>Ga0302306_10001787_pt1 | contig 11404 bp, 10 predicted proteins | sample III_Palsa_E3_1_FD_198761 | JGI IMG/M metagenome (GOLD analysis project Ga0302306, IMG submission 198761) | Peat permafrost microbial communities from Stordalen Mire near Abisko, Sweden - III_Palsa_E3_1 | ecosystem: Environmental > Terrestrial > Soil > Palsa > Peat permafrost | place: Sweden...
TTAAAGTTTCAGTCAACAAGATCAGGTTTCCCGTTCAGCGCGGTACAACGCACGCAGGCAAATCCGCAAGCCAACTAAACTAGCGGATGACGCTGAACAAAATGTTGCGTCGCTGGTCAATGCTTGCCAGTTGAAGCCGCGGAAATCTCGCGCATCGGCACGTCGATGCTGCAGATGTCGATCTTGCCGGCAGGCACGGTATAAAACGCATCGCGGCGATTACGCTTGGCATCGATCAACGCGGCGAAGGTTTTACTATCGGTGCGCAGCACTTCGATGGACGGCTGTCGCGCCGTGGGGAGGTCGGCCGCCAACTGTATGGATTGAATGGTTACCTGCTGCGCGGGCTTGTCGTAAAAGCCCATTGGGCCCGTGCCACGCGGCAGGCTGGACAGTAGCGGCATGCCATCGAGCACGCGGCCAATCACCGCGAGGTTGCGATCCAGCCGACGCGGCGCCTGACCGATTACCACATACAGTGCGCTGCCGTTGCCGGTGTCCGCGCCGTTGTCGCGACCCACACCAACCATGCCGTAGCAGTGGGTCAGCCATTCCTGTCCGCTGGCTGGATCGCGCGCCACCGGAAAGCCCTCGGAGAAACCGACTTCCGGCGCATACACATCGCCATCGGGCAGTTTGGTCCACGGCAGCCTGGTGCCGATCGGGCGCGTGAATTCCGGCGGTACCGTAGCCGTGGCCTTGCCCAGCGATCGGATCCTGGATTTGTCACCGTTGTCATCGCCGGCCGGGTCATCCCACTGAGTGACGAAGTTGTCCTGCACGCGCACGATCGCCAGCCCGTCGAAATAATGCTGGCGGATCAGCGTGCGGATATTGGCCGCATGCAGCGGTGTGAAATCCGGCGCCAGCTCAATCAATACCCGGCCGCTGGCCAGCTGCATCACCAGCAGGTTTTCAGGATTTGGCTTGCGCCATTCAGTATGTGTAGATTTGGCTAACAACTCTTGCGACGTCAGTGTGGACTTGCCCTGATCGGCGAGTGCGGGTAGCACTAACAGGTTGATGGTTAGTGCAATACCAGCGACGAGATGGAAGCGACGCAGCATGAGGTTCCCCCTTGGATGACAGATTGACATAGAGTGCAATTTAACAGAGCCGCAGTAGATGGACGGCAAGCTGTTTACAGCTTCCGTGTACAAAGTAGTGTCGGTCTTCTTTGCCTGCGGGTTGCTATGAGTTGAATGGATAGCTAGTAACATTCCGCGTCCACCCAAAAGCGGGTGGCATTTGGATTCAGAGGGAGGTTGTTGATCAAACTTTCTAATTCGCGGCGTTAGCTTGTGTGTCGTTGTAATAACGACACGCCATGCTCTCTGCTATCTGATAGGAACATGGCACAGTACAACGTGGCCCGTTTCCATAAAAACACCGCAGGCAACGAAAAGTTATGAGTCCACAAGACATTCTGCTTCAAGGCATTTCACTTGCTGGGAAGGTCGCGCTTGAAATTGGGCCTCTGGCAAAACCAGTTGTGACTAAAGAGATGGGTGATGTCATTTATGTCGACTATGCCGACACAGCATTTCTGCGTCGTCGATATGAAAATGATCCTCATGTTGACACTGAAAAAATTGTCGATATTGATGCAATATGGGGAAATAACACGTTGCAAGAAGCGATCGGCGTTGACAAGAAAGTGGACTACGTTATTGCTTCCCACGTCATCGAACACGTCCCTGACCTCATAGCGTGGCTCAATGAAATTGAACGAGTTTTAACAAGTGATGGCGAGGTCAGGCTGGCGATTCCTGATAAGCGATATACGTTCGATTATCTGCGTTCAGAAACACGGTTTGCTGATGTGGTCTCCGCGAATCTGGTGCGCGCCCGCATCCCTCAGTCACGTGAAATCATCGATTTTGCTATCAATAAAACGCAGATAGATACTGCCATGGCCTGGCGGGATAAAATCAATGTATCTGAGCTGCCTCGGGATTTCACATTCGACGGAGTCATGTGGCTTGTGCGGGATGCAATGGCTAACGGTACTTATCATGACGTTCACTGCTGGGTGTTCACCCCATACTCGTTTGCCAAGCTCATGCAGGAGCTTGCTGGTGCGGGTTTTGTTCATTTATCGTGCGAAAATTTTACTGAAACGGCACAGGATCAAATTGAATTTTTTATCACACTCAGGCCTGCACTCGATAAAACAAAATGCATCGAAAGCTGGCGAGCCATGTGTGAAGTTATTCAGCATTCCGACCGCGGCTTTAATGAAGTTGCCCGATTGAAGCGAGAGTTCCAGGAGCGCATCGCGAAGCTGGAGCTGATAAATGCGGAATTCCGAAATGAAGTTGTTCGATTGGAGCGGGAGTTTCAGGAGTGCAACGCAAGCCTGCAGGTGATGGATGTGCAACTCCAGAATTGCCAAGCTCTTGCGAACGGCTACAGAACTTCCTCTTCCTGGAAAATTACAGCTCCTTTAAGAGCATTCGTCACTATTTTGCGAAAAGTGACCGCTTGGAGACACTCAAGTTGATTTGTGTAGAATTGGCAACAAAATTGAGTGACTGCAGCAATCGTGAAACCTGAAGCGTGTGGGAGTGAGCCCATCCCCGAATACGTAGCACCTTAAAGTAGAGCTATCGGCGGTTGGTGAGTCTTGCAAAAGGTCTTCGCGAACTGCGCTGGCGGGATATCTGCTAGGGACGAGTGCGGGCGAAAATCATTATAGTCAGCCCTCCAAGATTCAATCTTTTCCCTGGCATCTGCAAGTGTCAGAAACCAGTGCGTGTTCAGACATTCATCGCGAAACGAGCCATTGAAAGACTCGATGAAAGGGTTGTCCGTTGGCTTGCCAGGGCGAGAGTAGTCGAGCGTGATGCCGTGCTCGTAAGCGTAGCGGTCCAATGCCATCGAGATAAATTCAGGGCCGTTGTCGACTTGTATGCGACACGGTTGGTCGCGACCTTGCCGCAGGCCTTCCAGCGCGGTCACCACGTCCTCGCCGCGCAGACTGGAAGCAACGTCGATAGCCAGGCATTCGCGGGTGAAGTTGTCGACGATCGTCAGTGCGCGAAAGCGGCGACCGTCAAACAGTGCATCGGAAACAAAGTCCATGCTCCATAACTGGTTCGGCCCTGTCAGCACGGGCCGATCAAGACGTGTCGCTGCCGCTTTCCGCCGGCGCGGTCTCTTGGAACGCAGGTTGAGCCCTGCCTGCACGTATATCCGATGTACCCGTTTGTGATTCACAGCCCATCCTTCGCGACGAAGCAAGATGTGTATTCGGCGCGCTCCATAGCGAACGCGAACCTCAGCGATCTCGCGCATCCGCGCTAGCAGCGGGGCGTCGAGAAGCGGACGACTGTGCCGGTAGTACCAACCCGTCAACGACAGCCGCATGAGCGAACACGAGCGACGAATGCTTATGCCGTAGGTATGCTGAAGCTTGCCGGCCAGCGCTTTGCGCTGGGCGGGCCTTAGAGCTTTTTTTGCAGCACATCCTGCAACATCGCCTTGTCCAGGCTCAGGTCTGCAACGAGCTGCTTGAGCTTGCGATTCTCCTCGTCCAACTGGCGCAGCCGCCGGAGCTCCGACACGCCCAGTCCGCCGTATTTCTTCTTCCAGTTGAAAAACGTGGCTTCGCAGATGCCCATCTTTCGACAAACCTCCGCGACGGTCGTGCCGCTTTCGGACTGGCGCAGCGCAAATGCGATCTGCTCTTCGGTGTACTTGGTTTTCTTCATGGCAAAACGGTCTCCTCGGGAGGGCGGTTTTACCGAAAAACTCTACTTCCAAACGCTACAAATGGCAGGGAGAAGGTCAAACTTTAACTGTTTCGCGTAGGCGGCAGGTGTCAGGCCGCCCAACGCTTTCTTCGGTCGCTCTTCGTTGTATTCCCGCTGTCAGCGTTCGATCTCGGCGCGCGCGTGCAGCAACCAGTGCTCGTTGAGGCATTCGTCGCGCAGGCGGCCATTGAACGATTCGATGTAGGCATTCTGGTTCGGCTTGCCCGGCTCGATCAGACACAGTTGCACACCACGCTCGTGGGCCCAAGTAACCATCGCCTTGCCGCAGAACTCCTTGCCGTTGTCGCTGCGAATCACCCGAGGCAGGCCACGACTGAGTGCCAGTCGATCCATCACACGCGTCACGCCCATGCCGGAGATCGCGCGCTCGACCTCGATGACGACCACTTCGTGGATGGCGTCATCGACGACCGTCAAGCACTTAAGAACGCGGCCTTCGGCCGTGCGATCAAACACGAAGTCGATCGACCAGACCTCGTTGGCGGTCGTCGGTCGAGCTAACGGTTGCCGCTCGGTAACGGGCACCTTCTTCCGTTTGCGTCGACGCACCTGCAGCTTCGCTTCCTGATACAGCCGTTCCACGCGCTTGTAGTTCACCAGTAGCCCTGCCTGCCGTAGTTTCAGATGGATCATCCCCACGCCGTAGAGCTTGTGCCGCTGCGCCAAGGCCAGGATTCGTTGCCGAAGTTCTGGGCCGGATAGCGACACGAAGCAGGGTCGCTATCCGGCCAGGAGCGGACGTTCAACGTTGGAGTTAAGCGGCGGCTTAGCCGTCCGCCTCGAACGAGTGGTTAAGGCTCACTCGGATCAACTTTTTTGAGTGAGGTTGCCGTCGCTGGCGAAGCGCCGGCTGAAGATTTTGGTGCAGAGTGTCCAAAGCAAGAAGGTGCCACATCAGTCGGACCTTCAGTGCAATAGAAACCGTTTTTGTTGAAGCCCAGCTCCAAGCAACCTTCAAGCGCGAGGCAAGCCAACAATATGCAAATGGTTTTTGCGACAAAGGTCGAAGCTCGTTTCATGATGTTTGAAGTGAAAGTGGTCAAGGGTTTTCGCCGATTGTGGGCAGTACATGCGCTGTTGGGGGGCTGACGCTGGAGTTAAGCGGCGGCGAAGCCGTCCGCCTTGAACGAGTGATAAGGCTATCGGGAGCCGTTTAACGCGAACGCCGAGTAGCATGCTACGAATACGACGAGGAGGCCGACCAATTTAATTGCCTCAGAGCGCGTGAGCTTGCCCAAGGGAACAATGGTTGGCCAACGCAAGCCAAGACGATGAGTAGTGCGCAAGAACAACATTGCTTCCTACAAGCCACACAAGGCACCCGACTGCTAGCAATGAGCCACCAAGAATGTTCAACGCTTTCCCCAAAACTGATGTGTCGTAGACGCCTAACGCTGGAGTTAAGCGGCGGCGAAGCCGTCCGCCTTGAACGAGATGTTAGGGCTCAACCGCGGCCCTAGGAAAGAGCAAAGCCGGCTGCGCTTGCGACAGATGGCCAATTTGCATTGCCAAGACCCGCAGCCATAAGAGTGTCGCGCCAGTCTACTTGAGCCTGCTTGATTGCCTTGCGAAGCAAATCGACATCGCCTTTGGCGAGCATGAGAACTGCAATTTGCACGCGAGCTCTCGCTGCCGCCCACTCAGGCGTGGAAGGCGGTTGCTGCATGCTGGCAAGTGCAACGAGTGCCGCGCTCGCGTCTTGTGATGAGAACGCGGCTCGAACATTTGTCTCGATCGCTTGGGAAACTTCCATTTGAGCCCTAACTCTTATTAGACCCCACATCAGGGCATATGCACCGGATGTTCAGCTTTAGGTCGTTGCCCGTCAAGCGAACAAATCCTATGGGTAGAAAGAGGTTTGCCGGGTGATGGCTGTGGTGCGGCAGGGCGACGACGGCCTCTGCATATCTCACGGATCGAGGCGCTATGTCTTATAACCCCGGAAACGCGGGAATAAACCGTATGGTGGGTGGCTCGACTGCGTCGAGGTTGTTGGATCAGGTGCGGCGTGTGCTGCGTCTCAGACACTACAGTTTGCGCGTCGAAGCGAACTAGATGGCAATAAGGTGGGGATGACATGCCTAGAGGGGAATATCGACAGGGCATCCTGCCCTTCGCCCTCCGGGCCAGCTGCGCTGTTCGCGCAGCTCCTGCGGCGCAGTGGTTACTCTTCTCTTGGCCACGCAAGAGAAAGTAACTCGCGCTCCGAAGGAGTGCGAAAGCTCTGCTTTTATTTTCAGATCAGCAAGGCAACGCCACGATCAATCCCAATCTCAGGGTGTAACCCCCAACAACTCCACATCAAATACCAGCGACGCGCCTGGCGGAATGTCGTCGCCGGCGCCGTTATCGCCATAGCCGAGTGCTGCCGGTATCAGCAAGGTACGGGTGCCGCCGACTTTCATGCCGGCTACGCCCTGATCCCAGCCGGCGATGACCCTGCCTTCGCCGAGGGGGAAGGAGAACGGTTCGCCACGATCGCGTGAACTGTCGAACTTCACGCCGCGCTTGTCCTTGATGGTGTCGTCGTAGAGCCAGCCGGTGTAATGCACCTGGACCGTCATGCCGGGTTTGGCCACGGTGCCGGTGCCGATCTTGTGATCGATCACCACGAGCTTGTCCACGCTGCCGTTGGCGTGCGCTTTCGGTGTGACGCTGCAGGCGGCGAGGGCGATAAGGGCGAGCAGGGGCAGCAACCAACGCATGGCTTGGGTCCTTGAATGGTTTGATGAGGTGTGACGCGTTAAACACGAATCGATCGAATCAGCGCATGGCGATGCAATCGGCGTGACATTGTTCTTGAAAACGCAGCAATACGATAGAGCCGTATCGCGTCGGCTCAGCTGACCGCTTCGGCGACACCCATGCGTCGAACCGGATCGACCGTCACCGACTCGGCATCGTTCATCAGCTGCAGCTGGCCGTCCTGGATCAGTGCCTGCAGACGCATGCCACGCTGCAGCAGTGGCAGCAGCTCGGCGACGGTGGCAGACGGGATATCGAGCACGGTGAGGTTCTTGTTGCGCGCCAGCGATGCGCCGACCTTATCCCACCAGATATCGGCGGTGTTGCCGCCGTAGTTGATCACCACGACCTGGCGCGAGCGGCCACAGGCCTTGCGGATGCGCGCCTCATCAGGCTGGCCCAGCTCGATCCACAGCTCGATCTCGTCGGTATAGTCCTTGCGCCACAGCGCCGGTTCGTCCTCGTCGCTGACGCCCTTGCCGAACTCCAGCCGGTCTTCCGCGTACAGCGCAAAGGCGAGCAGCCGCACCATCAGCCGCTCCTCTGTTTCTGACGGGTGGCGTGCCAGGGTCAGCGCATGGGTGGCGTAGTAATGCCGGTCCATATCGCTGATCTGCAGTTCGACTTTGTAGATGGTGGCGTTGAGTGCCATGGGCGGGGCCGTCGGAGGTATCCCGCCCATTCTACGCCTTGTGTGGGCCGATCGACGGTGGATGGGTCAAGGCCGGGGATATCAGCGCTCGTTAACTTGCAGCCCCTTGACCAGCCGATCGAGCTGGCTCTTCATGATTTCCTGCGGCACCGAGCCTTCCGCCGCGACAAAGGCGGTGTAGAGCACAGTGGAGGAGTCGCTGGGTTCCCCCACCACGGTGGCGATGCGGGTCATGTCGTCTTTGCTGTACGCCACGCTGTCGTCGGGCGGCTGGCGATGCCTGAACTTGTCCCACTGGTTGCGAAAGCTGTCATCGAGATCATCGGTTGGCGCGATGTGCCGGTTGATGTTGATTCGCGTTTTTTCGTGGGTATCCGGCCGTGCCTCGACGTCGGCCACTTCCCAGCTCACCGTGCGGTGATCCTGGCTGGCGCCATTGGCGATGTAGCCGAAACCCAGGTTGAGGTAACTGTCCGGATCGATCTTCTGCAGATCCGGCGTATATGAAAGGCTGAAACGCTTGGAGTGGAAGGTGAACTGGTGGCCGTAGTCGATGCGCAGATCGATACCGGAGAACGCAGACGGCAGCAGCGCCGTGTTTGTCAGGTAGTCCTTCCACTGTGCCAGCGTGCCGCCGTAGGACATATTGACGAAGTCGCAGGTGGCCTGCATGTCGAGCAGGGCAGGATGCTGCTGGCTAGCCGGCACCAGGCGGATCATCGAAACATAGCCGTCCGGAACCGGCAGCGAAAAGGCGATAGCAACGGCGTCCCCGTAGGCTATCGGCCACACGCGAACTTGCCAGTGCCGCTGGTAGGTATCGCTATAGATCGTTTGCTGGGTCGGCTCACCCAGCGACGTGACCCGTACTTTTTCCGAACCCACATTACGGAAGAACGACCAGCTCTTCAGCGTCAGATCCACGAACTGCTTGGGATGGCTGTAAAGCTCGCTTGCGCTCAGATCATCGGGTTTGCGCAGATGCATCAGCAACAGGTTGCCGCCCACGACACTGGTTTCCAGAAAGCCATTTTTCTGCAGCGATGAATGGCTGACCTGCGGACGCGTCATTAGCCAGGTGCCGTTACTGTTGCGTCGGATGATCGAGGGGAAGGTGCGCAAGTCGGCGTTGGCGTGCAGCAGACGATTGGACCCGTCGCCGTTCGGAAACAACTGGTCCGCGTTGGTATCGCGCAGCTTTTTCAGCTGATCATCGACAAACGCATCGCGTAGCTTCAAATACGTGGCGCTGAAATCGGCGAAGCTCTTTGGCAGCGCGAACTGCTCCTTGAAGGTGCCGGTCTGGGAAGTATCGAGAAAGCTTGCCTGATAGGGAAAACGCTTGTCGATCACCGCGAGATGGTCCGGCGCCTTCAGCACTTCGTCGATTGGCAGTGCGTAATTGAGATTTTCGTTCGGCGATTTCATCAGCACGATACCGATGATCTTGCCGTCCTTGTCCAACAGCGGACCGCCACTGTTACCGGGAGAAGCAGCGGCGGAGAAGCGCATCCATTTCCAGCGGCCGTCCTGGTCTTCCGGTGTGTCGGAGGTGTACAAACCGTCGCGAACAACGACGCCAGTGCCCAGGGCATTGCCGACCGCGTAAACCAGATTGTTCAACGCGGGCTTGGTATTGGTTTCGAGCGCGGCCACTTTAGCCGGCTGCGTGGCCAGCGAGAAAACCACGAAGTCCTGGCCAAGCGAAAATTGCGTGATCTTGTCGATGGCATAAACGTGGCCGTCCGCATCACGCAGTGCCGGCGCGCCCATGAGGCTGCCGATGCCAAGATTGATGACATGAGCCGCCGTAACATAGCGATTGCCACCGAGCGCGAAGGCCGTACCGATGGACAAGTATTTGTCGTTGCGAAATTGATACGGCAGCAGATCCAGCGGCAGAGGTTTCTCATACGTGAGCGGATCGTTGACCGGTTTGGGAATCACCACCTCAAAGGTGGCGGCCTGCACTTTCTGCAGCACGCTTGGATCGAGGCTGGCGGCAAAACTGCGATGTGTACCGGAGAGCGAAAGCGAGATAACCAGCAGCGCGGCTAGGCCGATTCGCGCGATAAATGGCCGGAAAGATAAAGCGGCCTGTTCCCCCAAGCTGGATGCTTGCATAGCGCGTCCTTGATGTTCGCAAGACTGATGCCTGGCCAAGTGCCGGCATGAATGTGTTCGGGCTAGCTCTTGCCCGGGTCGAGTCTATTTAATGCCGCTCGTAAGTACATATGAGGCACGCAACACGATGATCGAAAGAAGCTGCAGGTTATTTGCTGCCGCGCATTACACTCGCCAGCATGAGCCTGCCCACGCCTTCTTACATGCGTGATGCCGAAGCCAGCACCGTGCATCTGCCGGCTGGTCCGTGGTTGACCGTGCTTGATGGTCTGTGTGCGACGTTTGCTGCTATCAGCCGCGAACAATGGCTTGATCGCATGGCACGTGGGCGCGTGCTGGACGCGCAGGGTGAGACGATCACCCCGGCCATGCCGCATCCGCGAAATGGATTGCGCGTTCATTACTACCGCGAGGTGGTCGATGAGGCAACGATTCCATTTGCTGAGGACGTGCTGTACATCGACGAGCATCTGGTGGTGGCGGACAAGCCGCACTTCCTGCCGGTGATCCCGAGCGGTGGCTTTGTCGAGCAAACCTTGCTGCGGCGGCTGATGCGGCGGCTCGACAATCCGGATCTCGTACCGCTGCACCGGATCGATCGCGTAACGGCCGGGCTGGTGTTGTTTTCGGCGAACCGGGCCAGTCGATCGGCGTATCAGGCGCTGTTCCAGCAGCAACGCATCGAGAAACGCTACGAGGCACTCGCAGCAGCATTGCCTGGTTTGTCTTTTCCATTGACGCGACGCACGCGGCTGGTGCGTGGCGAGCCTTTTTTCCGCACGCAGGAAGTCGACGGCGAACCAAACAGCGAGACGCGGATCGAGGTGATCGAGCGTGGGGAGGATGGCTGGCGTTACGCGCTCTATCCCGTTACCGGGAAAAAGCATCAACTGCGTGTGCATATGGCAGCCCTTGGCGCGCCGATTCTCAATGACCCGTGGTATCCGGGCGTGAATGCCGGTGATGCTGACGACTACCAGCGCCCGCTGAAACTACTGGCCAAGACGCTCAGCTTCATTGATCCGCTTTCCGGCGAGCGCCGTTGTTTCGACAGCCAACGGGGCCTGTAAACAGCGCACTTTGCACCGCCGGATATCCGTGCATTTGCCAATGGAATAACCATGCGCGGCCATTCCACGCTATCTTTCCCGCCAGCATCCGTCCGGGGGAGAGTAATTCGTGAGTGCACAACTGCCGTCCAGCGCCGCGCCGCGCACCGAGTTGACGATTCGTGGCCTGATCATCGGCGTCGTCATCACGCTGGTGTTCACCGCGGCCAATGTGTTCTTCGGCTTGAAGGCCGGACTGACCTTTGCCACGTCGATTCCGGCGGCGGTGATTTCGATGGCGATCCTGCGTGGGTTCAAGAATTCCACGATCCAGGAAAACAACATCGTGCAGACGATCGCGTCCTCGGCGGGCACGCTGTCGGCGATCATCTTCGTGTTGCCGGGCCTGGTGATGATCGGCTGGTGGAACGGCTTTCCGTTCTGGGTGACGTTCGGCATCTGCGCGACCGGTGGCATTCTTGGTGTGATGTATACGATCCCGCTGCGCCGTGCGCTGGTGACGGATTCCGACCTGCCGTATCCCGAAGGCGTGGCCTGCGCCGAGGTGTTGAAGGTCGGCGGCGGTGACGAGTCGGAATCCTCGGCGGAAGAGAGCAGCAAGGATGGACTGCTGGCCGTTGCGGCGGGCACGGCGGTTTCGGCGGTGTTCGCCATCGTGGTGGCGACGAAAATCTTTGCCGCCGACGTGGTGCAGTACTTCCGCATCGGCGATCGCGGTGGCGCCACCGGCTACGATTTCAGCCTGTCATTTGCGCTGCTGGCGGTCGGACATCTGGTCGGTTTGTGGGTCGGTGTAGCGATGTTGCTTGGTGCGGTGATCGCCTGGGGTTGGGCCGTGCCGCATTACACGGCGTTGGCTGCCGGCGCCGGTGCGGCAGCGGATGTGGCGCAGGCCGCGTGGAGTCACAAGGTGCGTTTTCTCGGTGCCGGCACCATTGGCGTGGCGGCGATCTGGACGTTGGCCAAACTGGTCAAGCCGGTGATCAGCGGCCTCAGCTCGGCGATGGCGGCCTCGCGCGTGCGCAAGTCCGGGCAGG
>Ga0302306_10001798_pt1 | contig 11352 bp, 10 predicted proteins | sample III_Palsa_E3_1_FD_198761 | JGI IMG/M metagenome (GOLD analysis project Ga0302306, IMG submission 198761) | Peat permafrost microbial communities from Stordalen Mire near Abisko, Sweden - III_Palsa_E3_1 | ecosystem: Environmental > Terrestrial > Soil > Palsa > Peat permafrost | place: Sweden...
TATCCTTTTGTTTGAAACCTGCAACCTTAAACGCAACACCAATCTTTACCACAAAAATGGTATCGGCCTGAAGAACATTGACAAAAGACTAAATAATTATTATCAGGATAAATACACCTTAGTCATAAATGATACCGAAGACACTTTTTTAATTAACTTAACCTTACCCCTATATGAATATTAGTTGCTTTGTGGTAGACGATGAGCCAGGAGCCATCAAGTTGATGGAAGAATATATATGCCAAACTCCCGGATTGGAATTAATTGGTTCTTCGCTTAGCCCGGTCGAGGCTATTGATACCCTTACCGGTAAACATGCCCCTGATATCACTTTTATCGATGTAGATATGCGTTTAATATCTGGCTTGGAATTGGCAGGTATGGTCAATTTATATACGACAGTAGTATTTACAACTGCTTTTCCCGAGTACGCTGTGCAGGCCTTTGAAAAAGAGGCTTTTGATTATTTGTTAAAACCATTTACCTACGAAAGGTTCACAAAATGCATTCAGCGGGTTAAACGTAAACGCAAAGAGTCACTCCAAAAGGAGTATTCAGTTAACGAAGACTTTTTTAATATCAAAAGTGAAATCAAGGGCCGAATGGTCAAAGTCAGATTCGATGAGGTTTTGTACATAGAGGGAGCGATAAATTACATACAGATCCATACTACGGATGGCAAACATATGACCTATTTGACCATGAAAGAAATTGAGTACTTTCTTCCAAAGCCGCTTTTCGCACGGATTCACCGGTCCTATATTATTAATGTAAATTACGTTAAGGTCACCGAACGGAACCAGGTTATCATGCAGAACGGAGAAGCATTAATGATGGGAGAAAATTTCAAGGACGGTTTTTTGAATTTTATGGATGAACATCTAATTAAAACGCGCCGGCAGGCTTAGTCACTGTTGACCAATCTTTTTTTCCTTGCAAATTCGGAATTCAGATGTTTGTGCAAAAGGTAATAGGTGATCATTTCCTGTTTGCGGGCATCATCCGGGAAAACACGGTTGAGGTGCATATGAATAATGCTTTGGACATAAGCCTTTTTGCTTTCATTGTCAACCAATAGTCCCGAAGCTGCCAATCGCAACATCTTTACAAATGCTATTCCGGCTTTAATTGATCCTGATAAAAGTGACCGGTCCTTTTTATTAAAGATGCCCTCGATCGAAGGACGTAACTCCCTGTATTTCTTATCCAATTCAGGTTTAATGGTCGCGCCGGAGAACTCATTTAAAAATAGTTCGTAACTGTGTCTGGTCATGTTGATTTGTGCTTCTGGTTCCGGGAAGAATATGTTGAGGATTGCAATTGTTGAGATTAAGGCAAAATGGTGGGTATCCTTAAGCGGTAAATGTCGATGGCTGCTGATGAAATACATGACCAATTCACTGCTTGCCCAAAAAATGCATTCGGATTTTTCAATGCCGACTGCAGCATAACGCTCCAGTTCCCGGCTGTAAATATCAATTTTGTATTCACGAATGACGTGCTGCTCAATACGTTCTTCCAGCTTTATTTTAAACGCCTGCAGTACATCGCTGATATCTTCAGTAGATACTTTTAAACGTAAACGGATATGTGGAGCAGCGTCTTCATAACGGATGAAAAACCATTGACTGATTTTACCTGATTTGTAAGTTCGGCTGAGTAAAGGACGGAGCTTCAGCAATAAGCGGTTGGTTCCGATTTTTGGGGTATAAATTTTGAGGTACAGCCATTCTGAACCCGGAATAAATTTACGCTTGGTCCGGAGTAGAGTGGTTTTAATATATTGGTCCCGGTGTTTTCCATCGAAGTTGATGGGATGGGTTGGCAAAAGAAATGCATTATATTGCCTGACTTCGGGCTGTTCCAGAAACTCCTTCAGGATAACTACGTTCTTGTTGCGGCAGCAATCTATGAAAAATGGTATGTCAGTTTCCTTATGCTTACAAAACACAAGCTGCTGGTCATTTTCCGCTATTGAAAAATATTCCGGTAGCCCAAGCTCCTCACTAAATGAAGCAAATAGCTTCGCGGCAGCGGTCGGGCCCTCCTGTAGCATTCCTGCCAAATTTTTCGCCGGGATCACCCAGGTAGCCAGACATAAAATGGTATCCTTGAAGCCTACTCTTGGGTAAAATTGCAGGCCGGGAAAATAGGAACGTAAATCAAAACTGAGGTTAGTTCGGCCGTACTGATATGGTAGATCTGCCAGAAACCGAAACAAAGGAAGTTTATTCAAGCTATGATTATACGCACTGCTCAATCTAGGAATTACCTTTTTTCTATGTTTTTCGGAAAATAGTATTACCTTATCATTTTCGATATATACAGAGAGGTCTGCTAATTCCAATTGACGTGTTGTCGGTAAAACCGAAGCGGCAGTAATTGGCAATTCCATATGATAAATATGTTCTCGCCGGTTTACATTATCAACATTCGTATCGGTCAAGTGAAGTAATTCAGCAAATAAAATATGGGGATTTAGGTTTTCAAGTTGTTGTGCCATCTCAACGGCTGCCTTTCGGATGTGCTCATTGGCCAAGGTGAAACGGCCAATCATGGCTACAGCATTATTCCCACCGGCACTTTCTATGAATAGCTTGCCATCTATCTCTCTAAACAGTACAGCTAAACCTAAGTGTTCTCCCGATAAATCAGCCGGACTGATTTTTTGGAGATCTTTTTCATTTAATTGAATGCCTTCTTTTTTGAAATTTGGGCTATTTAGCCAACTCTGCAAAAGATAGGTGCTTGCAGCTGACCAGTGAATGTTAGGTTCTTTTTGGACTGTTTGCGGTATATGAATGGTTTCCAGTAACGGATTATGTTTTTCCTTAAGCGGATGCTGGTACCCGATACCGATTTCCGGGTCTAAAATTTGAAGTAGCGGAAGCCTTTGACCTTCAAAACGTATTTTAAAGGCTTTTATAAACTGAGCCAGTGTTGCGGGCTGTTCATGAGGAGCAAGGATATTTAAGGCGAATAAAGCATCTTGTAACTGATTCTGCCTGGCAAGAGATATCGTCTGACCTTCCAATTGATAGGATAACACATTGAGTGGGGGTAGGTGGACCGAACAGGAAATTCCTAATTCCTTCATAGCCTTATTAAATTTCAGAATAGCAGCCGTGTTGGGCAATTGACTCTTAATTGGTCCTTTAATTTGAGCAATCACATTTATCACCTTAGTTAGCAACGGCGACAGTGGTGATCCCTCTTGTTTTAAACTTTCCAGGTAATCCTTTCCCGAAATACTTGCGCGCTGACTATTCACCAGGAATTGCGAATCAATCAAAAAACTAGTGTATTCCGCCGCCTCCTCAGGTTCACAATCCGCGGACTTTATGATATACGATTCTATTTGCTGACGATTATAACCAGCCCGACACCTCTGAATCAGGTCTTTTAACAACTTAGCGTATGCGACAGATTGGAGAAGATAATCCCTTTGACCTAGCTGCTCATCCATCGTAATACTGAAAAAACGGTATTCCTTTAACGCACGGTAAATCGATGGGTTGGGTTCATACAGACTATCAGGGAATAGTTGTTTCTCAGATAATCCACTAATAATGATCGTTTGGAAAGATTGATCCAGCAAGATTTTGTAATTTAAAACTGTTTCTGACTTTGTAAATATAGAGTCAGAATCTCCCCATTCGATCAGCGAAACTGATGAAAATAGGCCGAATGGAGTCGGGCGGTAACAGTAGCGGTTGATATATTTTTTGACCGTTAACTTTTCTTTTTCGGAAAGATCCTTCAAAATAAAACCGCGTTTACGTAACTTTTCAAAAAATAAAGGGCTTGCCAATAGAATGGCGGCGCGAAAATGGTCCTCATTTAAGAAAAGTTGTTCATTATTTGTGATGTCGCGGGGTGATTTTACAGGTTGCCTAAGCAGCAGGAATTTGGACAGGTGGTAGATCATGATTGACAGGAATATTATTTTCTACGTCGGCAGGAATGTTAATAGAAAGCATCAGATTGGCAGTTAGTATTTAAGTTCAACATCCTGTGCAATTCCAATACCAAAGGATATGCTGTTAATACAAAGTCGATTAGCTAAAATGGAGTGATGATTTGTGGTTAAATACCAATAATTGTTGAGGCCTTTTGGTGATTGATCAACAATTAAGTTCTTTTAATATGGCTGCGCAACGAGGCGATTTCATTTAAATTTGGTAGTTAACATATTGCCGGCCGACGGCCATTATCAAGATTTAGGTCATCAATTGGTGAAATATCGCTATAAATAAATGTTAACACGCATGTATTATTCTGATAGCCAATAGGTTTAGGGTTGGCCGCAATTTTGCAACTCTATACATATCAATATAAGGGATAATATGTAAAAGAACAGTATTTAAATAAGGCAAGCTGCTAACGGAATTAGATGTTGGAGCAAAAAGGTGGTGAACCTAGTTTAAAGCAGGCACCTCGAAGATCTCTTTTCGGTGAGATTTCGTCCATCTGATCATTTCTTCAATCATTGGAGCAAGGGCTTTACTATAATCGGTAAAGCTGTACTCGACCCAAACGGTGTTATCATCATGAATGACTCTTTTGATCAGCTTGTTGGTTTCTAGCTCCTTTAGTTCCTTGCTAAGCATCCTTGTGGTGATCTTTGGGATGCTTTTTTGGATTTCCATAAACCGTTTATCTCCGTTGGAGAGCGCGAGGATGATCAAAAGCTTCCACTTACCGCTCAGGACGTAAAGGGCATCCTGCACATACATCATATCTTTCTCGCTGTAGGCTTTATCACATATAGTTGTCATTATGCAAATATAGTATACAAAAGTATACTGTGATAAAAAGTATATTAAAATTAACGGAATTTTGTACCCATAAATTAAACAATATGAACACAGAACAAAAAGTACAATATGTACTAGACAGATTCGACATCCAGGATGTAATTACTAAATATTCATTTGGACAGGATTTACACCAGGGTTCAGACGATCGCGTGGCGGATGTTTGGAAAGATGTATTTACGCCAGACGCCAAGCTGGAATACAGTGCAGCGGGTTCTCCTTCTCCGATCTCTTACCCGGAAATGATCAAGATCATGCGTGGCGACGGTACCAAAGAGGGTAATATGACCGGCCCTTTTACAAACTGGCAGCATTTAGTAGGTAACCCGGTGGTAACCATTGAAGGTGATAACGCAAAATCAAGAGTTGACCTTTGGGCCACCCATAAAGGAAAAGTATTTGAAGGTGCACCCGCATATTCATTATATGTGGCTGGTGCATTTGAAGATGAACTGGTGCGTACCGACAATGGTTGGAGGATAAGCACGAGGAAGTTGATTCTTCACTTTATGGATATGCACCATACAGCGCCAATGCCTACCGCTTAATTTTAATTGAGTTGCCAGAGAAAGCCGCTTCAAAATTTTGAAGCGGCTTTTTTTCACTAAACGTTTATCAATCAATTCGTTAGCGCATAAAAATATTGTGAACAACCTATAAGTTTATTGACCCATTGCCGCGCAGGAACCTTAACATTTAAATCATGGTAAAAACAGAATTTTTTAATACACTAGTGAAATTCCGCAATGGTGAATGCACGAAAATTGAGGAGGGATTTTTGCTCGCCTATTATAGTTTATTTGAAATAAGGGAGGGGGGAATCGAGAATCTAAATGATAATGAAATTGATCTATTGAAAAGATCGATAAAAAAAGAAATTGATCAGCTTATTGCACAACATCCAAACAATGACTTAAAGGCTGGAGGATAAACATGAGGATGTTCATTCTTCATTTCATAGATTGGCGCCACAGCACTCCGATGCCTGCTGCTTAATTTTAAAGCATAAATAAAAGAAAGCTGCTTGAAACGATTGAAAGTGGATTTCTTATTACTATTGATCCGAATCACTTCCAATCTTGGGCTTTCCTTCCAAAAACATTATCTCAGTTAACTGGGCTTAAATTAATCACCGCCCGCTCACCAGGCAGGTGATTAATAATTAACTGATCCTTTATTTGTGAGCATTTTTTTGTTATTGTTATAAACTGACAGTGCCTTTGCTAAAAATGCACTGTAAAGTGTAGGGTCATAAACAGCACCCTGAGTAGGTTCAAGTAGTTGCTGATCATTATCCAGTAAAGCATAATCCGGCTGGGAGTTACTGTTGAAGCGTGACGCCTGAATATCGCTGTTCATCGCACCAATGGTAGTGACTTGTTTTCCGCTTAGTTTGCTCACATATTTTTCGCTGTCGGGGAGCATGGTCTTATCATCCACATATAACTGGATCAGAACGTAATTATCCCGGATCATTGGCAATACTATTTTGTCAGGCCAAACAGTTGCTTCCATTTTCCTGCAATTTACACAGGCATGGCCGGTAAAGTCAATCAACACAGGTTTATGAACCGCCTTTGCGAATGCCATCCCTTCCTTGTAATCAAAGAATGCATGTAGCCGCAATGGTGCTTGAAATAAATCGGCATATCGGTGAGGCTTTTGACCATCGTTATTTTGATAAATACTACCAGCGTTGAGTGACGGTGTGTAAAGGTCAAAATCCTGTGTCTCCTGGGGTGGAAGAAATGCGGCGATCGACTTTAACGGGGCACCCCATAAGCCCGGGACCATATAAACCGCAAAGGATAAAACCACAATAGCCAGGAATAATCTTGGAACGCTGACAAACGATAATTCATTATCATGGCTAAGCTTTAATTTACCTAAAAGATAGAAGGCCATTAGCGCGAAAATCACAATCCATAACACCAGGAAAACTTCGCGGTCCAACCAGTGCCAGTGATATGTTAGGTCAACATTGCTCAGGAACTTTAAGGACAAGGCAAGTTCCAGAAAACCAAGTACGACTTTTACACTGTTCAACCAACCGCCGGATTTAGGGAGAGACCCCAGTAAGCCTGGAAAAAGAGCAAATAAAATAAATGGGATAGCAAGCGCCAAAGAAAATCCCAGCATGCCTGCAGCCGGGCCGAGTAAGGCGCCTGTTGTAGCCGCCTGGACCAGGAGGGTACCAACGATAGGTCCGGTGCAGCTGAATGATACCAGGGCCAGTGTTGCTGCCATGAAAAATAAGCCTGCCACTCCTCCCTGGTCAACATTCCTATCCATTTTATTTGCCCACGAATTTGGCAGCGTAATCTCAAATGCGCCCAGGAAGGAAGCTGCGAAAACCACCAGTAGTGTAAAAAAGAAAAAATTAAAAACGCCGTTGGTGGAAAGACTATTGAGCGCGTCCGCGCCGAATGAAATCGTTACGGTTAGGCCGATCACCACATAAATGAGGACGATAAAGAGACCATAAAGTAATGCTTTGTATACACCAGCTTGACCGTTCTTCGTAAAATAACTTATGGTCAAGGGCAGCATAGGAAAGATACAGGGCATTAATAAGGCGGCAAATCCGCCAAATATCCCGGCTATAAAGATTCCCCATAATGCCTGAAAACCACCTCCTTCTTTTAAAGCCGCGGATTTGATGGGTGCTTTATATAGAAGGGGCTTAACTGTGGATTTTACAGCGATTTTTGGGGTTGGCATTGGGTCCGAAAAATTAACCCCACTGCTGGATATGGTATCTTGGCACCTTGCCAGTCTGGGGTTTGTCAGCAGCAAGACAAAAAATATCCCAATAAAAAGGGTTAAGTTAGGGGTTGTTTTATTGCCTAAGGCGCATAATTTCCGCATTCTTCTTAAAGTTAATTATTTAACCGGGACCTCAAAATCCAAATCCTCGGGAGGAAGGCATTGTTTATTGTTACAGGTCATATATCCCAGTTGTCCCCTGACAACCGTCTGGTCTGCCTTCAGTCTGATACGCTGTTGGAAAATGACCGATTTTTCAAAGTAACTGACATACATGCCAAAAACTTTTTCAAAAACGGTTATCGATTTTGGCTCGATCGTGGCGCCAACCAACTGATAGGTGGTATTTGCAGGGAAAGTAAAAGTGGTCTTAACCGGCCCGCCATCTTTTATTGTCTGCGAATAAATATGCCAGCCTTCATCGATACTGGCTTTCATGAATAACACTGCTTCGGTTTTGCTGATCCGCTTAGCACCATAGCTCCAATGTACAGGGTTCAGGATCTGCGCCCCAGTAGTCATCACAGAAATTAACAGGTACAGGGTAATCACTCCGGGGAATAACTTTTTCAAATTAATTCGAATTTGTTGTGAGGTATGTTTGATTTTGCCGGCATCAGGCTGCCAGCTTACTAATTCGCCATTCGTCATTGCTCTCCAAAAACGAGCTGTCCGCTAACGGACCGGTTTGAGCGAACCCTAACAGGAACTTACCCTCCAGCACCCGGTATAACTCATTTATGATAGCCGGGCTTCCAGATTTACTAATGACAAAAGAATCAGGATAAAGGTTAACCAAATGCGCGCCGTATTTCTGTATGGACACGCCCTGCGAGGACTGAAGGATTCCATTAGACAGTTTGTAGTAGGCCAGCTTCTCTACCTTAGCAGCGTGGTTGGGTAGGGCTTCTGTGCTGAAAACTTCAATGATCTTTTCAAGCTGCAAACAGAGATTTTGAACAGCGCCACCATCAATAATTAATTCTATGGTAATCAGTACTACCGAACTGATGTCCGTCCTGGACATAGTTACCGTTTCGACCTCAAGCCGCCTGCGGCTTAACATGATCAGTACCCTGCTTAATAAGCCCGGTGCTTCATCAGCTTTGATGTTTAATAAATATTTTTCCTTCATAATGTTGTAATTTTATGTTATTGAAATATGGATATTGATAAACGTGGGATGGGATGATAGCTTTCCAGTTCAACATCAGGGGATAGATAGCCATCTTTTACCGCCTCTTCTTTGACCAGGTCAGTGCTCAGGTATTTTTTATTGCTGTCGCAAAACATGGTCACGACTATTGAATTTGCACCAAGTTTTTGCTGCGTTTTGATAGCGCCGATGACGTTCGCTCCCGAGGATATGCCGACAGCCAGGCCAAGTTGGCGCGCCAGCATTTGCGCCATAATGATGGCGTCGCCATCATTCGCCTGGATCACCTCATCCAGTTCAGCGAGTTTCACAATAGCAGGGATAAATTCATCCGATATACCCTGGATCCGGTGGCTGCCTGATTTATAGCCGGTGGTTAGCGTAGGGCTTTCCGCCGGTTCAAGCGGGTGAATTTTGATTAACGGGTTGACCGTTTTTAAGTACCTGCCTGTTCCGGTCACTGTCCCTCCGGTTCCAACGCCTGCAATGAACGCATCCGGAACAAGGTTCCTTCGGACCAGCTGCTGCCAGATTTCCGGTCCTGTGGTCATTTCATGAGCCGCTGCATTGAACCTGTTTTCAAACTGACGGGGCAGGAAGAACCGGTCTGCAGAAAGGGCCATTTCTTCAGCCAAACGGATGCTGCCCAAGAACCCCCCTTCCGCCTTACTTACTAAATGAATTTTAGCCCCCATACTGGTAATGATATCCATACGTTCCTTACTGAGCCAGTCCGGCATCATGATAATAACCGTGTGACCGAGCGCTTTTCCGATAGCTGCAAAGGATATCCCGGTATTGCCGGAGGTGACTTCCACGATAGTATCGGTTGGCTTAATCTGGCCCCGTAAGTAAGCCTGGTTAAGAATATATAAGGCCATCCTGTCCTTTACACTGCCGGTAAGGTTATAATGTTCGCATTTTGCAAATATTCTTCCGGGCTTACCTTTAAACCTGTAGTGAATTTCCAGCATAGGTGTGTTGCCTACCAGGTGCCACAGGTCATTGAACTTTGCTCTCATTTGGTCATCTAAAGCTCCAGTCGAGGTGTTTATCATAATTGTTGTTATTCGGATAAATCTCCTGATATTGTTTATAAATTACAATGTATTTTGGTTTTTCCGAATATTTTATGGAAATTGTCATATCTAACTAACAATATTTCGGGTATGGTTCTGATAGGTGTAGGTATTTGTTTCTTTTTTCAGTTTTAACAATCCAATTGTATGTCAATCACAAATTTAGATCCCACAGACTTAGGTATTCTTAGGCTTTTACAGCAAAACGCGGAACTATCTCATAAGGAATTATCCTACAAGCTTTCCAAATCTATTGCAACTATACATGAACGCGTGAAGCGGTTAAAGGAGCAGGGATACATTAAACGCATTGTAGCTATACTCGACAGTTCAAAAATTGACCGGAGCCTAATTGCGGTCAGTCATGTATTGCTCAACGACCATACTGCAGGGACACTTGATGGATTTGAACGGGAGGTGGTCAAATTTCCCGAGGTCATGGAATGTTTGCAAATGACCGGTACTTTCGATTTTATCCTACGCATTGCCACCAGCGATATGGAAGCTTATCGGCAGTTTTATCGTAACAAACTAGCAACTCTGCCCAACATCACTACCGTACAAAGTTTCTTTGTTTTATCCGAGACAAAAAGCGATACTGCCTATCCATTATAAAGCATTTTGCCCCGGAATGAAACCTGCGATCATTTTTGAAAGATTTCCTGTAATTTTTTAATCAGGTCATCCCCTTTGATGTTTGTCGCGATGATCCTCCCTTCCTTATCCAGCAGAAAGTTTTGCGGTATGGCTTGGATGCCATATAATTTTGCCACCGAGTTATTCCAGAATTTCAGGTCGGAAACCTGGGTCCAGGTAAGCTGGTCATGGTGGATAGCATTTAACCAAGCCGATTTTTTACCCGACTGATCAAGTGATACGCTCAACACTGTAAAGCCCTTGTCATGAAATTGCTGATACGCCTGCACGACGTTCGGGTTTTCCTCACGGCAAGGCATGCACCAACTGGCCCAAAAATCCAATAAAACGTATTTGCCTTTGAAATCCGAAAGCTTGATCATTTTCCCTGCAGTATCCGGCTGTTCGAAGTCAGGGGCGATCTTCCCAATTGCAGTATTGGTTTTTGCCGCTATGGTTTTTTGTACGTTCAATGCATAACTGGTGTTTATATACGTTTTCCCCAATTTACTATAATATAGCGAGGCGCTGTCAGAGGGTACAATAGTGATCATATTGCTAAGCAGGAGCATTGATGCAAAAGAATCAGGGTGCCGCCGGATGAATTCACCTAAACGGCCAACCTGCGCATTATTATACCCGCTATTGAGATCGTTATAATATTTATTGACTTCGGAATACAACGGGTCTTTTTGATCAAGATGTTTTCTAAAGTCACCGCCATATTTTTCAGTCAATTTGTCCATGATGGCCTGTCGTGCGGGCATTCCGGCATTATTAAAGGCTACATAAAGATCATTTTCCGGATCATCGAATACGACGGTCTGGCTGAAGTTTTCCATATTGGCTTTCAACTGTATTTCACCGGGACCGGTGATGATTATGCCATAAGGGGAGT
>Ga0302306_10001804_pt1 | contig 11335 bp, 8 predicted proteins | sample III_Palsa_E3_1_FD_198761 | JGI IMG/M metagenome (GOLD analysis project Ga0302306, IMG submission 198761) | Peat permafrost microbial communities from Stordalen Mire near Abisko, Sweden - III_Palsa_E3_1 | ecosystem: Environmental > Terrestrial > Soil > Palsa > Peat permafrost | place: Sweden...
GAGATGACATCGGGCGCATCCCCGACCTTGGTCAATCGAAAATATTCGCGCATGGTGCTGTACGGAACATAGCTTTGAAGGTTCTGTCCGTTGTCATCGCCGTGTCCGGTTCGCTGAAGTGTGCCCACCACTTCAAATTGCACTCCGTTCACCAGGATCGTGCTGCCTACAGAGGGCCGTCCGAGAAACAAAGTCCGGCGCGCTTCGTCGCCCAGCACAATTACGGTCCGCTTCTGCGCGTCATCCATGTCATTCAGCCAGCGCCCTTCCTTGATCGGAAGGTAGCGGATCTGATTTAACAGCGCCGGGGTTCCGAGGATCTGGCCGCTGGCCTGGAAGAAGTCGCTGACCGCTCGCAGATCCCCGCGCTGAATTATCGGCGCGGCCGCCGCAACGCTCTTGCAGTCGCGAAGAATGTCGAGGTAGTCGCGGTAGGTTAGGTAATATTGTCGCAACGAGGTGAAACTTCCCTGCATCACCGGAGCTCGGCCCGACCAGATGAACATCACGTTCACGCCCAGCGTGTCGAATCCCTTCTTATTTCCAGAGCGGAACCCCTCGCCTAGTCCGACCAGCAACAAAAGAGAGAAGACTCCCCAGGCGATCCCGAACATGGTGAGAAACGAGCGCAGTTTGTGCCCCCACAGCGTTCGTAGGGTCTGCCCGAAGATGTCGAGAATGAGCCGCACTCCCGTCATTATATGGGCTGCGTATCAAAGCTTAATGCCACGAAGGAGAGATTCTGTATTAGCATTCACTGAGTTGCAATAATATCGACGGAATGCAATCGGAATCCCTACATTTCCCCGCAACTCCCATCGCCTTGAAAATGGCGGTTGCGATCGGCATCGGAATGCTGGTCGGAATGGAACGCGAATGGTCCAACAAAGACGTAGGAATTAGAACCTTCGCCCTCGTCGCCCTGCTCGGCATGCTCGCTTCGCTTGTCGCACAGAGTGTAGCCATCGCGGCATTGATCGGTGTGTTCTTGCTGGTTGCCGCGATGAATACACGCAGTATTCTGCACGATCGCTCGCTGGAAATCACCACTTCTGCGGCTTTGATGGTGAACTACTTGCTCGGCGTTCTGGTCGGACTCGGTCACATCTTCACGCCGGTGGCGGGTGCGATCGTCATGACCATGCTTCTCGCGTGGAAGACGGAACTAAGCCGGTTCGCCGGCGGTTTGCAGCCGGCTGAGATTCGCAGCGCCGTCTTACTGGGACTGATCGGCTTTGTCATCTATCCGGTGCTCCCCAACCGCTATGTTGACCCTTGGCAACTTTTCAACCCCAGCGACGCGTGGATCAGTGTTATCGCCATCGCTGGAATTGGATTTGTGAATTACGTCTTCCTCCGCATTTACAGTACACGCGGCCTTTATCTCGGTGCGCTGTTCGGTGGATTGGTGAATAGCAGCGCTACGGTTGCGGAGCTGGGCACTCGCCTGCGGGCGACTGGTTTGGTTGGCAGGGCGACAACTCTGTGCCTGTTGACTACGATTGCCATGTTCGCGAGAAATCTGATTCTCGCCACAATCTTTTCACCCCGATCTCTGAGTGCAACCCTTGTGCCGCTCCTGGCCATGACTCTGGTTGCCGGGTTCTGGGTGTGGCGGGACCGCAGAATTGAAGAAAGCGTGCCCGGCACGCTAACGCTCACCTCTCCGATCTCGCTGACAAAGGTTCTCTGGTTCGGAATAGTGTTCATTTCCATAGAAATCGGCGGGACTCTCCTCACCCGATACTTTGGCAGCGGAGGCATGCTTGCCACCGGCATTTTCGGTGGGCTGGTAAGCAGCGCAAGTACTACAGCCGCGGCCGCCACCATGGCGATGCACGGCAAAATAACCGCCGCCCTCGCGGGTAGTACAACCGTGCTTACTTCTTTGGCCAGTGCCGGCGTGAACCTGCCAATTGTCTGGCGCACTACCAGAGATAAAGCTGTTACCAGGGCGTTAACTATTAAGATGGCCACTGTGATTGGGACGGGTATCGTCGCAGTCACGATCGACCGCATCTTTCAGTTCTCGGAGTTACTGCTTCGAAAATAAAGCTGCCTGAGCGCAAAGGAAAAGTGTTTCTCATTCCCGAACAAATCATTTCTCTCTCTGCCAGAATTCAGCTATCCTCTAGCCCGGATGACTACGCTGCCTCTTTCCGAGCTTCTCGGCGCCACCGTGTATGACGCGTCTGGGGCGGCGGCCGGGCGCGTGCGCGAAGTCACCCTTGCTCCTCAGGAAGACCGCGACCGAATTGCCTCATTTATCGTCAAAACGAAGTCCGGCAACCGCGTGCTTCCCTTCTCCGCCGTTTCCACTATTGACGGCAATATTCATAGCTCGAGCAAACCCACGGACTGGCCCGCCGCCAACGGCGCAGAAGGCTTGTTTCTGCTGGAACGCGATCTGTTAGATCAACAGGTCATCGACATTAATGGACGCAAAGTAGTTCGTGTTAACGACGTCGACCTTCGAGTCGATGCCATGATCGAGGCCGGGCGCACTCACGCCGTGCTGCGCGTTCAGTCTGTGGATATCGGCGCCCGTGGCGCCATTCGGCGCCTTCTGCGCGGCTCTCCACGTCCTGCTTCAGAGAATTCCTCCGCGCACCATCCCGTGGAGCTTTATCGATTTAATCGAAACTGATCCCGCGCGCCGCATCAAACTCAAGATCTCGCACGAAGGCTTGGCGACGCTCCATCCGGCTGATATCGCCGACATCGTCGAAGATCTCGCCCCAGACGAGCGCGAAGCCGTCTTCCGGACGCTGGACGAAGATGTGGCGGCCGAAACGTTGGAAGAAGTTGATCCCAAGGTCCAGAAGGCGATCGTCGAATCACTTGACTCCGAGCGAGCTGCCGACATCGTCGAGGAAATGGATCCCGACGCCGCCGCCGACCTTTTGGCAGATCTCTCTCAGGATCGTACGGAACAGATCCTCGTCGAGATGGAACCCGGCGCCAGCCAGGAAGTCGTCGAACTGCTCGAGCACCGCGAAGAAACAGCTGCTGGACGCATGACCACGGAGTTCCTTGCCCTTCCGGTGACGGCCACAGTTGAGAACGCCATCGGCGTCATGCGTGAATTCGAGGGCGGCGTTGAATCTGTCAGCAATATTTACCTCGTCGACTCCCACGGCACGCTGGCGGGCGCTGTTCCCCTGGTAAAACTTGTTCTGGCCGAGTCCAACACGCCGCTCCTTTCTCTCACTCAGGAGCCTCTGGTCTTCACTCACAAAGAGACCGGCGACAACGAGGTCGCCGAACTTTTCGACAAGTACAATCTTGTGACTCTCCCAGTGATCGACGAGCACAACAAGCTAGTCGGTGTCGTTACGTCCGATGACGTGATCACCATGCTCCGCGGCAAATTGTAAGGAGTTACCCTGTGACCCTCTGTGTCCCCTGTGGTTGAGCTTTTGTTTTATCCGTGCGAATCCGTGTAAATCCATGGCCAAGTGCTTCTTCCTGCCGACTCGGTATAATCATTCGTTCTAGGAGACACCTTTGCCCTTCGACGACCTCCGCCAATGGATCGACGCTCTCGACCGCGCCGGCGAACTCAAGCACATTCAAACCGAAGCAGACCCTATCCTGGAAATCCCGGAGATCACAGACCGTGTCAGCAAATCGAAAACGGGGCAACCCGGCGGCCCCGCTCTTTTATTCGAAAATATCAAGAACTACCCGGGCTCACAGCTCCTGATCAATCAGTTCGGCTCCGAAGCTCGGATGAAGCTGGCCCTTGGCGTCAACTCGTTCGACGAATTCGCCAACCGCATCCGCGTCTTCATGGATCTCAAATCCCCGCAAGGCTTCCTCGACAAACTGAAAATGCTTCCTCTCTTAACCGAGGCTGGTAAGTTTTTTCCTAAGACTGTCCCGACCGGTCCGTGCAAAGAAGTAATCAAGCGCGATAATTTTTCGCTCCTTGATTTCCCCATCCTGCAGTGCTGGCCCCAGGATGGCGGCCGATTCATCACTCTTCCCTGCGTAACCACCCGCGACCCGAAATCCGGTAAACGCAATGTTGGAATGTATCGCCTCCAGGTCTACGACGCCCGCACTACTGGAGCGCATTGGCAGAGACAGAAGGTTGCAGCGGAGCATGCGAGGCAGCGCATGAGAGCGGCCGTCGAAGATACGTCCGCTGCAGTCGATATCATGGCGCGTACATCGGGAGGCCAGGTTCTGGCTGACGGAAATCATCCTTCGGGAAAGATGGAAGTTGCCGTCGCCATTGGCACTGACCCTGCGGTCACTTTTTCCGCCATCGTCCCGGCGCCGCCGGACGTTGAGGAATATCTGATCGCCGGATTTCTTCGCGCCGCTCCTGTCGAACTTGTTAAGTGCGAGACCGTCGACCTGGAAGTCCCCGCCACCAGCGAAATCGTTCTTGAAGGCTACGTGAATCTCGACGAACTCCGCACCGAGGGTCCTTTTGGAGACCACACTGGCTTCTATTCGCTCGAAGATCTCTATCCTGTCTTCCACGTCACGTGCATTACGCATCGCAAAGATCCCATCTATGCCACCACCATCGTCGGGAAGCCGCCGATGGAAGACGCTTACATGGGCAAAGCGGTCGAGCGCGTTTTTCTGCCGCTGATGCGCCTGACAATTCCGGAGTTGGTGGACATCAACCTTCCCGTCGAAGGCGTTTTCCACAACCTGATGATCGTTTCGATTCGCAAGTCTTATCCCGGACAGGCTCGCAAGGTGATGAACGCCATCTGGTCGCTGGGCCAAGCTATGTTCACCAAGTGCATCATCGTGGTCGACGAAGACGTTGACGTGCAGAACATTCCCGACGTCACGCTGAAGGCGCTCAACCACATCGACCCGGAACGAGACATTCAATTCACTCTAGGCCCCGTCGACTCGCTCGATCATGCCTCCCGCCTCGCTAATTACGGCTCCAAGATGGGCATCGACGCAACCCGCAAATGGCCTACCGAAGGCTTCACGCGGCCCTGGCCCGATGAGATCGTTATGGATGCAAAGACGAAAGCGATGGTCGACGGCAAATGGAAAGCGCTGGCTAAAGAACTGGGGATCGACTGAAGTGCATCGCAATTCGATCTGCGAACATCGAATTGGGAAATCATCTTTTGTGTGGAACAGAGAACGAGCATGGCCAAACCAATCCTGCTAAGCGTGGACGACGATTCGGATGTTTTGCGGGCGATCGAGCGCGATCTGCGCTCGCAGTACGGCGCTGAATATCGCGTGATAGGAAGCGATTCGCCTGAGGGGGCGCTCGATCTGTTAAAGCAGTTGCAGTTGCGTAATGACAGCGTGGCTTTATTGCTTGCCGACCAACGCATGCCGCGCATGGATGGCGTGGAATTTCTGCAACAGGCAATGGGAATTTTCCCCGGCGCAAAGCGGGCGTTGCTTACTGCGTATGCGGATACCAATGCCGCGATCAGCGCCATCAATCAGGCCAGCATTAATTATTTTTTCCTGAAGCCGTGGGACCCGCCATCCGAGCACTTGTATCCGCAACTGGATGACTTGCTCGACGATTGGCAGGCTTCGTTCCATCCCGCGTTTCAAGGAATCCGCGTGCTGGGCACCCGCTGGTCACCGAAATGTTATGAGCTTCGGGATTTCCTGGCGCGCAATCGTGTTCCTTATGAGTGGACCGACGTCGAGCTTTCTGCGAACGACCCGGAAACCAAACGATTGCTGGAAGCTCTGGGTCCAGAGGTTGCAAATCTACCCGTAGTCCTCTTCCCCGACGGAACAAAGCTGCTTGAGGGTGCACCGGCGGACGTTGCGCAAAAGGTCGGGCTGCGCACTCGCGCACAGACCAGTTTCTATGATTTGGCGATTGTAGGCGGCGGACCGGCGGGTTTGGCGGCTGCCGTTTATGGAGCGTCCGAAGGCCTTCACACGGTGATGATTGAGCGGGAGGCACCCGGCGGTCAGGCTGGCATGAGTTCGCGCATCGAGAACTATCTTGGCTTTCCTGCCGGGCTCAGTGGCACCGACCTGGCGCGCCGCGCCGTGGTGCAAGCTGAGCGCTTTGGAGTGGAGATTCTTTCGCAAGCAGCTGTCGGCGTCCGAGTAGAGGGGCCTTACCGAATTATCAAGTTCTCGGATGGAAACGAGATCTCCTGTCACGCTCTCATGGTCGCTACTGGTGTGCAGTGGCGGCGACTGGATGTTCCGGGCATCGAACGGTTACAGGGTGCGGGAATTTACTACGGCGGCGGTGCGACCGAGGCTCTTTCCTGCAAGGGCGAGAATGTCTACGTGGTGGGCGGCGCGAACTCGGCAGGCCAGGCCGCGATGAACTTCGCAAAGTACGCGGAGCGCGTCGTAATTCTTGTTCGCGGCGAATCGCTGTCGAGCACAATGTCACAATATTTGATCGACCAGATCAAGGAGACGCACAACATTCAGTTGTGGACGCATGCCAGCGTGGTCGAGGCGCATGGCGAAACGCATCTGGAAGAAATCTCAGTGCTTTGTTCCGATACCGGCAAGACTGAACGAGTGCAGGCGAGTGCCATGTTTATTTTTATCGGAGCGTTGCCGCAGACAGATTGGTTGGCGGACGTCGTCGAGCGAGACGACCGCGGGTTTCTGTTGACTGGTCCGGACCTTATCCGCAACGGTCAACGTACAAAAGGATGGAACCTCGAGCGGGATCCTTATTTGCTGGAGACCAATGTTCCCGGGATCTTTGCCGTGGGAGATGTTCGCCACGGCTCTATCAAGCGGGTGGCTTCGGGAGTCGGTGAAGGATCGGTGGCTGTGCAGTTTATTCATCAATATTTGAGCAAAGTATAAATGGTCGACAAATCCGAATTAAGACGTGTTCCAGCGTTCGCCGATTTGCCAGACGATCAACTCGACTGGTTTATCAGCCAATCTCAGGAATTGATTCTCAAAGCGGGTGATGTCTATGCCCAGCAAGGCACTCCCGCCGATGCCATGTTCGTGATTCTGCAAGGAAAACTCCAGGGCCGGGGCGAGCGCGGCGGTGAAACCTTCATCTTTGACCTGGAGCCGGGCGAGATTACCGGAACGCTGCCATTTTCGAGAATGAAGACTTTTACAGTGAGCGGCCGAGCCCTGATAGAGAGCCGCGCGCTGCGTTTTCCTGCGTCGTCGTTTCCACAGTTGGTTCAGAAAATGCCAGAACTGACTCAGCGTCTGGTGGGCATGATGTCCGACCGCATTCGCGAAGTCACCCGTCTTGAGCAGCAGCAAGACCGGCTGGCTTCGTTAGGAAAGCTTTCGGCAGGACTGGCACATGAACTCAACAATCCGGCTTCGGCTGCGAAGCGCGCCGCCAGCCAATTGCGGCACATGCTGAAGAAGATCAGGGACGCGAGCCTCGAACTGGGGAAGCGCGATCTCACGGCCGCTCAGAAAGCCGAGATCGAAAAGCTGGAAACTTCATTCACGCAAACGGATATTGTTCCGCCTGATGCTCTTACTGTCGCTGACCTCGAAGATCAGATTGATTCCTTGCTCCGCAGTCACGGACAGAGCGATTTATGGATGTTGGCGGCTGGCTTGGCGCGGCGCAACATTAAACCGGAGGTCGTCGAATCGCTGTTCGCAAATCTGGAAGGCGCAACCGCTCGTGCCGCTCTAGTCAGGATTTCCGCTTCCGTGGAGATCGCAAGTTTGGTGCACGAAATTGAGAGCAGCACCTCGCGGATATCGGACCTCGTCTGTGCAATCAAGGAATACACGCACATGGACCAGGCGCCGGTACAAAACGTGGACATCGTAAAGAGCCTGGAAACCACGCTGACGATTTTGAATCACAAACTGAAACATGGAGTGGCGGTGGAGCGCGATTATCAACCCGTTCCCCTGCTGGTGAATTCATTTGGCAGCGAACTGAACCAGGTGTGGACGAACATTATCGACAACGCTATTGATGCGATGCACGGAAAAGGAGAACTTCGCATCCGCACCTATCGCGACGACGGTTGCGTTGTGGTTGAGATTGGCGATAACGGTCCAGGAATTCCTGACGAGGTGCAGCCCCACATCTTTGAACCGTTTTTCACGACCAAAGGAGTTGGGGAAGGAACGGGCCTTGGACTCGATACGGTGCAGCGAATCGTGAAGAAGCATCGGGGAAATATTCAGGTCACTTCCAAACCGGGTGAGACGCGTTTTCAAATCTGGCTGCCTCTACCGGGAGCGCCGACCTAACTTAGCGTTGCTGTACCCCGCCCCAGCGTTAAGCTTGGGCGGGGTGCCAGCAAGCACACAACTACTCTTGTGCGGGATGTAACACGCGGAATGTATTGCCTCCGTTTGACCAGACCAGCACCAGCGCATCCTGCCCCTTAGGAACATTCGACAGCGCTTTTGCGACCTCGTCTGCAGACTGTTGGGAATGTCGGTTCACTTCCATAATCACATCCCCCTTCTGCAAGCCTGCATTGTCGGCCGGGCTGCCGGGCTGCACGTCCTCAACGACCGCGCCGTGAACGTCAGTTGGGACTTGCAACTGATCGCGCACGCCCTGCTCCAGTTCGCCGAGGCTCAGCCCCCAGCGGCCTTTGCTATGTTCCGTGGCCGCGGTCGCATCGCCTTTGGCTGCTCCCATCGCTTCCAGCGTGACTGAAGAGTTGACGGTTTTGCCGTCGCGCACCAATTCAAGCTGGATGGTATCGCCGGGCCGCTTCTGCCCGACTTCCATCTGCAACTGTCCGGCATCCGTCACGGATTGGCCGTTGAACTTGGTGATGACATCGCCGGTTTTCAGGCCAGCTTTTCCGCCAGCCGAATTGGGATCGACCTGAGTCACAATGGCTCCGGTCGCGGTGCTCATCTGGAAGAACTTGGCGTTATCCGGAGTGACATCCGAGATGCCAATGCCGATGAGTCCGTGACTGACCTTGCCGTCGCGGATCAAGGTTTCCACCGTCGGCTGCACAATCTGCGCAGGAATCGCGAAGCCCATTCCGGAGAACGAACCGCTCGATGAAACGAGGAAAGTGTTGATCCCGATCAGTTCACCTCGCGCATTGACCAGCGCGCCACCGGAATTTCCGGGATTAATGGCCGCGTCGGTCTGAATGAACTCTCCGGGCTTGCGGCGATCGCTCGCATCCGGATTTGGACGGTTGAGCGCGCTGATAATGCCGCGCGTTACCGTGAAGCGGAATCCATAGGGATTGCCGAAAGCCAGCACGGTTTGTCCGGGATGGAGATTGGCCGAATCACCCCACGGCACGCTAGGCAAGTTCGTCGCATTCACCTTGATCACCGCCAAATCGGTCAACGGGTCAGTGCCGATGAGTTTTGCCGACAGCACTTCGCGGTTCGTCATGGTGACGTGGATGTCGGTGGCTCCATCGACCACGTGGTTGTTGGTGACGATGTAACCATCGGGGGAAATAATTACGCCACTGCCTAAGCCGTGTTCTACGCGATCACGTTGGCTTCTCGGCATCCTGAACTGGCGCGAGCCGCCAAACGGTGCGAAAAACCTCTGGATCTCATCTGAGGATTGGTCGTCGCCCTCTTGCGCTTTCTCTTTCGACGTCACGGTCACGTTCACGACAGCGGGCGTAACCCGTGCTGCCAAAGTTTCCATGGCGCGGTCGAGCGTGAGGATGGCGGCGACACTGTTGTCGTCGAGCGGCGCGGCTGCCGGAGCTACCACCGCTGCCTTTGCAGCATGGGCTAACTCGTAACCAGCCAACGACGCGATAGTTACTACGGCGACCACGGCCGCAAGCAGGCGCCGGGTCAGGTTTGTCTTCCAGCTTTGCATTTTCACTTCTCCTTGTAACTAATTGTTTAGTTGTTACTACCAAAAAAATTTGCCTACGTTTTGTGAGCGATAGGTCCCTCAGCCGGAACGTTTCGATCCGGATTGACCGGAGTTGCGTTCTGCCAGGTGACCCTCCACACGGAGACGCTCCACAGCCACGCGTTCGGACCCACGCGTTCTGTCGTTCGAATGACCAGCACCGTCTCCGCGATTGGAACGACGGGCTGGTTGATTTCGCCCGACATGACATCTTGTATCCATCGTGCCGCAACGACCTGCGGAACCATGCGTTGATTCTCGTGAAGTTGTCTACTAGCCCGCTCGACTGGGCGTTTCGGAAGCTTCTTCGGGGATGGCTCGCTCGTGTGCAGGGCCGCCGGAATCACAACTGCCCCGGAAGACTGGGCGTGGCTGATCGCCGGAGATGGGACGTCACTCCTACGAACAGATGCATGCAGCGCGGGCTGGTTCGCGTCAAACGCCACGAACTGTGGAACGTGTCGCACGAGCATGAGGCAGAGCACGGAAAAGAAACCTACGAACCCCAGAGCTGGTTTCCAAACGCGTCCGGTATTAGGCCGGGCCACGTCGAGGATTTGCGCCAAGCGTAATGAAGCCTCTCGCGCGCGATCCACAAGCGCTTGCGCCATCGCCAAACTACGGCGCGCGACGCTTTTCTCCAGAAGAGCGATCAGGCATTGCGCGTACCCGCGCGGATTGGCGGTTTCGGCCAGCACCTGATCGTCACAGGCCATCTCCCGCTCCAAAGAGATGCGATTCTCAATCCACCACACTGCTGGATGGAAAACGAACAAAGCCCGCACAGTCTTCTGCAACAGATTGGTCCAAGCGTCGCCGCGGCGCAGGTGCGCAAATTCGTGAAGCAGGATAATGTTCAATTCGTCAGATGTAAGTTCTTGCAGAGCCCAGACCGGAATGACGATCATCGGTTTGAAAAATCCGATTGCGGCCGGCACGCTCATCCGTTCTGACGTGGCGAGGGTCACCGATCTTGCCGAGCTAAAATCGGCGAGAGTTTTTCGGATCGAGGCATCGAGTTCGGTCCCGTCGATCGCGACACAACTCATGCGCAACACACGCAGCCGCCAAAGTCCAATCACTAAGCGAAGCATTGCAACAAACGCCGCCAGAGCCCAGGCAAGAAACAGGAAGATTCCCCATCCCGCCGGCAAGGTGATCACCGGCCGCATGCCGCCGGCCGCCAAAAGAATACGTGCGCCAGCCATGCCGCTGATGAAAGGCAACCCAACCACGGCCAGCAAAGCTACGAACCACACTGCAAATCGTGTTCCGGAGTTCTGCCGGGGTAAAAGGCGCAACATCACTCCGGCAAACGCAGCAATGAGCAATCCTTCAGGAAGCGAATTCAGAAACCGGCCAGTCGCCACCTCGGCAATGATTTGCAATTGAGGCCAGATCATTTCGCGCCGCTCCGATCCAGCATCTCGCGCAGACGGTCAAGTTCTGTCGTCGACATGCCCTGATCTTCAAGGATGTTCAGAACGAGTTGCTCGTGCGAGTTCTTGAAAAAACGGCCGACCAGGTGGCGGATTT
>Ga0302306_10001806_pt1 | contig 11329 bp, 13 predicted proteins | sample III_Palsa_E3_1_FD_198761 | JGI IMG/M metagenome (GOLD analysis project Ga0302306, IMG submission 198761) | Peat permafrost microbial communities from Stordalen Mire near Abisko, Sweden - III_Palsa_E3_1 | ecosystem: Environmental > Terrestrial > Soil > Palsa > Peat permafrost | place: Sweden...
AAGACCCGTTTTTAAGAAAACATTGGCTTTAAATTCCGAAGTAGTTAAAGATTTCTGCAACATTGCTATGCGAACTAACGTATTTGATGATGTTTCTTAAAATAATTGTGGGTAGGTTGATATTAATTTAGTCCATTTTTCATATTTGTCATCCGATAATTTATCGTCGTTGTAATTACGTTTAGCACCTTTAATAAATATTTCCAAGTATTTTTCATTTGGATTGCTTCTACGTGGAAGTCTTTTATGTTCTTCGATAAAATTCACTACTATATCATATTTATTTTCCCATATATCATCTTCTGTTAAAAATAAATGTGGGTAAGTTTCAACTAATTTATTATATTTTTCAATTTTCATATTTGTTATTTTCATATTTGTTTTTATACTTTGTTTAAGATTACATATAAAAGAATTTAATTGATTTTTAGGAAAAATATAATGTTGATAACCTTGATATTCAAAGGCCAGTTTTAATTTATTATTAAAAATATCTATTTCCATTCTCTGTCCAGTAGTGTCATTTATTAGCCATGAAGGTCTTATTTTAGGAAATTTATATTTAAAAATTTGTTCAATTATGAATCTAATAAAATTTTCTATTGTAAAATCTTTATTTATGTTTGTAAAGTTATTATTACATGAAATTTGATGTCTATTAAGATTTCCTTGATTACTGTATTCATTTTCACATATATTACATGTTTTAGTTTCAGACATAAATTAGGAATTTTATATGGATTTTTAGGGATTTTAGGGATTTTAATTATTTAAAATTCGTAAAATAAATAAATAATTTAAAACGTTATATATTAATAAGATCTATTAAAGATGTTATCTAATACCGAAAAACCTTCTAAAAAATACGATGATGCTGCTTATTGTAAAAAATATAGAATGAAAATAAAACGTCAAGAAATTGAAAAATTTATTGAAACCGCTACTAAAGAACAACTAATTGAAAAACTAATGGAAATTAGGTGTAGGTTAGAACCAACATAAATGAATTTCTAGAAAAATTTAAAACCCTAAAATTCTATCGTTTGAAATTCCAAAATAAAATATTTAAGTTCTAAAATGAAACAAGAAGATCATTTTAATATTAAATTAAATGAAGTTTCTCTGTTTAAGCAAAATAATAACAATAATTTACCGACGCATTCCGCTACTAATGAAACCGAAATAAAATTAGCTAGATGGGTTAATATTTATAAAGAAAAATTTAAAAAAAATATTTTGGAAGCTGATAAAATACTAAAATTTAATACTGTAGATCCGAATATTTTACAATATAAAAATGACGTTCTTTTTAATACCAAATACATTAAATTAGATAAATTTATTGATACTAATAGAAAATATCCTTCCTTCTCTGTTGAAGTTGATTTAGAAGAAACCGAATTAGCCGGATGGAGATATATTCAAGATAAAAAATATATTAGGAATGAAATGTCAGAATATCAACACAATAAATGGTCTACTTTTAAAATTAAACATAAAAATATTTGCGAATCAAATGCAGTTGTATTATGCACTGATGATAAATGTATAGTTTGTTTTCCAAGATCTTTTGCTTCGTCTGATAAAGTTCATTTATGGTCTAATAAAAATGTTGATGAAAATGGAGTATTTATAAACCCAAGGTTCATTTTTAAATTATCCTATGATATTTTTTGGTTTAATTGTGATTATCATGAATTTCAAAATTCACCTAATAATATAACATATTCTCAAGGAGAAGGTTGTCTTTTTCCATGTTGTTCAAATGGTCCTAAAAAAATTTGTGATTTAGATGAATGTGTAATTTGTACCGATACTTCATTTGCATCTTCAATTTATGCTCAATATTGGCTAAATGAAAAAAATATTGATGAAAATGGTAAATTAATTAGACCAAGAGATGTTTTTAAATCAACTAATTTAAAATTTTGGTTTCAATGTAAAAATAATCATCCGCCTTTTAAGAAATCTTTAAACGATATATCATCAAAAGGTTCATTTTGTTTCAAGTGTTCCAGTAATGGATTTTCTCAAATTGCTATTTGTTGGTTAGAACAATTAATGTCATTGAACACTAATTTACATATACAACATGCTCTAAATGAAGGCGAATTTTTTATTAAAGAATTGAATACTTGCGTCGATGGATATTGTAAAGAAACTAATACAGTTTATGAATTTCATGGAGATTATTGGCATGGTAATCCTAGAAATTGTAAAAGAGAAGATATTAATTTATTAACTAAAAAAACATTTGGAGAATTATACGATAAAACTATAATAAGGGAACAAAATATTAGAGATCTTGGTTATAATTTAATAATTATGTGGGAATTAGATTGTGTTATTGACGAATCTAATGAATCTGTAAAAACAGTTCTAAAAAAAATGTTATGTTCTAAAAAAGTTTCGGTAGAAAAAATAACAATAGAACAACTGACTTTATGGAATAACTATTATAAAGAATTAACGGAGTATTTTGATAAATACAATAATATTCCAAGCAAAACTAATTTTATTGGCAGATGGTTTAAAGACCAAAAAAGTGAATATAAATCTGGTAGAATGAATAAACAAAGATCAGTTAAATGGAAAGAATTAAATAATAATTATCCTGAATTAACAAGTATGAAATGTACTTTTAGTGAAACTTATGATCAGTTATCGTTATTTTTTCAACAAAATAGTGATAGATTACCTTTACATGATCATCCGATTGAGGGTCGTTTAAACGGTTTTATCTCACTTCAAAAAAGAAAATTTAGCGAAAATACTATGAAAGTAAAAAATCGTGAAAAATGGATAATATTAAGAAATTTATATCCAAATTTATTAAAATCAAACGACGAAGTTTGGGATGAGTTTTATATGAAATTATTGAATTATATTAGAGAATTTAACAAACTACCTTATTATACAAGTGAAATGGCTGATATTAAAAGTTTAGGGTACTGGAAAGACGATAATAAATTTTTTTATTTATCAGGAGAAATGAAAAAATATTCTGAAGATAGGTATAATAAATGGACTTTTTTATTTATTACTTATCCTTTATTATTTAGTCGTGATAAAGTCTGGAATACTAATAGCGATAATTTACGAAAATTTTGTAATACAAATAAAAATAAATTACCTGAATTAAAGAATAATAAAAATTTGAGAAATTGGGTAAATGATCAACGATATGATTATTGTCATAATTTAATGACTCCTGAAAGAAAAATTATTTGGGCGCAATTAGTTAAAGATTTTCCAATTTTATATGTTGATACTAGAGAAAATATATGGCTTATTAAATATAAAAATTTAAAAACATTTATTGATAGAAAACAAATACCTACGTTGTCCGGTGATAAATTTGAAAGAACATGTGCTACGTGGTATTATAACCAACTTCGAAAATATAACGAAAATAAATTATTAGAAAATCAAAAAGTTTTATGGAAAGAATTAATGAAGTTAAAAAGTTAAAATAAAATATTTTAATATAGAAAAGATCTATATGCAAACTAACCTGACTTCGACAGATCTATGTTCTGAGAATATTTCTAGTTCCCCATTTTATTGGATAATGCAAAACGGGCAATATAATAATTCATTTTCTATAGGAGAGCTTGGAATTAACGTAGCAGCAGCAGTAAACGGAAGTTTCATTCCAGCAGCCACGATCGATATTTCTTCATTCCTAGATGGTAGAACGAATATTCTCAGCAAGTGCCAGGCAAGTATTCCTTCACTCAAATCAATAAATCAACCAAAACTCTACCCAGTTGGTGGTGGAGCAAACAACTCCAATACAAATTCTAATCAAACTCAAGAAAACTTTACAAATACTCAAACTGATTCTCCAGCAAACAATACATATGGTCTTCAAGATCCTGCTACAATTCTTATATCAAAATATACAAAAGAAAAACATTCTGCTAACGAACTTTCGGCTATTGATTATAACCGATGGCAACCATTATACTTTGAGCAACAAACGCCAAGATATGTGATTGAAGATCTTGCTGCTGAGCGCGGTGGATTAAATACTAGTAATTATATAAAATCTGCATGGAATAATCAAAATAATGTCGATAATTTTGATAAAGAACAATGTATGACTGTGTTAGATCCCCAACGTGATTGTGGTCCAGAATGTTCTTTAATAACTGGTTATCCGGGGGTTAATCCATTTACTGGAGCAGTTAAGAGAGCAGTTTATAAACCATCTGGAAAACCTATTGGTCAGGCTAATTATCCATTTGATGGGATATCGAGTCAGCAAGTTGTTGCAGTAGGAGCAACAAATTGTGGTCCTCAGAACTTTAGCGGCCCGTTATTTGATCAAGGATCTTGTCCGCCAGTTAAATTACAAGTATTGACAAATCCAAATAATACTAAACAAATGCAGAAGTGGTAAAAAAGTTTTCTAAAGTGTCTTTAAGTTATAAATAATTCTTGACCATTTATTAAAAAATCAGCACATCTTTCAATCATTTTTACATTAACAGCATTACCAATTTGTTTAAAAATATTTTTTTCATCAAATTGAAAATTATCTGGAAATGATTGTAGTTTTAATAATTCTTTAGATCCTAAATATCTGGATTTATAAACAGGAATCATAGACATCGCTACTAATGTTGGAATATAATTAGGTCTTTTAACGCGAATACCAGATCCTCTTGCAGACCATAAAAGATTATCTAAATTATCATCAGATAATTGTGATCCCGCTTGCCACTCAAATTTTCTAACTGCTCCTGACCATTCTGGAATATTTCTTGATTTAATTAGCCATGTCTGTAATACGCTGATATTTGTATTATAAAATAATATGTTTTTATCTATCCAATTTTTATATTTTAAATAAAAAGTATTATCGTGGTTATTATGAGATAAATCAATATCAAACCAATCTGACCATAATGGTATTTTAGGAATTTCTATTTTATTAGTTATCATTATTTTAATAAATTCAGACCATACTTCAGAAACTTTTTTCATTTTATTAGATAATTTATTATTTTTATTATTATGTTCTTCGGGAATTATAATATCTTTAATAAATTTTGTTAATTTTAATTTTGCTTCAGTTGTTTTTGGTATAAATGGTAGATCTGGTAGTGATAACAAAATATCTTTTCTTTTACATAAAATAATAACTCGTTCTCTATTTTGAGGTATGTTAAAATGTAATACATTTAAAATTAGGGGATCTGTATATGTTATATAACCCAATTCGTCAATTGATTTCATAATTATGCCCCATGTATGTCCATTGTTATTAGTAACTAAATTTTTAACATTTTCTAAGATCATATATTTGGGCTTATGAACTTTAACAATTTCACATATATTAAAAAATAAAGTTCCTCTTGTATCTTCTAGACCTTTTTGAAATCCTGCTTTAGAAAAAGAGTTGCATGGAAATCCACCACATAATATATCAAATTTAGGTATTTTTAAGATATCAACTTGACAAATATCTCCTTCTGGTTTTATACCATAATTTTTAAAATAAGTTTCTCTGCAATTATTATCAATATCACATGCAAATACACATTTATATTTTAAATTAACTAATGCTTGATGAAATCCTCCAATACCACAAAATAAATCAATAAATGTTAGAGTTGTCATATAACTTAATTTATTAAGTTTTAAAGATATTTTATAAAACTTAATAAATTAAGTCTTAAGGTTTTTAATTATTTATTAGGATCTTTATTAGGATCTTTATTAGGATCTTTATTAAAAGTGATTAGTTGTTGGACTGTATAAATTTCAGATATTTTAGGTAGTTCGATAAATAAATTATTAGTTAGGGAATATTGAATCATTTTATAAATATCTTTCGATTTAATTATGGAATTAGATTTATTATTTGAAATTAATGTTATATTGTTTTTACAATAATCTTTATCAATTAAATAAAAACCAGATTTAATAATTTCAGTAAAATCTGTTTTAGTTTTCCACATTTGACCAGTAGTAATTATATATAAAAATATATCAGTAGTAAAATATAATTTAGATTCATTTGGTTTTGGATTTTTTGACCAATCAAGAGCCAACGATGATGTTGAACTTGGAGTTAGTTTTTTAATTGATAATGGTTTATCTAAAATTAACATATCACTTTCACCAACATTATTACTTTTATAATCTGGTATATTTTCTTGTAAAAAATATTTTAACAAATATTCAATAAAAATTCCCGACATTAATCCAGAACCAGTTCCCGTAGTTTTTAAATATTTCTCTGTACATATAATCTTATTAACAAAATCCTGATATTTTGATTTAGGGATTTGTAATAACAAATTCTTAATATTTATTAAGGACATAACGTCAAAAGTTATTGACTAATAAAGACAGTTTCGTTAAAATTTATCAGGGTTTTATTAGGGAGTTTTATTTTTTTAACATCATTGGTTTATGACTTAATTTATTAAGTCTTATGACTTAATTTAAGTCTTATAACAAAAATATCTATACCCTTTAGGATATAAATTATTTGGTGCTAAAATAAAAATACCAATTAGAAAAAATTAGATCTTTATCTATTAGTTCTGTTTCTTCAAATAATTCATTAAACCAAAAAAGTCTAAAATCTATGAAAAAACGCAAACGAAAATGTGATAATTGTTTATCTGATCATAGAGTTTGTGATAGAAAATATCCTTGTAAAAGATGCCAAAGAATTGGTAAAGTTTGTCATTATGATTTAATGAGAATTAGGGATGGGATTCTAAAATATTATTAAAAATTAACTATGACGTTAAATTCGTTAAATAATTATAAAAGAATTATTTAACAATGGATAAAGTTCCTATAAATGAATTAAGTCTTGGACAAAAAATTAATCTAATTGGTCAAAATAAAAGCAAAAAACAAGATAAAGTGTCTCTTAACGAAACTAAAGTGTCTCCTAACGAAACTAAAGTGTCTCTTAACGAAACTAAAGTGTCTCTTAACAAATTAAAATGTGATGTTTGTAATACTAAAAAACGCGTAAGCACAGTTGAATGTCCTTATCAAAAAGAAATTTATAATAAAATTGTTCTCACTAATTTATGTGGTGATTGTTATCAAGAAAGTCGCAATGATATTTAAAACTTAATAAATTAAGTTAGAAAGTTTGTTAATAATTTCTTAGTAATTATTAAACAAACCTTTAACAAACCTTTAACATGACATCAACCCCAATTCAACAAACTTCAACGCCAATTCGTCAATCTTATAAAGAACCTTTACCATTATCTTCGGATTTTTTTAATAATTCTAATGGACTTGTTTATACCATTAGTTCCGATTGGTCATCTAATCAAAACTATAATGGAGTTCGCCCACCACAACATCAATTAATTTATAACGAATCTCAACCAAATTATTCAGAATTACCTAATCCAACTGTTAATAATTATAACATCATTAAAATAAATTCCCTTAGAGAACCATTCGCAATTGAACAATTAGTTAATCAATACGGGTCTAATACTGTGCCAAGATTAGGGACAACTTTAGGAACTTTCCGTTAGATACTCCATAAATTAATTTTTTCTTTTTTAAGGAGACATCTAGAACAATCTAACTGTTCTTCTTGATCTTTACAATAAGCACATTTTTTTATACTTTTAATTTTTTGTGTTAAAAATATAGAAAATCCGTCATTGATATCTTCCATTGTTAAAATTTTTAATAACGGTTCTTCAATTCGTTGTTTTTTTTTAGGTTTTTCGTTAGATATTAAAAAATTTCGACGGGCATAACAAATTTTACAACGATCTAATAAATTTTTAGTATCTCCCCCGTTGCCATCAAATTTTTCAATATTTTTTTTAAATAGATCTAACAAACCATCATCTATTAAGGACCATTGTATCTTAGAATCACCTAATTGTTTTCTGAATATTAATGATAATTCTTCTGGATTATAGTTATCTATATTAAATTTCCATGGAAAACGTCTCTTAAGTCCGCTATTTTGTTTAAAAAAACATTTCTCGATTTCATTTTCATAACCTGCAATAATACAAATTAGATTTGAAACATTTAACGATAAATATTCATTAATAGTATCAATGCATTCTTTAGAATATGAATCATCACCATCACCAGAACCTAATGAATATGCTTCATCTATAAGTAAGATTCCACCAGAAGCCAAATTAAGAACTTTTTTAGTTTTAATAGCAGTTTGTCCTAAAAAATCAGCAATAAGGTCAGCCCTAGATACCTTTATTACTGTATTTTTTGTAAGAAGACCAAGTGCTTGATAAATTTTCGCTAATATATTAATAACAGTAGTTTTACCGACCCCTGGCGGACCTGAAATAACTGCATTAAGAAAGGTTTCGGGACTCATTAGATCTTGAATAAAAAATAATATTTGATTAATTAGAATTTCTTTAAATGATTTTAAACCTATAAGATTATTTAATTCTTTAAGCGAAAAAACTAGATCTTTTTGATTAGAAGACACTTTAGTTTCGTTAGGGATATCTAAAATATCTATTAGGTCATCTAACGTTGTCAGGGGTCCTTTTAGTGGTTTAGTTATAAATTTCATTAAGAAATCTCTAATGATTATTTAGGGTTTTTAATAATTTATTAAATAATTTATGCCTTTTTTAATAAAATATGATCTTTAATTTTGGTTTCTCTTTTAATGGCTTTTTTAATTTTATGGATAATTTTTAATTCATTTAGAGTTAAATTTGGTAAATCCATTTCTACGTTAAGTCTTAGTAATTTCTCAACGATGACTAAACAATTTTCAGTTTCTTCTGGATCTTTAGCAAAACCATCAATAGAAGTAAATTCACCGTAAGCACCCCTAGTAGCCAATACTAATGCTTTAGTTTCAATTCGTTCAGCAACACCCTCTTGTTTTATAAGGAGATCAAACATATCAACGGAACCTTGTGCAGAAGCAATAGTAATAGCATCATCTAAAATAGTTGCATTATATTTAATTAAAACTTCAACAACTTTATAATGTCCTCCATATACTGCTTGTGAAAGAGCACACTCACATATAGGAACTCCGTGTTTAACCATATCTTTAACAGCAGTAAGATTACCTACTAGGGACGCTTTACATAAAGTCATACCATATTTTTCGTAATATTTATCTTGAATTTCTTCCAGATCTTTTTTATTAAGAGCAGTTTCAGTACGACATAATGGACAATTATCGGAATAATCGCTATTATTTTCAATACATTTTTTATGAAAGATATGACTACATTCTAATGTAATATTTAGATTACCTTTAAGAATTTCATGACAAATGGAACAAATATCATCATTGGGGCTTGCCTTCGGATCATGATTAATGACTTTAGACATCTTGGGAAAGGATTTTAATTTTATTAACAAATTTCTAGGGTATTTTATTTTTTGAAACGAACTTTAATCGCTGTAATCATCGTCATCATCATTATTATCTTCTTCATAAACGAATTCAGTATCTTCTTCGATAGTGATTTCAGGTTCTTTTTCAATTTCGATGATATCTTTTGGATCATCATCAATATCGCTTTCAGATTCTTCTTCAGATATTTCGGAATCTGTTTCTAAGATATCTAAATCAATATCGAGGGAATCGGTTGTTTTAATTCGAGGAATAGAAACTTTTAATAAATTTGTTGATGAATTTTTAGTTTTCTTTTTAGAAAGATGTCTATATAAATTAGGGAATTCTGTGGCTAGTGAGTTATAAAGTAATTGCTCTGAAGAATTTTTAGTAGGTTCAATAGGTTTTAAAGATATTTTTGGAATTTGATTAGAATGATCATGTTTAATACCATCATTATTGGCATGATTAATACCATCAATTTTATTTAAAATAAAACTAATAAGTTTATTTTTATCTTTAACGATATCTTTTAATTCAAAATCTATATCATCGTTATTAAGAATTTGTTTAGTTAATAAAATCATCGAACTTAATTTTTCATAACTTGGATATTTTTCAAAAACTTTAATTTTATCTAATAGAAGTTCTTTGTCGATTGTTATAGACATCTAATAATTTATTAATAAATATCTAAGGTTTTTAATTATTTATAAACAAACCTACAAACTCAACTCATCAAATTGAACTTGATATAAAAAGGTAATAATATTATCCCGAATCATATTAGTGTCATTATCAACGGTAGGGTCATTTTCTTTAATTGATTTGTTAATAGTGTTAATAGTTCGAGAAATAAGTAAAGAAGCCGCTTCTTTAGATTGCGATACTAATCTCCTAAAATAAGATCGAAATATCATAAAAAGTATATTATTTAATGTTATGATGGCGTTAGATCTACGAACTCTATCTTCTATTAGTATTCTCATCTTATCTATAGTATCATCTAAAATTCTTTCAAGAACTAATATATTATCTTCAGTTTCTTTTTTATGTTTATAATATTTTACATTTTGCGATGCTTTAAATACAGATTTAAATGGTTGTTTATAGTGTTTCTTTAAGTCAATACTAGATTTATCTAATTCTATATCGATTTTTCTAAGGATATCTTCGGAATATTTTTCACGAGTTTTTGGATCTCTGAAATCTCCAGTAGTAATTAGGTAGGATGCTAGATCAATTAGATTGTAATAAATAAATAAAATAGATCCTTTTGGTTTAAATACAAAATAAGGATATGCTGCAGAAGTCATACTAATTGGACATAATTTATCATCTAATGCTTTTCTACGACGAAACCAATTTTGAATTTTTTTAGTAACAAAATGTTTTACAATTATCAAAACTATATCGTGTTTTTTTGGACTGTTTTTTAAAGATATTTTAAATATTTTACAAATTTTTTTTAAGGAATTAAGTGTCATCTTTTCTAATTCTTTTTGTTGAGAAACACCTAACCCTGACATTCTTTATAATTAACAAACAATTTAAAAAATTTAAAAAACTCTAACAAACTATTAGCGTTTTACTATGGAACCAATTGATGATTTAGAAAAACATATAATATTTAATAAAGTTGAAGAACAAAGTGTTAGGAAATCATTAAAATATCGAATAAAATTTCAAAAATTATTAGAAAATATTATTTGTATTGATATGTTAAATATAATTTTTGATTATTGTCCCGATTTTTTAGGCTCGACAATGATACAAACTCTATCAAAAATTACGAAATATAGAGAGTCTTATGATTCATTAAAAGCATTAAGTCCAACAATTATTTCAACTAGATTAGAGGAAATCTTTAAAATTGAACCAAATGTTGAATATATAATAAAAAGATGTGGAGATTTAGTCTGTAATTTTAAATTTTTGATAATTGGGGTTTTATTACATAAAGATTCTTTAATTTATGTT
>Ga0302306_10001812_pt1 | contig 11293 bp, 7 predicted proteins | sample III_Palsa_E3_1_FD_198761 | JGI IMG/M metagenome (GOLD analysis project Ga0302306, IMG submission 198761) | Peat permafrost microbial communities from Stordalen Mire near Abisko, Sweden - III_Palsa_E3_1 | ecosystem: Environmental > Terrestrial > Soil > Palsa > Peat permafrost | place: Sweden...
TCATAATACAGCAAAGGATTTTTAACCGATTCACTTACCGATTTTGATGCCGCGAAATGTATAAGCCCGGCAATATCATCATGTTCCTGTATAAATCCGTTTATAGCCGCTTTATCCCGCAGGTCAAGTTGTACAAAAGCAGGCTTTTTGCCAGTGATGGTTTCAATCTGCGTTAGTATTTTGATATTGGAGTTAGAAAGGTTATCTACTATAATCACTTCATAGCCGCTGTTTTGTAATTCGACAACGGTATGTGCGCCTATGTAGCCGGTACCCCCTGTAACCAATATTTTTGCTTGTGCACTCATTTATTTAACCTGTATTGTTGCGTTTAATTTATTGTAGCCAGTTGTAGCTTCCCAGGTGCCGGTATTAGCCAGTTGTATGCTGTACTCGGGCCTGGTGGCAATGCTGGCATATTTATCGGGCATGTTTAGTAAAACATCATAAGTGCCTGTGGCTATACCTGTAGGCAGGGTTAAGGTTTCCTGTACTTTTACTGTGCCTGAATACCATTTGCGTATATCCGCAGCAAAGGTCACGGCTGTTACCTGGCCGCTTGTTGTATTGCGCAATATTAACTGTACCGGGCGCGGGTTGTATGGCGAAGCATAGCCTTCGTTGGTAAGGTTTAAGGTGACATTTACCAAACCGCCTGCCTTTGCCGTAGTTGGGATAACCGAGCTTTGCAGCACAAAACGGTAACCCAAATTGTTTTTTATACTGCTCATGCAGCCGCCGGTTACCCAATCATTATTTACATCGAGGTTATACACAGCGTTTAGAAAACTGTAATGGAAAGACGCGAATTCTGATTGCGCAATACCGGTAGGCTCGCAATCGTTTTGCGGACTGTATGAATTATCGCAGGTTTCGCCGCCAACGGCAGTATATTTGGTATCGGCCATTTCATAATTTCTTAAAGCGGTAGTGGCATCTGCCGGTGCCGATGATGAATTGCCATAATCGTAATAAGTACCTTCATCATTTGTGCTCGATAAAAAGCAATCGTTATGGAAGCCTATGCGGGCTTTATCCGTTTCGGTAAAGCCCTCGGCGTCAGTAAGCGCCGGGGATATCACATTGGCATTTATGCCATATACGTACCTTTCTTTTAATTGCGGTATACGCACCTGCACCATACGGTCGGTTGGCACGGCAGCCAGCATGGCTTTTAACACATCTATACGGTCTTGCCAGTTTTGGTCATACAATTGGCCTTGCCCATTATCAGAGGCATCGCCAAAATAATCGGTATAGTAATTTTCGCCCCAAATGCCCATAAAGCCTAATTGCACAACGGCAATTACGTCTTCATTCTTTTGCAGGTAAGGCGCTAACTGGCTTATGTGGTTTAATACAATAGCCTTTGGCGCATCGCCGTAAGGCGGGCAGGTTGTTTGATCGGGGCAGGTACCGGCATGGGTAGTATTGGTGTAGATAAACCGTGGTATCAGCTTTACCCCTGCTGCCCTTGCCGTAGCGCAATCCTTATCAAAACCCGCTAAAAAATCTGCCGATATGGGCGAGTTTTTAAACGTATTCAAAACATACTCCACATAAACCAGGCTGCAAGCCACGTTATAAGTAGCGCCGGATATACTTTGGCTTATGCGATAACCGGCTAAAGTAGATTCATCAAGGGGCACATAATTGTTTGCATCCACCTCGGCGTATTGAAAAAAGCCGCGTTCGGGGTTAACTATATCTGCAGTGTTTTCTGTGTAAGTAGTTGTAGTTGCCGTATCTGTAGTGGTATTGCTTTTAATTGCCATCTCCTTTTTACTGCACGACATGAACAGCAAGCCCAAGGCAGCTATAATTAGTTGTTTCATTATAAGTATTTTGATTATTAGTAATGAATTTATTATGAATACTTCCCGCGGATGCTTACTTAAATTTTTATAAATATTTTGTTCTTAGCCAGCCAGTAACATATACCCCATTCAGCAAACAGCGTAACCAGCGATGAAAATACCGCCGCCAGCTTAACCGACATTCCTGCCAATCCTAAAAAGCCTTTTACATATACACCTATTGCGCCATCAAACCATTGTGCGCCAACCGTTTCAAAAAACAGGTAAATGAATATGGCGTTCATCCCTACCACCACGCAAACCCAGGCATATTTGTTAACCTTTTTTACATCAATTAGCCAGTATAAAAATGCCATTATCAGTAATACCCAGCCACCTGATGCCAGCGCGAACGAACTGGTGCTTATCCGCTTTATTATAGGCGTAATATTAGCCGCATCTAAACCGAAACCGAGCGCGAGGCCGATAAGTCCTGCTATAATTAAGTAAAGGATTTTTTTATTTGCCGGTTTATCAGATATTAAAAGCTTGCCTGCCAGTACGCCCCAAATGGTGTGCGCCGCCGTGGGTATAAAGTTTATGGCAACCCAGCCATCGGTATCAATTTTGCCCATTAATACCATATCCATATAGGCGCCAAAGTTGTGAAACTCCACATAGGGTTGGTCGAACCCCGGCATACGTATGGTACGGTACAAAACATCAGTTAATACCAGCAATGCGATAGAAAACGCAACCTGGAACCAAAACGACCTGTTAATTATTAAATAAGCAATAAGTGTGGTTACCGATAGTTGTGTTAACACGTTCCAAAGCTCAAAAACCATTTTACCGGCATAAATACAATGCAGGCCTGTGCCCAGTAAAAACAACTTAACCGAGCGTATAGCTATATGCTTAAAGTTTTGCTCCCAGGTTATACCCTTCTGTTTTTTTGAATAGTAGGATATGTACATGGCCGCGCCTGCCATCAGCATAAAGGCGGGCTGCACGCAGTCCCAAAAGTGCAGGCCGTGCCATGGGTCGTGCATAAACTCGCTTATAAAAACGTCGGCAGCACCTCCCAAATGCAGGGCTTTCAAATTGTCATACAGCAGGCAGCTTTCACCGGCCAGCAGTATCATAATAAGGCCTCGCATTACATCTAAGGAGATGAGCCTGTTTGACGTTTTCGGAATGATGTTTTCCATTTAGCTATTATTACTGATGAAGTTTATGATGCTGTTATTGGCTAATGTCCAGGCTTATTGCATTCAGGTTCTCCCCAGGCATGTAACCCAGCGGATTGTAATTAGCATCGCTAACTATTATACCAAAACGTAAGGTTTTGCCTGTAAGGCCGCCAATTTTGCTACGGCTTAGCGCCATTTCAAATGTTACTACACCGTTTGACTCCTGAACGGTACCCAGTGTATAAAAGTTAGCTATACTTAGTGCATTAAAGCTAAAACTGTTTTGCGCACCGGTATGCTGGTATTGTACCACACCATTAGGAGTATTTAACAATGGGCCCTCTAACAGATAATCATACCCACCACCCGGAATATCGCCGGTTAACAGGCCTGTTGTGGCATCATCATCAGTATCCAGGTAAAAGTCGAATATATTACCTGCTGCTACAGTGGTTGTAATTTGCATGTATATATATACATTCTGGCTATCGTAATCAAACTTGGCGGTTTTAACAATGCCACCCAGCGCCGGGGTTGGTGTAATTTGGTTTGATATGGTATCCCAATCGGCAAAGCTATTATCTGTTAAGACTACCGATGAGCTTTTTGCCACGTTTATAATAGTTGAACCGCTTATTACATTACCATTACTTAAAGTAGCGTAAAGGGTAGCCACAAACTTACCTTTGTGTGCGTACGTGTGTACAGGGCTTGTTTCGGTTGAGCTTGTACTATCACCAAAATCCCACCTGAATGATTTTGCATCGGTTGTTGTATTGGTAAAGGTAACGTCGAAGCCTTTAATATTATCAGTAAAAACTACATCCTTTACATTAACATTAGGGTTCTTCTTACAAGAATATAGTGTTATAGCGGTTGTTAATACCAGGCCGCCAATTAAATATTTTAACTTTTTCATATCATTTGTTTTTAAAAGCAATTGAACTTATTAATGATAGTTATGGGTTTTGTTTAGCTAATGAATTTGACAATATCTCCTCTTCGGGTATATAGTAAATTATTTTTGTGCTGGTGTACGGGATCGTCATGTTAGGATAATTTGCCGGCGGCACCGCTAAATTAATATCACTTGCCTGTAAACCTTGTAAATGGTAACCCCAATAGGTTTTGTCCATTGTTTGTTTATTGCGGTAAACAGTAAATGTACGGTCGGCCTCAAAAGCTAATTCAAGCCTTCTTTCCTGTAATACCACACTTAATGCTGTTTGGCCGGTAGGAACTACGCCATTGTAAAGCGAAGCCGTTAAACCCCTGTTTTTCCTAATCAAATCCACGTCATTAAGCGCTGCACTGGTTTGGCTCAGGTTGGCTTCAGACTCGGCCCTGTTCAGGTACATTTCTGATAAGCGGAACATAATAGGCGAGCTTAAAGTAGGGCTACCACCCTGGAACGAGAATTTGGTTACATAGTAAATAGGTATACCATTTTTGTACTCTTGTGTACCTGTTGAATCAATAGCGTCGTCAACATAGGAGGTACGCACATCTGCCGGGTTTTCTGCATACAAATCGCGCAATGGCTGCGATTCAAATTCTTCGCCCCAGCCCGAATTACCGTTTGTATAATACTGCGATGCAACTGAACCTTCTTTGCCATAATCATCAAGCGTAGTAAAGGCTATGCAAAAAATAGTTTCGGTGCTGGCCTGTGCATTGGCAAACATTGTTTTAAATTGGTCGGCAGTTGCCTCGGTAAATTTACCCGAGTTAATTACCATGTTTGAGTACAGCACCGAGTTTGCATAATCGGCTTTGTATAAATATACCCTCGAAAGCAGCGCCCAGGCAGCTTCTTTGGTTGCATATTCAACACCGCGCGATGCATTCATTAATGAAGCCCCTTTAACTGCGTCGGCTATTACTTGTGTATAGGTATCGGCAACAGTAGCGCGTGCCAGTGCAGCAGGCTGTGTAGTTGATGTACGTAAAACTATGCCGGGAGCACTTGAATTAATGGTATAAGGCTCACCAAAAAACCTTACCAGGTTAAAATTGCAAAACGCCCTCAGAAAGTAACATTCGCCTATCAGCTGCTGCTGCGCTGCAGATGGGTTGCTTATTGATGCCGACTGTTGGATAACAGTGTTGGCATCGCTTATAATTTTGTAGGAAATGTACCAGAAGTAACTTGCATTTTCCTGGTTCGGAACAAAATCCAATGAAAATGTAAGGAAGAACGGGTCGGTTGTTACCTGGCTGCATACTACATCGTCTGAAGCAAAGTCCGACATTTGGAAATACTGGCGCAGGTACATATTGTTCAAATCTGTAGTACCTTCAAACACCTCGTGGTCTTTAAATAACGCGTAGGCGCCGTTTACAGCATTTAACAAACCATCTGATGTTGATGTTAATGATGCTGTTGTAACTGCATTTGTGGGGTTATCCTCAAGCTTACAACCTGAGTATACTGTGAGCATTGATAATGCTGCTATAATTAATATTTTACTTTTCATCACGTTAATCTCTTAGAATTTAACATTTATGTTTAATAAAAACTGGCGGTTGTCCGGGTATTTAAAATCGGCTACGCCTGGTGTGGCAAAATCGCCCGGCGTAATACTTGTTGCCGGGTCCTGGCCCAGGTAATGTGTAAACGTATACACGTTATCAGCACTTGCCGATACGTTAATTTCATCAAGTTTTAAGAATTTAGCAAATGGTTTAGGAAATGTGTAACCTAATGTTACGTTCCTTAAGCTAATGTAGCTACCATCTTCTAAGTACCTTGTTGATACGCTTGTAGAGTTGGCATTGTTTTCCGGGCTTGGCTCGGTAGCAATTTGGCCGGGATGAGTCCAAACTACACGGTCTTTTGGTAATACCATTTGGTTAAGTAATGGCTCGCTGCCGTCGTTCTCAACTTCGGCAAGGTTGGCGTTATAAACCTTATTACCATATTGGTAGTATACGTTTATCTTCAGGAATACATTTTTATACTTAAATTCATTGTTAAACCCTCCCTGGTATTTTGGAAGCGCCGAACCAACTTTTTCATAGGTTGCATCTGCATAATTAGAAGTAACCGATGTAGTTGTTTTACCGTTGGTTGTTGTTTGTACCTCCCATTGCGGGGCGCCTGTTTGCGCGTTTACACCTCGCCATTTTGGCATGTAAAACTCATATAAGTCGCCGCCATTGGCATAAATCTGCGCAACATCATCTTCACCAGTTGAAACAGTTGTTGCCGGGAAGCCACCTATTTTGTTATTATTAAAACTGATGTTAAAGTCGGTTGACCACTGAAAATCTTTGTTGTGGATGTTTAGGCTGCTAATAGCCAATTCTAAACCATTATTAGTTACCTGGCCTGCATTTTCCCACCTGGTTTCAAAACCTTCTGAGGGGGGCACCGAAACCTGTAAAAGCAGGTTTTTAGTAACGTTATGGTAAGCATCAGCAGTGATGTTTATCCTATTAAACAAGCCTATATCAAAACCTATATCTGTTTGGTATTTGCTTTCCCAGGTTAATTCAGAGTTTTCCAACTGTAACGGAGTTGCACCTACAGCTCCATTATATTGAGAAGTTAGTGAGAATAAACCAAGATACTTGCCGGCGCCAATGCTTTGGGTACCGGTAACACCGTAGCTTGCACGTATTTTTAAGGTATTAACAACCGGGTTATCTTTTAAAAACTCTTCATTGCTGGCTAACCATGCAGCTGAGATGGATGGGAATGAGCCATATTTATGATCGGGAGAGAAAGCCGAAGAACCGTCGATCCTGTAAGAACCGCTCAGGAAATAAGTTTCCTTGTAGCTATAGTTTACCTGCGACAGGTAAGATATTATAGTTGGGCTATCAGAATAACCATTTACAGCCTGGCTGTTTGCTACAACATCCAGCACATCCAAACCTAATGGCAAGCCTTTACCGGCAGCACCCAGGTAATCGGTTTGGCTGCCTTCAAACTCAGCGCCTGCTAAACCATTGATCTCATGATCGCCCAATTTAAAATCGAACTTTAACAAGTTGGTAGATATGCCGCCATAATTTAACGAGCTTTGGTTATCTAAATAACCGGTCCCATGATATATACCCTCAACTTCGGGGCTGTAAAAGGTAGAAGAATAGTTATAGCCAACAGCTACGCGGTTACTGCTGGTAAATGACAGCCAATTAGTAATAGGCAAATTTAAAGCCACGTCGTAGTTAACATCAAAGTTTTTAAATGGGTGATTGGAGTTATCAATAGTATTAACAGGATTTGTTTTATCCCTTGACCACCACTGGAATGTAGAGTTACCATCAACATATATAGCATTGTGGTTAGCATCGTACGGGTTATCCCAAGGCAGGTTAAGGTAAGCATAATAAACATCGTTATAATCATAACTTTCACCTTCGGAGCCACTAACATTAATATTATTGGTAAGGGTAATTTTATCAGTAAAATGATAGGTTGAATTAGCCCTTAAGTTAATACGCTTGTAATCTGTATTTAAAAAGGTGCCTGTTTCGTTATAATACGTTACGCCGAAATAATAGTCGTTTTTAGCTGTTTTGCCTGATGCCGAAAAGTAATAGTTTTCCATTGGCTCGGGCCTGAACATGGTTGTTAACCAGTTGGTGTTAGTATTTAGGATAGATGCAGGGCGTTCGGCCTGGAATTGTACCAGGTCAATTACATAGGAATTACCGGTAGCTCCGGGTACATAATCACGGAACAATTGTTTTTGGTTTTCGTACAGCTCGCTGCTGTTCATCATTTGCATACTGCCGAAATCAGGTGTGCGGAAACCTGTTACGGCTTTAAACTCGTACTGCGTTTTATCGCCCTTGGCTTTTTTGGTGGTAATAAGTATAACACCGCCGTTTGCCTGCGAACCATAAATGGCTGTGGCACCTGCATCTTTTAATACAGTTACGCTTTCAACATCATTGGGATCATAGTCGCCGCCAATAATACCGTCAACAACAAATAAGGGGCTTTGTGTTGCGTTTACTGACGAAACACCCCTTAGCCTTATTTCGGATGAGCTGCCGGGGGCACCTGATGAATTAACAACCTCAAGGCCAGATACTTTACCTTGCAATAACTGGCCAATGTCATCAGAGGTTACATCGTTTAACTTTTCTTTAGATACTACGGTAATAGCACTTGTTAAGTCGCTTTTTTTCCTGGCTGAGTAACCGGTTACCACTACTTCGCCTAACTGCTTGTTGTCTTCTTCCAAAACAATGCTTACCATTCGCTGGGCAGCATCAACAGTAATGTCTTTTGTAGTATAACCAATTGAACGGGCTTCAATAGTAACCGGCCCCGCAGGCACGGAAATCGAAAAATAACCATCGGGACCCGATGATACGGCTTTAGTAGTGCCTCTGATTTCAACAATAACTCCCGGTAACGCGGAGCCATCGGTTGATAATGTAACCTTCCCTTTTAATACCCTTTCCTGGGCGTAAAGGTTACAATAGCTAACTACTAATAAAAGAAAGAGTAGGAGTTTTTTCAAATTAAACATAGTTTGTTTTTTAATAGACTGTTAGTGGATAAAGTTGATTTGGTAGACATTTTATTATAGGTGATTAAGTTTTCAAAGGATAGTACTATAAAAAGCGGATATGTGTACGAGTACGCAAATTTTATTAGGTTAATTAAGCTAATATTATACTTTAATAACCTGATAATACCGTTAAACCAAATATATAGAATTAATTTGCGTGTTCGCACACATTTAATAATATTTTTTTAACGATTTACTAACTTTTATCATAATGGCAACAAAATCAGCAATAAAATAGACGATAATTAATAAAATACCTGCAATTATTAATAAATTGTTAACGATATAATATCTCAGGCAAATTGAACTTTGCCAAAAAATTGAGGAAGGTGAAAATTGGGCTTTGAATTATCAATATTATTCCAGCTTAAGAAATGGGGCTCGGGTAAATCATCTCCGCATTTATAGAAGTTAGCGCTGCATTGGCGGTTAGCTAAAGATGTTACGTGATGATGCTGGAATAAAGTAAAAGGTATAACCAGGGAAAGTTGCCATGTGGTAAGCGCACCGCCCCCTGTTGCAACGTCCCTTATAGTACTATATGTTTTAATATCCTTAATGAGCTCATTTTTAACAGGTATACGTTCATTTTTATCCGGCCCATAGCCAACCAGCGCGGTTCCAAGCCGGTTGAATTCCAGGTTATAATAGTTGGGTTCGTTATCAAAGGCAATAAAAAACTCAACACAGCTGTCCTTATATACCGGGTCGTTTATTTCGCGGTAATCGGCTTTGCTGTGCTCTTCCTGTACGTAATATTTTAATAAAATAGCGCTATCTGTATAGGCTATGGCAAAAGAAACATGCGGTTTATAACCACTGTCACTCCACAATAGGTTATCAATTTGCTGCTTTGGCTGCAAATCCATTAGTTCGGACACGACTTGCAAGCTCTCATTAGCTATATCTACAGAATTATATTGCGCCTTAAGCTGTTTCATTAATCATTTATAATTGCGTGTACGAACACAAACATATATTAATATGGAAAATTACTTAACTAATATTAGTAATATAGGGGTCTTTTTCGTCGAGGAAATAGTTAAGGTTCTCCAGCGTAACAATATCTAAGGGGAGATACTTAAGGATGGGCACCTCTTTTTTAAACACCAAATGCTCTGCTAACTGGTAAATGCCCCAGTAGCCCTGCCCTTTCGGGTTTTGATTGATTAGAAAGCTGATATTCCCTTTTTCGAGGTAATGCAGGTTGGGCGGTATTAAATCGTACCCAATAAGCTTAATATTGGTAATGTGCCGTTGTTCAAGATATTTGGCCACATCATAAGCCTGCGAGGTGGTTACAAAAATTTGTTTCAAATCCAGCGTTTGCTCTATTACCTCATCCAGCTTTTTTATAAAGCCCGATTGGCTGGCCCTTTTTAGCTCCACCCGTAAAATTTTATACTGATGCTCCAGGTTATGCTGAGCGAAGTAATTGCGAAAGCCCTGCTCCTTTTTAACCAAATGCTGCGCGTTGCTTATTTCTTCATCAATATGCGCTATTAGTATGGAGCATGGCGCAGGTTGTCCGTAATGCACCAGTTTAGCCGCCACCAGCCCGCTTTGATAGGAATCCTGGCCTATGTAGCTCAGCGGGTCGTAATCGGCAATTTGCGTATTAAAAAGCACGAAGGGAATTTTGGCTTCGCTCCATTTTTCAAAAAACGAAAGCGTCTCCTTATAATATATAGGTGATAACAAAATACCGTCGGGATTTTTTTGGGTGATCTCTGCGGCTTTTTTTACGTAAGCATCCACATCCTGCGGGTCGAACACAAATTGTTCAACCGTAACACCATATTGTTTTAAATCCTGTTCAGCTTTTTCGATACCCAGTTTAGGGGCAAGCCAAAAGGCGTCGCAATTATGATCGGGCAGCAGGGCGGCCAAATAGTACTGCTTTTTTGAGCCAAGCATACGCGCCATTAAATTAGGCTCGTAGTTTAGTTCTTTAATGATTTTGAGGACTTTGGCTTTTACATCCTCGGCTACGCGGCCACGATTGTGTATTACCCTATCGACAGTGCCGGTTGATACATTTGCTTTAAGGGCAATATCTTTTATACGTATAACAGAGTTTGTAGCAGGGCCTCTTTTCATGAAGGTACAATATTACAAATATGGCTAATATAAAAAAGCCTTTTTGTATAAAATGAATTTATAAGGAACAAAGCCTGCCTAAGCGGATATATGCCAAATATCCTTTAAGGCTTTTTTACCGGCATTATACCCGCACATGCCATGCACGCCCCCACCAGGCGGGGTTGATGCCGAACATATGTAAAGTCCCTTGGCAGAGGTATTATAAGGCGATAACTTTAAAGCCGGCCTGGTGTATAATTGCCAGATATCCAGTATTCCGCCGTTTATATCGCCGCCTATGTAATTGGGGTTGTATGATTCTATTTGCGCGGTATTAAAGGTGTGCCTGGCGATGATACGGTCTTTAAAACCCGGGGCAAAACGTTCCACCTGGTTTTCTATTGCTTCTGTGCGGTCGAGTATTGAGCCATTTGGTACATGGCAATATCCCCAAAGGGTTTGTTTGCCCTCGGGGGCGCGACCCGCATCAAACAGGCTTTGCTGTGCCAGTAGTACGAATGGTTTTTCGGTAACCCTGCCACCGGATGCTTCTTTTTCGGAATGGACGATATCGGCTATGCTACCGCCAATGTGTACCGTGCCGGCTTCCCTGCACTCCGCTGCTGTAAAAGGCACGGGGCCATCTAACGCCCAATCTACCTTAAATACACCTGCACCGTAGCGATAG
>Ga0302306_10001814_pt1 | contig 11285 bp, 9 predicted proteins | sample III_Palsa_E3_1_FD_198761 | JGI IMG/M metagenome (GOLD analysis project Ga0302306, IMG submission 198761) | Peat permafrost microbial communities from Stordalen Mire near Abisko, Sweden - III_Palsa_E3_1 | ecosystem: Environmental > Terrestrial > Soil > Palsa > Peat permafrost | place: Sweden...
AAAAGGGCTCCTTCCTCTCGGGCGGCCAGCAGCAGCGTCTTTGTATTGCCCGGGCAGTGGCGATGGAACCTGAAGTGCTGCTTTTCGACGAGCCGACTTCCGCCCTCGATCCCATCTCCACCTCGACGGTGGAAGAGTTGTTTCACGAGCTGAAGGTCAACTATACCCTCATCATCGTTACCCACAATATGCAGCAGGCTGCCCGCGTTAGCGACAAGACTGCCTTTTTCTATATGGGCGAACTGGTGGAATACGACGAGACAAAGATCATGTTCACCAACCCCAAGGACAACCGTACGCAGAACTATATTACAGGCCGTTTTAGTTAACTTTAACCATAAGCGGGCTATAAGGCCCGCGCCAATTCTTAGATCAATGGCACAAATAGAAACTGAATTACAACTGCTGAAAGTCGAGGCCGTCAATATGTGGACACTGGTGAATTCACAGTTGAGCAAAGCCCGGCTGGCCTTCCTTAATTTCGACAAGGACCTGGCCCGGGAAGTAGTTACGAAAGAAAAAAGGGTCAACGGCAGCGAATTGAAGATCGACCGCGACTGCGAAAACATCTTTGCCCTGTTTTGCCCCGTGGCCATCGACCTGCGTTTCCTGCTGGCCGTCCTGAAGATCAATTCGAACCTCGAACGGATCGGGGATATTGCCGAGGGCATCGCCAAATACATTATCGATGCGGAAGCACCCTTTACCAAAGAATTACTGGATGTCACCCGTATCCTGCCGATGTACGAAGAGTCCGTGAAAATGCTGGAAGATACGCAGGAGGCTTTCGAAAAGGAAGATACGATCCTGGCCCGCAGCGTATTCAAAAAAGACGATTTCCTCGATGACATCAATCGCCAGGCCCATAAAGTGCTGGAACGTTACCTGAAAGACCACCCCGAAGACACCTCACAGGCACTATGGCTGCTGTCGATCATCCGCAAGCTCGAAAGGGTAGGAGACCAGGCGAAGAACGTCGCCGAAGAGATTATTTTCTACTTAGAAGCAAAAGTCCTGAAGCACAAAAACAAGTTTGTGTAGCGGATATAATATTTGCATAACTATTCAGTAAACTCCCCATAATACGGAGCGCGTACTTTTATACCAGAAATTAATGGGTTAGTCACCTTGTTAATCGATGGTTTATATATGTAGAGTTGAATTTTCTCATGCAGAAGCCACTTCATTTCCATGAAGTGGCTTACGTTTTTTGGGGAAGCCCCCCAATATCTTTAATTGAAAACAGCGTCGGGGTACAACATATCCAGCGCATGTTTCTTTTCCTGGGTGCAATGGTGCATGAGATAGCTGACGATAGACTCCGTCGAATAGTCCAGGTGGAGATGGGGCTTTTTCTTCTGCGCCATCCATGGCCTGAATACGCCTTCAAAATTCGCATCCAGCGTATCCAGCACCGGCACGCCCATCTTTGCCAGCGCCGCAGCATTACAGAATTGTTCGTACTGCCCGCGGATGGGGATCACCAGCAGCTTTTTGCCCAGATACAGCGCTTCCGCGGGCGTTTCAAAACCCGCACCTGTCAGGATAGCGCTGCAGTTGATCAGGCTCTTATTGAATGCGCTCTTGCTAACAGGGATGAAGAGGATATTGCCGTCCTGCACCGGTTGTGTCACCTCTTTGGAAAACACCTGCCAGCGGAATTCTTTCAGCGGGTGGAGATATTGCCGTACGGTGGCATCGCTGTAGGAAGACAGGTAGACGGTGATATAACCCTTGTCCGCAGGCTCGGCCTGCAGGATATCCTTCTTGATCACCGGCGGAAGGATAAAGTCGTCGTATTGTTTAAAATGGAGACCGATATATTGGGTGGCGCGGGCATAGTTACGCAGGATCCATGCTCCCATGGGGTCTTGCTTTTCGGGCCGGGGCACTTTTGGCGAAACAAAACTGGCCTGGTGGCCGAAGTTAACGCTGGGCACTTTTTTATAGGCGCAGGAAAGGGAGGTCAGACATTCGAAATCGTTGATCACCAGATCATATTTTTCTACCGGCAGATCTCTTACCTCGCGCCAGATCCGCGCGGGATTGATTTGCCGTGCAATCTGCCAGTAGTTGAGGCCACCGCTGTGGGTGTAGAAAAGGCTTAGCCCCTTGCTCCTGTATTTGACCGGGGCATCCAGCAGCAGACTGTTATTGGCGCCGCTCAGGAAAATATCCACCTGTCCATACCGCTCCAGGTAAGGGAGTATCTCCATTGCCCGGCTGATGTGGCCATTACCTGTTGCCTGTACTGCGTAAAAGATCTTCATGGTACAATTAAGGGTTATATCGCTGCAAGTGAACTAATGTAAAAATTGATCTCATCCGTCAGGACGTTGACGTTCTGCTTCATTTCGACGGTTTGCGTCACCGGGAAATCCTTCTCATCATATTCAAAAATGGTCCATTCATTGTGCTGATATTCCAGCGCAGTGAGATGCTCCACCCAATCCCCGGAATTCAGGTAGGTGACTTTCCCATCCTTGGTCTCTACTATCTTTTTCTGCGGCTGATGAATATGCCCGCAGATGACGTAATCGTATTTTTTTTCGATGGCAAGCTCGGCGGCTATTAATTCGAAGTCATTGATCTTGCTGACGGCCTTGTTGACTCCCGCCATTACTCGTTTGGAGATGGAAACACGCTCGCGGCCGAGCGCCTTTAGTATGAAGTTAATAAATCTATTGAATCTTATCAAGAGATTATAGCCGCTGCTGCCTAATTTAGCCAGCACCTTGGCGCCCCCCTTGGTCGTATTGTCGAAAACATCCCCATGGAAGATCCAGGTCATCTTATTGTCGATTTCCAGCACCAACTTGTCAGTCAGGGTGAAATTCCCCATCTGAAGATCCGTATAGCGGCGCATCATCTCGTCATGGTTGCCGGTAATATAAAAGACCCGGGTGCCGTTGGTGATAAACTGGATGATCTCTTTGATGACCATAATATGAGCAACGGGGAAATACCTTTTGGTGAACTGCCACCCGTCGATGATATCCCCATTGAGGATCAGTATGTTGGGGGTAACGCTTTTTAAGTAGTTGACAAGCTCTTTGGCCCTACATCCGTAGGATCCCAGGTGAACATCAGATAGAACAACTACATCTACAGGACGCTTTTCCATTGTTGTGGTTTCCCAAAGTTCTATATAAGATATTATTACTGTTTTAAGCCAGCGTTAACAAATTGTGAGCTTTATGTGAACGGAGTATTACCTTGTAGCGATACTTTACCTTTGCGCCCATGAAAAAATGGCCACCGCTCTTTTTCACCACCATTTTTCTTGCTTTGGCCACATCCTTTGCTGCAAAAGCAACGGAGGCGGTTAGACGGCTTGCAAAATTCGTTCAGCCGTCCGCGATGTCCGACTCCTTCCCGGCCCCTTTAATGACGGGCGATCGCCGCTATACTGTGGCCAACACACATTCGCATAACGATTACGAACAGCCCACCCCCTTCTGGACGGCCTATAACGCAGAATTCGGCTCCATCGAAGCGGATGTATTCCTCGTCGACGGCAGGCTGTTCGTAGCCCATGACCGGAAGGAACTGCAGCGGGGACGTACGTTGGAAGATTATTACGTCAAGCCTTTGGCCGGCCAGATCGAAAAGAACCATGGGCATCCCTATACCGATACCAGCCGCCAATTGCAGATGCTGATCGACGTCAAGGCCGATTCCACTGCAGTCCTCGAAGCCCTGATGGGCCTTCTTGAAAAATATCCGGCACTGACCCAAACGCCTTCCCTCATCTGGGTCGTCAGCGGCAACCGGCCGCCCGATTCTCTTTATACCTCCTATCCCCCTTTCATCGCTTTCGACGGCATCCTCGGTAAACACTATTCACCCGCGGCCCTGTCGAGGATCGTGATGATGAGCGATGACCTGCACAGCTATACACACTGGGGCGGTCTGGACACGATACCGCCCGCAGATAAAAAGGCGCTCCTTGCAGCCATTAACTGGTCGCATGACCTGCATCTTCCCGTCCGCTTCTGGGATGCCCCCGATTTCCCCAATGCCTGGGACCAGCTGATCCGACTACGGGTAGACTTCATCAATACGGACCATATCCGCCAGCTCGCGGCTTACCTCCGGGACAATCACTGATCAGCCGGGAGCCCGACCGGTACATGGCGCCCTGCGATCTGCCCATTTGCCAAATTTGTGTATCTTCCCGCTCGCAACAATTTCCCTACGCTATATGAATGAAGAGCTCCTGTTACTGATCGGGGATAAGATTAAATCAAAAAGGACGCAGAAGAATGTCACCCTGGAACAACTCGCCGGCAAAGCGGGTGTCAGTAAAGGGCTCATCTCACAGATCGAAAATAACCGCACCGTCCCTTCCCTGCCGGTCCTCTTCAATATCATTCATTCCCTGGGCGACGATCTCCGCACTTTCTTCGAAGACATGCAGGATGCCTTCTCCAATAATCATATCGTCATCGTCCGCAAAGGCCAGGAACGGACTTTCTCCAAAGAACCCGTGCAAGGGTTCTCCTACAAACGTATCCTCACCCGCAGCGTGACCTCTCAGGCAACAGATGTCGTGCTGCTCGAATTAAAAAAGAAGGCCGGCCGCAAACGGATGATCCGCACGGATGCCTTCGAATGTAAATATCTCCTCAAAGGCAGTGTCGAATACCAGATCGACAAAGAGACGATCCTCTTACACGAAGGTGATACCCTGTTCTTCGATGGCCGCGTCCCCCACCGGCTGAAGAACATCGGCGATACGGAAGCCCTCATCCTGGTCTTCTATCTTTTCTGATGTTATAATACTGCGGACTGAGCGTTTTCATCTATTTACAAATACTTAACATTGGTTTAGTATTTATAAACTGTTAACGTTTCCTTAAAACAGCCCTAACCTTCCCGTCACATTGACCGAATAATTTCGCAGCCAGAACTAATCAGGTCATTCCCAACTAAAAACAATACTGTATTATGAGTAAGAAAATTACCCTCTACCTGGGTGTCTTGCTGATTTGCCTTTTACCACTTTTCTCTCTCGCCCAAAAGATCATCGTCGGGCGTGTTCTCTCCAAAGCAGATCAAACGCCTATTGCCGGAGCTTCGGTGACTCTTAAAGGTACTCGCATCGGCACCTCCACTGCCGTAGACGGCAGCTTTGGGATCAAGGCCAAAGACGGGGATATCCTCGTGATATCCGGCATCGGCGTAGCCCGGACAGAGCAGACAATTGAAGGCAACAACCTTACCATTTCGGTGTCGGCTGACACCCGTGAGCTCAACCAGGTGGTAGTGACGGCAACAGGCATCAAAAAGGAAGCCAAGCGACTCGGTTATGCCCTGCAAACGATCGATGCTTCCAACCTTACCCAGGCCAGGGAGGCGGACCCCATCAATTCATTGAAAGGACAGGCCGCGGGTTTGGAAATTAATATCAACTCTGAGATCGGCCGTCCGGCCGATGTTATTATGCGCGGCGAAAATGCTCCGCAGGATCGCCCGATATTTGTAGTGGATGGGGTTCCGTTCGAATCCGACACTTACAACCTCAACGCCGACGATATTGAAACATTCACCGTACTGAAAGGTCCAAACGCCGCAGCACTCTATGGTTTCCAGGGTAAGAATGGAGCGATCATCATCACTACCAAGACTGGCGCCAAGGCAAAAGGAAAGGTGACGGTTACGGTTAATTCCAGCGATCAGGTCAACAAAGGGTTTATCGCCCTTCCTAAATACCAGGACACTTACGGCGCCGGCGATAACGGCAAATATGCTTTCGGCGGTGGCGGTTCCAGTGCTTCCTCTTATTTCGGCAGCGGAGCAGTAGGCGTAGGGATCAATGACTATGATTATGATATCTGGGGACCGCAATTCAGGGGTCAGCCGATTCCTCAGTACGATGGCGCGTATACCCCCAATCAGCAGTATACCACCACTTTTGCCGATGGTACCACTTACAAAGGCAATGTATCCCCTACACCCTGGGTGGCCAGGGGAAAGGACAACCTGAAACATTTCCTCCAGGCCGGCGAACTGACCGCTAATAGCATTTCCATTAGTTCTTCTTCGGAAAAACAGGATATCCGCCTTTCTTTGGGCGATACCTGGCAGCGGGGCATCGTTCCCAATACCCAGTTGAACAATGGTAACTTTACCCTGAACCTTACGCAGCGGTTCAATCCGAACTTCAGCATAACAACCTATTTCAACTATAGCCGGCAGTCCTCTCCCAACGTTCCGGACGTGAATTATGGTCCGAACAGCATCATTTATAATATCATTATCTGGGGCGGCGCCGATTGGGCCATGAAAGACATGCGGAACTACTGGCAGCCCGGTTATACCGGCGTCGAACAGAAATATGAGGAATATTACCGGTATAACAATCCCTACTTCATGTCATACGAATGGCTGCGGGGACATTACCAGAACAACGAATCCGGCTACTTGTCTTTGAACTACAAGGTCAATAACAATATCGATTTCCAGTTCAGGCCCAGCCTGACTGCATATGACATGTTCAATTCGGAGAAAATGCCATATTCAGCCGGCGTTTACGGCAGGCCACTCCGCCAGGGCGATTACCGGGAAGACCGGAGGCAGTTATTCGATGTGAATTATGATCTGCAGGCCCGGTATCATCGCAACTCCATCCTGGGTTTCCTGGATCTGAATGGCCTGATCGGCGGAACGGTCAGGACCTTCACATTCAATTCGAGCTTCGAATCCACGAACTACCTGAATGTGCCGGGCATCTATGCCTTCTCCAATTCCCTGGGGGCACTCACGGGCAGCAGTTTCCGTTCTACCATGGAAGTATTGAGCGGCTATTACTCGGTGGATCTTGGCTATAAGTCCTATGTGACGGCTAACATTACCGGTCGTGTGGACAAATCTTCCGCGCTGCCGGCCAACAGCGACGCCTATTTCTATCCTTCTTTCAACCTGGCATCGGTAGTATCGGAATATGTCAATTTGCCTGAAGCGATTTCGTTCCTGAAGGTGAGGGCTTCTTATGCTGAAAGCAAGGATGGCGGAACGCAACCTTTCTTTACACCCAATGTCAGCAGTACACCGGCCGGCGGTTATGGCTATGTCTGGCAGTCCCCTTACAATGGCCCGTATTACCCCTTCTCCAAGACCTACACCCTAAATCCGACCTATTCCAACCAGAACAGTGCCGCCTATACAGATCAGGCAGTCAGTAACAACATTCAAACAGCAGAAAGAAAGGCACTTGAATTCGGCGCAGATATCCGCTTTCTGAAGAACAGGATCGGCCTGGATGTGACCCGGTACCACTACAAGAATACGGGCATCGTGGGTCAGGGCACCTCCAATGCCTCCGGCTATTCCTCCTACCTGACGAATGGGAATACATATACCAATGACGGTTGGGAAGCATCAGTGACCGGCCGGCCCCTCGTGAACCCGCACGGGCTGAGCTGGGACGTAACAGCCAACTTCTTTACATACATTAAGAAATGGGTTAGCGATGCCAATCCGGACAACTGGCAGCACAACGGCACCAGGTATGACTTGGTCTATGGCGACGCCTTCGTGCGGACGCCGGACGGCAAAATGGTCATCGACCCGACTTCAGGCGTATTTGACCGCTTCACTGACCTGGGCAGCCCCGCACAGAAAATTTTCGGCCATTCGGATCCTGACTGGCAGTGGGGTTTGATCAACACCTTCCACTATAATTCATTCTCCCTGCGATTCCAGTTTGATGGCATGGTCGGTGGCGTGATCGATGACTATGTAAGGGATAAGACGCTGCAGGGTGGTCGTCATATCGAAGCCGCTACAGGAGCTTTCGGTGCAGCCCGACCTTCGGATGAAGCCAATATTGCGGCCTATACGGGCCAGGGCGTCAATCTTACCGGTGCCGCGATTGCCCTGGATCCTATTTCGGGCGTGGTCACGAACATGAAACAGTTGACCGAGACGACCAACACCACCAAGAGCCAGGTTCAGCCATTCGTTTACAATATGTCCTCGATTGCAGATTTAGATATCATCAAAAAGACCTATGCTAAGCTGAGAGAAGCGACGCTGAGCTACAAATTCTCGCCGACCGCTTTTGGAAGGAAGTCTTTCATTCAGAACGCTTCTGTCTCACTGGTGGGCCGGAATCTCCTGTATTTCTTCCCCAAACGGTACAAAGACCTGGACGTTGATCAGTACAGCCAGGGCGCCTATAGCGTGAGCAACACAGGAGCCTATTCTACTTCGGCTTCCAGCAGTTCAGGTTTGCAAACGCCTACGACACGCAGCTATGGTGTCAACTTCAATTTTTCCTTCTAATCCATTAAAGCAACAAGTATGAAAGAGATAAAAAATATTTTCTTGATAGTTGTTGGGACCGTGATGATGGTCTCCTGCAGTAAGACCATCCAGGACAAAGAGTCTAACCCCAACAATCCTTCTAATGTGCCATCCGCCCTGATCCTGGGGACGGTACTCAATGATATGTCAGGTGAACTGGGTAGCAGTAACAGCGGATCCCTGGGCGGCGTTAACTCCTGGGATCTCGTTCAGGACTGGAATCAATATCATTGCCAGAACTACGACTATTATGGTAACAATATCTACTCCTGGACAGATGGTTCGGTCAATTCCAACGGGTCGAGCGCCGGGCCCTTCAATTCCTACCTGGTACTGAAGAATGTCGTTCAAATGGAACAGGCTGTGGTCGGAGTTGACGCCGGCCATGCCAATCCCTATGAGGCAATCGGCAGATTCGTGCGAGCCTATTATTATTACAATATGACTTCACTGATGGGCGATGTTCCGCAAACGCAGGCGTTGGAAGGACTGACCGAACAGGCGCCCAGCTATACGCCTCAGGAGCAGGTATTTGAGTATGTCCTCAATGAGCTGGATACGGCCAATTCCGATTTTGCCACCCTGATCAGCAATAACGATGCGACGTTGTCCGCTTCACAGGATATTTTCTACGCCGGGAACCTTTCAGCCTGGCAGAAGCTGGTGAACTCCTTTAAATTAAGGGTGCTCATTAGCCTGAGCCTTCAGGCTTCAGACGCCAATCTGAATGTGCCTGCACGATTCGCCGCTGTCATCAATAACTCGGCTACCTATCCCATTTTTGCAAGCCAGTCGGATGATTTCGAGTACAATTACAACCCCGGCGCCTCCAATACCTTCAGTACGTACCCCTTCAACCCGAGCAATTTCGGTTCTATCGCCGGCCGCTATAATATGGCCGCCACCTATGTCGGTGCCCTGACGACCATCAGCGATCCTCGCGTGTTCATCACCTGTGATCCGGCATGGGCACTTGTGAAAGCGGATTCGATTCCGGCTGACAGTTCCTTTACTTACCCTGCACGGTTCGAATATTTCACGGGAGCCAGCACGGGCTTAGCCCTGGGTACGATGTATGCCAACGCCAGTGCGGGCGACTATTCATTTATTAACCGATACCGGTACTATTCCAATTTCACCGGCGAGCCAGATGTGCTGGTGGGCTATAAGGAAATGTGCTTTAATATCGCTGAGGCGATCGAGCGTGGCTGGATTAGCGGAAACGCAGAGACCTGGTACAAGACCGGCATTAATGAATCAATGAAGTTCTATGGTATCGATACGACCCAAACCAACTTCACTGCCCACTTCCTGCCCCCCGGCGCTAACGCGGTTACAGAGGTGGCCCCTTATCCCTTTACTTTTAAATTTTCAACCTACTACGCACAGCCTGCTATCCAGTTGTCTTCCACAGCGGCAACGGCTATCAACCAGATCGTGTTACAGAAGTATATCGCCACTTTTGAAAATTCAGGTTACGAGGCATACTACAACTGGCGCAGAACAGGCGTGCCCGCCTTTCAGGGTGGCAGCGGCGTCGGCAACAATGGCGTGATACCTATTCGCTGGGCCTACCCGGTGACCGAGCAGACGCAGAATGCGAAAAACTGGTCGGCGGCTATATCCAGCCAGGGATTCACCGCCGATGACCTCAACCAGACCATGTGGTTGCTTAAATGATCGAAACGATGTTCCAATATTATTTTCCTTACAGGCTGCTATCGATAGCAGCCTGTATTTTTCATTTTGGATCGGCGGTCGCCCGGCAAATCATGGCTGCCCGGCCGACGAGGTAAGTTTTAAACATTATTTAATGAAGGGTTAGACGGGCCTAATGGCATTTTCGATATCTTTCGATATAATACTATCTAAAATGAAAATTGAGCAAGCCGAAAAGATTACCGACGAGATCATGAGCCTCTATGAAGAGTATGGTGGCGCGGAATATGCAGGCGAAAAGGTCTCCCAACTGGAGCACATGGTACAGGCTGCTCAGCTGGCCGAGGCCCAGGGGTATGACGAAGAAGTTATCCTCGCAGCCTTCCTGCACGATATCGGTCATATCAGCGAAGCCGCCAAAGGTGATAATGAAATGGATGGATACGGCATCAAAGATCACGAAGAGCTCGGCGCCGAATTCCTGCGGGAAAAAGGCTTCTCCAAAAAAGTAGCCCGCCTCGTCGAATCCCATGTGGAAGCTAAACGCTATCTTACTTTCAAAGACCCGTTATATTATTCCCAGTTGTCCGACGCCAGCAAAAAAACACTCGAATACCAGGGTGGTCCCATGACGGCAGAAGAGGCTACTGCATTCGAACAATATCCGCTGTTCGACCTGATCATCCGCATGCGGAAATGGGACGAAGAGGCAAAGATCGAACACCAGCCGATGCCCGACCTGCAACACTACCGCAATATGATCCTTCATCACCTCCAGACAGTTGGCTCGACCCCTAATTCATCTGTAAAACATTCCTGATATGAGTTCCGTACAATTGGTCGTTTTCGATATCGCTGGCACCACCGTCCGGGACAATGGCAGTGTCGCCGAAGCCTTTCTATCCGCCTTCCGGGATTTCGGCTTCACGATGCCTGTTGAAGAAATAAAAAAGGTAATGGGTTTCAGGAAAATGGATGCCATCGTCTTGCTCCTCGAAAAATTCGCACCCGACGTGAAGGATAATGACTTCCTGATCGACCGCATCCATACCCGTTTTATCGATAAGATGATCGAATTCTATCGGAATGACGAGACCCTGGCGCCTTTCCCCAATGCAGAACCCGTCTTCTCCGCCCTCAAAGAGCAGGGGATCAAAATAGCACTGAATACAGGTTTCACCCGCTCCATCACCGATACTATCCTGCACCGGCTGCGCTGGGACGATCGCAGCCCGTTGATCGACCGGGTGATCTGTAGCGATGAAGTGACCCATGGCCGTCCTCATCCGGATATGATCAAGGCGCTGATGGACGAT
>Ga0302306_10001828_pt1 | contig 11226 bp, 10 predicted proteins | sample III_Palsa_E3_1_FD_198761 | JGI IMG/M metagenome (GOLD analysis project Ga0302306, IMG submission 198761) | Peat permafrost microbial communities from Stordalen Mire near Abisko, Sweden - III_Palsa_E3_1 | ecosystem: Environmental > Terrestrial > Soil > Palsa > Peat permafrost | place: Sweden...
TCAACCGTGGTGCATCAAAGTAAATATCGCCTGTAAAACGCTTTAACAAATGCTCGTTCGGGAATTCATCAACCAGTTCACGAAACAGCATTGCCCCATCCAACTCAGATAACGGCTCTAAATTCAGCTTTCCAAAATACTCCAGGTTTTCTTGGATAATCTCGTTACAAAAAGCGTGGAAAGTATAGATGTTAACGCGATATGCATCCGGCCCGATAAAATCAAACAAACGCTTACGCATAGCGATAGCACCGGCATCGGTATAGGTAAGGCAAAGTATTTCGTTGGGCAAGGCATCGGTATCGGTTAATATTTTACCAATACGTGCAGCTAAAATCTGCGTTTTACCTGTACCCGGCCCGGCAACCACCAGCACCGGCCCATCCATTTTATTAACCGCAGCTAATTGCTCGGGATTGAGGTTGGCTAAGGCTTCCTGAAATTTTTCGTTGTATTTATTGGTGGGTGATTGCATTAACAAATTTACTAATTATTGTAGCATATAAATCAGCTTTAATGAATAGAAATATTTTGCGAATCATTAAAAATTATGATATTTAAAATAAAAATTATGATATTTAAAAAAACTTAAACCATGGAAATACCCACTATCGGTCGGGCTACAATAATTGAAGATTTTGATTATATTGAGATAATAATACCAGCGAAGAAAAACTGGTTGTTGATTTTATTTTTAGGCTTTTGGATAGGTGGATGGTTATTTGGAGAAATCACTGTTAATGGCACGTTGGTGAATATACGTTCAGGATCGCTTGATTTTTTTACAATACTATGGTTATGCGGATGGACTTTAGGCGGAGCGGTTGTAATTAGAACTTTAATATGGAGTTTATTTGGCAAAGAAATTATTACGGTGGATCGGGGAACAATAACTATAGATAAAAAAGGTGCGATTTTTTATAAGGCAAAAACCTACGAGTTAAATGAAGCTAAGCATTTCAGGTCTGAAGAAGAAAATTTCCCAACTGACAATTTTGGAAACAAGATTAGTAATCCTTTTAATCTTGATAAATTAGGAACGATGAATTTGAATATGGAATGCAAACTATCAAATTTGGCGATAGGCTTGATGAAGCAGAAGGTAATTACATACTACAAAAGCTTCGCGATAAAAAGTATATCAGTTAACTTTTACCTCATGCGCCAGCTTCACAATATCTAACACTTCCAAAATCTGTTTATCATAACCAATTAAAGTACTATTGATCATCGCCTGTCCTAACTCCGCAAGGGTGCTAACCGTTTTAGGGAAAAATTTTCGCATGATTGGATACAACCAAATAAAGTACTTATAGTATGGCAAGGTGTTCTTTAATCCCTTAGTGGGCTTCATGCCGCCCGGCCTGAAATTGTATACGGCTTTAAATGGCAGCTTCATCAAATCGTTCTCGGTTTTGCCTTTTACCCGCGCCCACATCGAGCTGCCTTTTTCACTGCTATCAGTGTTTGCGCCGGAGATGTAGCAGAACTCCATCGCCGCGTTTTGCTTAACCAATGTTTCTGCAAAGTGCATGGTGAGGGTATAGGTAAGTTTATAATATTCTGGCTCTTTCATCCCAACTGACGAAACACCAAGGCAAAAATAACAAGCATCATAACCTGTTAATTGATCAGCAATTGATGACACATCATAAAAATCTGCATGAACAATTTCTTTTAATTTGGGATGGCTATGGCCCGAAGGTTTCCTGTTGATGATAAGCACCTGCCCGATATGCGGATTGAGTAAACATTCGTGCATTACACCTTCACCAACCATGCCGGTCGAGCCGGTTACTATCACTTTTATTTTATTCATGCTATTATAAACTTATGCCGTCGCCGGTTTTAAATTGTTGGTTAATGGTAACTGATAATTTACCGCTTGGTTTCAATCTTTGGGTAATCACTTTTACTGCAGAGTGCTGTAGGTCGTCGGTCATCTGGTAGGCGACTAATAAAGCGCCAGCTTTCTCAATGCCTGGCAAACCTGCTATGGTGTAAGCATTTGCAAAAACACTGATCACCGTGTTTCTTCGGGCAGCAAGGCGAGCGATTAATTGTTTTACATCAGCAGTATAGTCCAATTTACTTGCCGGGCGCTTGCGGGTATCATTTATGCTGATATAAATTTGGTCGTATTGTTTTAAAGCTTGTTCCAAGCTGGCAATATCGGCTGGCGATTCATTTTTGCTGATCGTAAATATCCTGGCATCGGCATACCAATGGCAAAAATCCTGTTGGAACACGGTTGCGCGATCAACGCCAATGCTAACTACAGCAGTATGCGCTATAGGGTTAAGCTGTAATGATGCCGCGTTGCCTTTTAGCAGGGTTATGGAAGCATCGCTTAATTGTGCAACCAATTCTCTTTCAGCCGGGCGATTTAAATCTTCTTCAAGATTTTTGATAGGTGTTTCATGATAGTTGTTTAAACCAGCCCAATATTTAGCAGCCAGCACTTTTTTAACACGGGCATCAAATTCCTTGCTTGATATTTCATCGCGGCGTACAGCTCTCCGTATCTTTTGGATGGCTAAGGCAGAATTTGGTGATAATTCCAGGATATCATTACCTGCCAAAAACGCTCTTACATCCGCATCCCCGTTAGGGAAATATTTTACAACACCTTTCATCTCCATCGCATCAGAAACAACCAATCCTTTAAAATTTAGTGAATCCTTTAAGTCACCGGTTACAATTTTACGGGATAGGGTTGATGGAAGATGCTTGGTGCTATCCAGCGCGGGTATATCCATATGGGCTACCATTACACCGCTTATACCTGCTTTTATCGCTTGGCGGAAAGGATATTCTTCCAGCGTATCCAATCGTTCCCTGCTAAATGGTAGTAAAGGCAGATCTAAATGCGAATCTACATTGGTATCGCCGTGGCCGGGGAAGTGTTTGGCGGTAACCAGTAAACCTTCATCCTGCATACCTTTAAAATAAGCTATGCCTTTGGCCGCTACGTTATATTTATTATCACCAAACGAGCGGTAATTTATCACAGGGTTATCCGGATTATTATTAATATCCATATCCGGCCCGAAATTCATTTGCATGCCCATGCGTTTAAAATCATAGGCCACCATTTGTCCCATTTTGTAAATGAGTGTATTATCGCGTATAGCACCTAAGGTCATTTGGTAAGGATAGGATATAGTCGAATCCAGTCGCATGCCTAATCCCCATTCGCCATCCTGGGCTATAATTAAGGGTACCTGAGAGATTTTTTGATAACGATTAATCAATTCTGCCTGCCTAACTGGCCCTCCCTGGAAAAAGACCAATCCGCCAACCTGTTCAGTTTTAATTACACCTGCAACCGAATCTTCATACGCTTTGCCCAAGTTTGTATGCGCCCGTACAAAAAAAAGTTGCGCGATTTTTTGCCGGCGACTCATTTTCCTGAATATAGAGTCGACCCAGCGGTTTTGTTTATCTAATGATTGCACATAGCTCTCTTTTTGCGCAAAGGCGCTTACAGTAACAAAATTTAACGCTGATAAAAAAATGAAAACAATTATTTTCCGGGTAATGGTCATAGTTCAAATGTAGGTAAAACTAAATGCTGTGGCATGATTTTAGTTTCTGCTTGTAAAAAAAATCAACATCAAAATAAACCTTTGGTTTAAAAATTACTCTATCAGGTATAATTAAAACATTTTAACATGAAAAAAATCCTTTTACTATTAGCTATAGGCCTCATGTTTGCAGGTTCTGTAAGCGCACAGGTATATTATTATGGCCCACGAAGAGACGTAGTTAGACACCGCAGGGTGCCCGAGAGAGACAATCACGATGACTTTTATCGTGTACGTGTAGGTGTTGCCGGTGGTTTAAACCTTGCCAATACGGTTACAGGTTATAATAATCAAGTTAGCACAGGTACCATTGCCGGTTTTAATGCAGGTCTGTTTCTGGAAGTGCCGTTAATTTACCCGCTATCATTTGAACCGGAAGTTTTGTATTCTCAAAAAGGATACAGTGCCAGCACTCCTGATGGTCATTTTACATCTCGTGAGAATTTTATTGACGTACCATTGTTAGCTAAATTTAAATTAGCACCAGGGTTTAACTTCCTGATTGGTCCGCAATTGTCGTTCTTAACTAACACAACTAACACCTACAGCAGCGGCTTTACGGTTACCGCCCAAAACCACGATAACAACAATAATGGTAATAACACCTTTGTTGATGGCGTTATAGGTGTAAGTTTTGATCTGAACCAGAGTGTTGAGTTACGTGCACGTTACACAATTGACTTTAACCAGGGTGATGGCTACGGTGATTCTTATGTGCCTGAATATCGTAACCAGGTATTTCAAATTGGTTTAGGCATCAAATTTGAGTAATAAGTAATAAGTGGATAGGATCTGTGAAGGCAATTTGGTTGTGTGGTGATATTGGCGCCTTTGATCCTGGCTGCTTTACTTAAGAAAGTATATTGTTTGGAGATTAGAGGGTAGGGTTTTACCGTTGGGGGCTTGGTGATGTTGTGTTTGTGTTGGTGGCAGCCTTTGATGTATAACCCGATCTCTAATCTCTATTTTTTTTGAGTAGTCCTGGCCTACAAATTCCCTTCGCTTCGTTTAGCAAGTTCCTTGCTGATTTTATCCAGCGCTTTCTTTTTCTTTTGATCCTTTGTTTTCTTCGCCAGGGCTGCCTCGGCTTTTAACAGGTAAGTTTCGGTATTAGTTCGCGCATAGTATTTGCAGAACCATGTTAATGGGCAAATATCGCATTTAGGGCTGCGGGCTATGCAAATGTAGCGGCCATGTAATATGAGCCAGTGATGTGCAATGGCCAAGGTTTCTTTAGGCAGATACTCTACCAACTGCTTTTCAACTGCCAATGGAGTGCGTGCATTAGTAGTCAATCCTATCCTGTTTGCTACACGGAATACGTGGGTATCAACCGCAATGGCAGGTGCATCATAAACTACGGATGCAATTACATTAGCAGTTTTTCGGCCTACGCCCGGCATCTTTTGTAACTGGTCGATATCCGATGGTACTTCATTATGAAAAACATCAACCAGTATTTTTGCCATACCTACCAAATGTTTGGCTTTGTTGTTTGGATAGCTCACACTGCGGATGTATGTAAATACTTCTTCAGGTGTGGATGCCGCTAAACTTTCTGGCGTTGGGAAGCGCTCGAACAGGGCAGGGGTTACCTGGTTAATGCGTTTATCGGTACACTGTGCAGATAGGATCACCGCTATCAGCAATTGAAACGGACTGCCGTAATGCAGTTCGGTAACGGCGTTGGGTTGGTTTTTCGAAAAATAATCTACAAAATGGCGGTAACGTTCTTGCTTTAGCATGGTGGATGAAAGTATTCCGTCGAAAATAAATAAAAAAAAGAAGCCCGGCATAAATTTTATACCGGGCTTTGTTTTTGCCGACCGAAAGATTAACTACTTAAGCTTTTTGAATAGTCGAGGATGTAATGAATGGTTTGCAGTTTTGGTTTTTTTCTTAAAAGATCCAAATCTGCACGGATAGAGTGATAAAATATCAAATCATCCGCGTCTGAAATTTCGTGTACATCCTTGTCTTTCACTTCTGCGTTGTTAATAGCCGGGCTAAAAGATTTTGTAAAGGTTTCACCCATAAGCTTGTTTATTGTTAAAGTACAAATACTAAACGCAAGCCTGAAGGTAATATTTTATTAACTATGAAAAAAATTTCATGAAAATTTCATGAAATTAGTTCTTCAAGCTAAGTTCTTTACCCTGCATCATTTTACGAAGGTTATTAAGCGCATAACGCATACGGCCAAGGGCAGTATTGATGCTTACATCGGTAATATCAGCAATCTCTTTAAAGCTCAAATCGCCAAAGTGGCGCATGATCAATACCTCTTTTTGCTCGGATGGTAACAATTGAATTAAAGCTTTAAGGTCTTTATGCGTTTGTTCGCGAACCAGGCGGTCCTCAGCGCTTTCGTCATAATTACCTAAAACCTCAAAAATGTCAAAGTCGTCGCCATTGCTTACCATTGGCGCACGTTTTTCACGGCGAAAATGATCGATAACCAGGTTATGCGCAATACGGGTTACCCAGGGTAAAAACTTGCCCTCCTCATTATATTTCCCGGCTTTTAATGTGTTAATTACTTTTATAAAAGTATCCTGGAAAATATCCTCAGCAAGATATTCGTCTTTAACGAGTAAGTAAATAGAAGTGTAAATTTTAGATTGATATCGGCGTATTAATTCCACCAGCCCCGCCTCATCACCCGTGATGTATAGATGGATTAGATCCTGATCACTTTGCAATTGAAAATCCATAGAAAACCGTTACTTTAAACTTAATTAAAAGATATTATTTTTATTAAAGTAGAGTTTAATCTATAGGGGTCTCCTTTTGTTAAAGAATTGTTACATCAAATAAAGCAAAAAAATCGAAAAAAAACAAATATTTCAGCGTATTTAACGTTTTAACACTTTTTAACATTTAACGGATTTAAGCTGTTAAAGTTTAATGGGTTAAGTGATTGCAGCAGATAATTAATTATTAAAATGTGATTTATAATATCGGGCTATTCTCTTTGCTTTAATAAAATTATATAAGCCATGAATCCAGGTTGGCGAGTGAGTTCTGCCGATGGTTGTAATATTAAGATACATTATATTTTCGTCAAAAAGCAAAGTTATTTCCCTGTTCCAGACAGGGGCATAAAATTCAAAACTCGTCATTATTCTATTTTTATTAATGATTAAATTATGACTTATATATAATGCATCTAAAGTTTTTATAATGTCAGTTTTGTTCTCTGCTACATTTTTTCCATGAATTTTAATAAGGGCATTATTTAAAGACAAATTTACCGATAACCATATGATTACAAATAAATATACTCCTAAGGCCGAGCTATAAGTTTGATTCCCAATTTCATATTGAAATATAGAATATACTGTTATTATGATAATCAGTAAACAAAGGGCATAGTTAACAATGGTATTTGAGCCTATCTTTTTAAATTCAAGTCTTTGCTTTTTAATGCTTTGTTGATAATCAATTTCTGTGCGGTTTATATGTTTAGAAGTATATTGCATTTATTATGATAATTTGCGCTTAAGTTAGTTATTTACAGCAATTAATCAACCCAAAATCATATTCACATTTATTAGTTGTACGCATTTGGAAAAGGCTAATAATTTTAGGATTTTTGCGTTTTGAAAGAGGGATATAAAATTTAATGATTAAAGAAGCAGAAAAAGATCCGCAACAAAATATTATCATCAAAGGTACCCGTGTTCACAACCTGAAAAATCTGGATGTGGCTATACCTAAAAATAAGCTGGTTGTGGTTACGGGCATGTCGGGTTCGGGTAAATCATCACTGGCATTTGATACTTTGTATGCCGAAGGACAGCGCAGGTATGTAGAGAGCCTATCCTCATACGCCCGCCAGTTTTTAGGCCGGATGAATAAACCCGATGTTGATTACATTAAAGGCATTGCCCCGGCTATCGCTATCGAGCAAAAAGTGATCACCTCAAACCCGCGTTCAACCGTGGGTACTTCAACCGAGATCTATGATTATTTGAAATTGCTTTTTTCGCGTATTGGCAAAACTATCTCGCCGGTATCAGGCAATTTGGTTAAAAGAGATTCGGTTACCGATGTGATTAATTTCATCATGACCTTGCCCAATGATACGCAGGTTACTATCCTTTGCCCGCTATACCCGCACAATAACCGCAGTTTAAAAGAAGAACTGGCAGTGCTAATGCAAAAAGGCTTTGTGAGGGTAGAGTATCTTCAAAAACTATCGCGTATTGAAACTTTGCTGGAAGATATGAGCATTGTGGATGACGGGCAATGGTTAAAAGAAGAGGTTAAAGGTGAAAAGGCGACTAACGAAAGCGCTACATCTGCCCACCAGGCGGTGCGTATTGTGATTGACCGTATAACTAAAAACGAAGAAGATGAAACCTATAGCCGTTTAGGCGACTCGATACAAACTGCATTTTTTGAAGGCAAAGGTGATTGCTACGTGCGTTACCAACAGCCGGATGCGGAACAGGAAACCGAACGCTTTTTTTGCGACAGGTTTGAATTGGACGGGATAAAATTTGAAGAACCAACCGCCAATTTCTTCAGCTTTAATAACCCTTACGGTGCTTGTAAGCGCTGCGAAGGTTATGGTAAGGTAATTGGCATTGATGAGGATTTGGTTATCCCGGATAAAAGCAAAAGCATTTACGAAGGTGCTATTGCCCCATGGCGCGGTGAAAAAATGCGCGAGTGGAATGATAAATTGATCAGCGTTGCTTTAAAGTTTGATTTTCCTATCCATCGCCAATACAACCAACTTACTGAAAAAGAACAACGCCTGTTATGGACGGGTAATAAATATTTCCGCGGTTTGGATGAGTTTTTTGCTGAAATGGAAGCGCAGACTTATAAGATCCAGTATCGTGTAATGCTTTCGCGTTATCGCGGTAAAACCACTTGCCCCGAATGTAAGGGCAGTCGTTTAAGGCAGGATGCATCTTATGTGAAGATCGATGGTAAGTCAATTACCGATGTGGTGCTGATGGCTTTAGATAAGGCTTTAGATTTCTTCAGCAACCTGCAACTGAACGAAACCGATGCCAAAGTAGGTAAACGCCTGCTGATGGAAATAACCAACCGTTTATTGTTTTTGAATGACGTTGGTTTGAGTTATTTAACACTAAATCGGTTGTCAAATACATTATCAGGTGGTGAATCACAGCGTATTAATCTGGCAACTTCATTAGGCAGTAGTTTGGTTGGATCTATCTATGTGCTGGATGAGCCAAGTATTGGTTTGCACCCTAAAGACACTCAACGCTTAATAACCGTGCTAAAATCACTTCGCGATGTTGGCAATACGGTATTAGTTGTTGAGCACGAAGAAGAGATCATGAAAGCTGCCGATCATATCATTGATATTGGCCCTGCCGCCGGCACACATGGTGGTGAGTTGATATTTACAGGCACCTACGATGAAATCATTAAAGATGATAACAGTCTTACCGGTCGTTATTTAAGCGGGAAAGAGCAGATTGCGATACCGGATCATCGCCGCAAATGGCATGATTATATCGGCATAAAAGGTGCTAGGGAAAATAACCTGCAGCATGTAGATGCTAAATTTCCATTAGGTGTTTTAACCGTGGTTACAGGCGTATCCGGCTCGGGTAAAACCAGTTTGGTTAAACGGATCTTAGCTCCTGCATTGCAAAAAACTTTAGGTAATTATTCGGGCGAGCAAACCGGATCATACGATAGCATTGAAGGCGATTACGCTAAAATAGAACAGGTGGAACTGGTGGATCAAAACCCGATCGGCCGTTCATCAAGATCGAACCCGGTTACTTATGTAAAGGCTTGGGACGAGATCCGTAACTTGTTTGCAGCTCAGCCTGTGGCTAAAGCAGCAGGGTTAAAACCATCAGCATTCTCGTTTAACGTTGAGGGTGGCCGTTGTGATGTTTGCCAGGGCGAAGGCGAAGTGAAGATAGAAATGCAATTTATGGCAGATATCTTCCTGACTTGTGAAACCTGTGGCGGTAAACGTTTTAAACAGCATATCCTGGATGTAACTTACAATGAAAAGAACGTATCCGAAGTGTTGGGCATGACCATCGATGAAGCGCTTGAATTCTTCAGAAAAGAGCCTAAAATTATCGCCAAAATAAAACCGTTGGTTGATGTGGGTTTGGGTTATGTACAGTTAGGGCAGTCATCAAATACTTTATCTGGTGGTGAGGCGCAGCGTATCAAGCTGGCATCATTCCTGGTTAAAGGGAATAACGCCCATAAAACACTATTTATTTTTGATGAGCCTACTACTGGTTTGCATTTTGAGGATATTAAAAAGCTGCTGAAATCATTCGATGCCTTGCTGGATCATGGCAATACTATCATTGTTATCGAACACAATATGGATGTGATCAAATGTGCCGACTGGGTTATTGATATCGGCCCCGAAGGTGGCGACAAAGGCGGTAAAGTAGTTTTTGAAGGCTTACCTGAGGATTTAATTAAAGTTAAAGATTCTTATACAGGTCAATTCCTAAAAGAAAGATTTGATTCGGCTAAATAATTTATAGTAACATTAGCGGTGCGGTGAAAGCACGACCGCAGGCTGAACGATTTGATTCGGCTAAATAAGTAACAGACTTACGAAGTATTTACTTTCGTAAGTCTTAATACAAAGCCCTTATTATCAAGATTTCGGATTTATATTCTGCATATTTGATGATAACATTAACATGAGCATAAATCAAGTTAAATGTTCTGCACAATCATAATAATCCCGCCAATAGTTGCCATAAGTCCACCAAATAATAATTGGATATCAAAACCTAATTTACCTTGTTCTCCTCTAATAAAAGTCCTTATTTGCCTTATAGATAGATAAATTCCGATAATTAATAAAAAAAAGCCAAGTAGCACATCTAACATATTAAATCTTTTTATTAAAAAGCCTTCATTGTTGGCAAGGGCAACAAGGTCGTAAGATAGTAAGTATTTATTTATTTATGTACAGATTAGTATCCGGCTGATCTCAAAATAATTTCTTCAGTCTCTAACCTATTTTGCCTATAGTGGGTGAAAATACCAGCCATTAAATACGCTATTTTTAAAATCATATTTTATAGTACATTAGCGGTGCGGTGAAAACACCGACCGCAGGCTGAACGAGAAACAAGAGAGAAATTATAAACACATTCTACTTACTGTCGCGCGTATCATAACAGTACCTGACAAATTCATCACTAAATACTTAAGTATCCGCATGCCAGATTTAAAATTGCGCTTGTTTGATTTCTCTCAAAAGGTCAACTACAAAAATGAAATATTAGCAGGCCTAACCGTTGCCATGACGATGATACCAGAGTCGCTGTCGTTCGCAATACTCGCTGGTTTTCCACCTTTGGTGGGTTTATACGCGGCTTTTATTATGGGCTTTATAACATCCATATTTGGCGGCAGGCCGGGTTTGGTTTCGGGCGGTGCAGGGGCTACGGTTGTTGTGCTGATAGCGTTAATGAAATCAAACGGGCTCGACTATGTTTTTGCTGCGGTAGCACTTGCAGGAGTTTTTCAGATACTGATTGGGCTATTTAAGTTGGGCAAATTTATACGCCTTGTGCCGCAACCCGTTATGTATGGGTTTGTTAACGGATTAGCTGTAATTATTTTTATGGCCCAGCTACAGCAGTTTAAAACAGTT
>Ga0302306_10001830_pt1 | contig 11217 bp, 3 predicted proteins | sample III_Palsa_E3_1_FD_198761 | JGI IMG/M metagenome (GOLD analysis project Ga0302306, IMG submission 198761) | Peat permafrost microbial communities from Stordalen Mire near Abisko, Sweden - III_Palsa_E3_1 | ecosystem: Environmental > Terrestrial > Soil > Palsa > Peat permafrost | place: Sweden...
AGTAGCGATAATGGCGTGGCAGGAAATCTTTATTACGACCCGCTATATTATAGCAAACCCGGTAATAATGCAGCGTTTTGGAACACGGCATTTTCGATCTTCAATGTTATTATTAATGGACTAAAGGACAATACCGCGCTTGACGGAATATCCTTTAGTGGTGATAGTTTCAAAGCACTTGTTAAACTAACGCAAAGTTTAGCCAGCGGTCAATTTCTTGTCTTATACGTAGACGAAAACGGAGCAGTCGGCCTGGGTATCTTTGGCGTGACTAATAACGCATCTACTCATAACCAGCTTGGAACAGGGATCCTCTTGCACGGCTCAACGCTCGACATTTGGTTTACCGGATACGGACTTGGTTTTGCGTCATATCAGTGGATGCAAAACGTTTCCCGATATAATTATTTGACCGGATCTGCAACTTACGGCTTAGATGGCGACCTTGATGGCAACCCTTTTTACTACAACCAGGGGAATTTGGCAGAACATACAGCAGACGCAATCACACTTGGCTACGACGCAAAGGTACAAGATGTCCCCGGCTTTGACTACCCTGGCAGTTTTGTCGGAAATATGACGCTTATTGGTCGTGATAGTAATGGCTTGGGGACGTTCTTAGGCACTTTTGTTTGGGGATTTGTTTATGGCGGTGGTTCCGGCCCAACTACTCCAGGCCCTGTTTATTTTAACCCTGTCGCGCCGTCTACTCAACAAGGGGCTCTGAATGATTATAATTCATATCCATAAATCTTAATAATATGAGACTGCTTTTAATTTATTTTATAGCAATCGCGGTGGCATTAGGCGATTGCGAAAGAACCAAGGCGCAGCCGCCGGCGTTCATAAAGTTCACCCGTAACAGGATCACCGGAAGCCGCGAAAGTCCCTTATATATCAGTACCGATACCTTAAGGCTTCGGCTCGACAGTGATGAATACGAGGCACTTAAAAGTTCCTACGCAGCTATTAACAGAATTCCTACGAAAGAGGAAGAAGATAGATATGTAAACGAAGATAATCTTCAAGTAATAACTGATACAGCAACGTATTCGAAGCTGGTCAACTACATTTTAAAAAACACACAACTTTACGCCAAAGAGCCCATCGAAGGAGATGAGGCATACACAATATTGACCATCAATATTGGTAAACAGTCAACGTTTGTTCTGTTGAAAAAGGATATCAGCGCTTATTTTGATAATTTTATTAGCTGTCTTAAATCGGAAAATTGCGATAAAAATGTTATAAACTCACTTATAATAAACGTGGCATATCAAAGGTAGTGCGCTATATAAACATAAAAATCACCCAACAGCCTATTGGGCGTATTCTCCTCAGGCGCGAATGACGGGCGAAGGCCTGCGCGGCTGCTTCTCGTGCTCCGCTGACAGGTAACCCGCTGTGCTGCACTGACAGGCAACGGTAACAAATTCATCCCCTTCCGGCTATGAACTATGGTCTATGATCTATGAACCCTCCAGGCCACCTTTCAAAACTCAACTTCAAAAAAGATCAATTGCTTACAACCGGCATTTGCCGAAACGCTTGCAATATTCTCGGCATCAAGGCTAAAGGAACTGGTAACCCAATCTTCTGCCGACCCAATCACCTGATGAAGAATGCTATGCTCCCCGTCGAGTGCCGGAATAAACTTCAGGTCTTCGTCGAGCCCCTTGCCGGTAGCTTTCGTCAGGGCTTCTTTACGGGTCCAAAGCCTGAAAAATCGGCTGTGGGAATCGGTTTCTGAAATAAGCCTGGCCTCTTCCGGGCTAAAATATTCTGCGATAATATCGTTAAAGTCGAAGTCCCGGTTTATTTGTTCAGTATCAATTCCGACTGCGGACTTTGAAACGGCGAGCACGATCCTGTCGCCGGAATGCGAAACATTGTAAAAGAGCTGCGCATTTTTAACGAAAGGTTTCTTATTGTTCCCTATTTCAAATTCAATTGCTTCAGGCGAGACGTTCAAATACTTCCCTAAGATCAGTCGGGTGGCGCCACGGGCTGTGATAAACCTGTTTTTGTCGTGAAGCTGCAGGTAGCGGGCGGCCCGCTTGATTTCCTGGCTGTTCAGCATTGCGGCAAAACTGTCCAGGTGCGATGCATTGGAATTAATCCCTACCTTAAAGATATGGGTATCGCCTGCCAGGACGTAGTCGCATTGGCTTGACGGAGTCCATTGAACATCGCCCAGGAATTTGTTGGTTATTTTAACGGGCGTCATTTTACTTTCTCAGACCACTGTATAAACCCATAATCTTCGACCTTCACCCAGGGTACTAATGTCAAGTCAATCGTGCTTAGTCATTGGCACAATGGCAATTTTCTGCTTTTCTGACTTTCGACTTTCGACTTAAGACTTTCGACTTTCGACTTAAGACTTTCGACTTAAGACTTCAATCTCAGGGCTTCAAAATAGATGCGTCCAGACATTTTTGTAAGATGCTTGCAAATACCTTATCGTTTGGCGCTTTGAATATGGTGTTGTGTTCGCCCGGAATTTTGTGAATATTTACGCCCTTAAGCGCATAGGGTTTCCAGCCCAGGTGCTCAAAATCATCCATGTAAAAGGTGCGGTTCTCGGCCCTGAATACCTCAACAGTGATGTTGTAAGGCGTTAATTGGTAGTGTTTTTCCGCATATTCGTTCATCACATCCACTTTGTTTGAATAGCCGAATATGCCGGCGCGGCTTTGATCTTTCCCGTATTTTAAATTCCAGTAAGACCGGATGATCCTGCGTTTAATATTCACGCTACGTTCCTTTACCTGGTACTTTACGCCGTTGCTGAAGGTAAATGTATACAAAAGTCTTTTTATAAAAAAACGTCCACGCTTAAACAGCTTAACCATCGGCGTGTCAAAGTGCGGCGAACGATAAGCATAGGTATCAAACATGGCAAGCATTTTCACTTCTTTACCCATTGCTTCCAGTTGCCTTGCCATTTCAAATGCAATGATGCCTCCAAAGGAATAGCCGGCAAGTGCGTAGGGCCCGCTTGGGTTTTGTTCAAGAATGCTCTGGATGTAGTGAGCAGCAATAGCCTCTATATTGTCTAAAGGCTCTTCAATCCCATCAAGGCCTTTTGCCTGCAGCCCGTACACAGGCTGATCCGGCGACATATTAATGGCGAGGGTATTGAATAACAATACATTCAGCCCGGCGCCGTGAACCATGTACAGGGGCATTTTATTGCCTTGCGGTTTTATAGGTACAAGCGAGTCCCAGGTGATTGATTTACCGGGCTCAAAGGTCTGGGCAAGCTTTTCGATAGTTGGCGCGTCAAATAAGGTAGCCAGGGGTAGCCTTTTGCCTGTTTCTTTTTCAATACGGCCCATCACCTTTACGGCAATCAGGGAGTGCCCGCCCAATTCAAAAAAATTGTCCTGAACGCCTATTCTTTTCACACCCAAATATTCAATCCAAATGTTGGTAAGCAGCTTTTCAATGTCGGTTCTCGGCGCAACATAGATATTACTATCAACAGCGGCAACGACGCCGTTTTTTGCGAGTGTCTTGCGGTCCACCTTTCCATTCGGCGTCAGGGGCATTTCCGGAACTAAGATAACGTTATCCGGAACCATGTAATCGGGCACCGATTTTTTTAAGCTGTCCTTCCAGCGCTGAATTAAAAATGTCGACTTAGATGCATCAACGTCCGGATAAATAACCACAAAGGCAACCAGTTTGTCAACACCGTTCTGATCGGGTCGGGCAATAACCACCGCTTCCTTTATCTCTTTTTCTTTTGAAAGCTGAAACTCGATCTCTCCGGTTTCAATCCTGTAACCTCTTATCTTTACCTGTGAATCTATACGGCCGAGGCATTCAATTTCACCGTTCGGCAAGAATTTGCCAAGATCCCCGGTCCTGTACATTTTTGCACCTGGCACAGCTGAAAAACGGTCATCCACGAATTTTTCTGCGGTGAGCTCCGGTCTGTTTAAGTAACCTTGAGCAACTCCATCGCCGCCAATATATATTTCACCGGCCACACCTGGTATCAAGGGGTTCGAAAATTTGTCTAAAATGTAAACCGAGGTATTGTTGATCGGCCTGCCCACAGTGATTACCTTGTCGTCGCCTTTTAATTGCTTAATAGTCGACCATACCGTCGTTTCAGTAGGGCCATAAACATTCCATAAGGACGATGCGCGGGTTAAAAGTTTTTGCGCCAGTTCCTGCGGCAATGCCTCGCCACCGCATATTACCTTAAGGGGCGTGGTTTCATCCCAGCCGGCTTCAAGCATGATACGCCAGGTATATGGAGTTGCCTGCATCAGCGTGATCTTATCCCGTTTGATGATGTCGAGCAAAGCCCGGCCATCTTTTGCTGTTGCTGTGTCGGCCAGCACTATTTCAGCACCGGCAAGCAGCGGAAGAAATAGCTCCAACCCTGCAATGTCAAAGCTGATGGTGGTTACCGCGAGCAATTTGTCCTCAGCGCTAATGCCAGGTGCATTTTGCATGCTCACCAGGAAATTAACCAAATTATAATGCGCAATCTGTACTCCTTTAGGGTTTCCGGTTGAACCGGAAGTGTAAAGGATATAAGCCAGATCATTTCCTTTTACGCCGGTATCAGGATTTGTTTTGTCGAAGGTCTCAAGGGCCGCCCATTCATTTTCAACGATCAGCTCTGTTGCTTTGGACTCATAATATCCCTTGTATTTCTCAGATGTAAGCAATATTCGGGCCTGGGAATCTTCCAGCATGTAGTTGATCCTGTTTAACGGAAATTGCGGGTCGAGCGGTACGTAAACGCCACCGGATTTCAGGATGCCCAGTAACGCAACTATCATCTCAACCGACCGGTCGAGGGCAAAGGCAACGCGGTCGCCGGGTTTTACGCCATTTATGGCGAGAAGCCGGGCTAATTGATTGCCTTGCTCGTTCAATTGCTTATAAGAAATTTTTTGGTCACCAAAAGATACTGCTACTTTTGTTGGGATTTTTTCGGCTTGATCTGAGAGTAATTGATGTAGGGGTATATGCATTGGATAGGGGTATTTAGTGTTATTCCAGGCATTTAACTGAGTAGCTAATTCTTCGGCATTTGAGTTGGGTATGTTTTTTATTAATATTTCGGGTTCCTTAACTAATTCCTGCAGCAAAAATACAAATCCGTCCATCATCCGCTTAATGGTTCCGGCCTTAAACAACTGTGTGTTGTACGACCATTCCAATACCGGCGATTCATCGTGTCCTGCTACATTCAAAAATAATTCAAAATTCTCATATTCCCTTGGATTGCTTGCCAACGTATGTTTCAATCCATAAAATTCAACATCGTTGTCAAGGCCCATATCAATGTTAAACATCACCGGAACCAAAGGTATCCTCGATGGATCCCGGGCGATATTTAACTTTTTAAGCAAACTGCCAAACGTATACGATTGATGGTCGTAAGCATCCAGTACCTCGGTCTTTCTTTGCTTCAGATAGTCCTTAAAGGAAATATCTCCGTTAGGAAAACTCCTCAATGCGAGCAGATTTACGCAATGGCCAACCAAACGGAAGTTGCCTGTGGCAGATTGCCCGGCAGCGGGCAAGCCTACAATTATTTCATCATGCCCTGTTAATTGGTATAAAAATACCTCGAATGCAGCAAGCAGCGTAGTAACAAAACTGTTACCTGTGTTTTTGCTCATTAGTTTTACAGCATGCGCCACATCGCTGCTCAAAACAAAATCTTCGCGGCTGCTTTTGTAAGTTCGTGTAGCGGGGCGGGGAAAATCGATTGGGAGGTTGAGCAGGTGCTCGCTGCCTTTAAATGAATTGAGCCAGTAATTTTCAGTTTCTTTATAGCCGGGACTTTGTGATTGGCGCGATTCGGCGATTGCATAATCGCTGAAAAGTGCCGCCGCCGGTAAGCTTATGTACTCATTTTTTGCATAAGCCGAGTACAGCTTGCTTAAGTCCTGCATCATAATACCGATCGACCAACCGTCGCAAACGATATGATGCACTACAAAGGTTAAATGATGCTCCTTATCGTTTAACTTAAACAACGATACTTTAAAAAGCGGGCCTTTTACAAGGTCGAAAGGGGTTAAGACGTCTTTTTTGTAATAGGCTTTTGTAAATGCACCCTGTTGTTCGGGTGACCGCAACGATATGTCCTGGAAATCAAAATCAAGATTTGCGGTCTTATAGATACATAGGCCGGCGCCATCGGCGCTGAATGTCATTCTAAGTGCCTGGTGCATGTTCACCACATCCTGTAAGGCATTTTGCATAGCCTGCAGGTTGAACGGCCCTGTTAAAATAAGCGAAAAGCATTCGTTGAAAGCACAACTGGCTGCCGCGTCGCCAATAATACATGATGCCCAAATCTCGGTTTGCGACTCGGTAGCTGGTGCAACCAACTCAATTTCAGGTCCTTGAAACGGGTCAAACTCAACAGGAGTCATTTCGTAAACAGGACCGCCGTTATCGCCACTGACCTCTAAAGGCGTGGTTGATAAATAGGGCTCAACTCCTGCGAAAGGATCGAATTCAACAGGCTCAATTTCTATTACCGGATTGCTTGTTTCCAAAATTAAACAGTGTTTAGTTTTACCTGTAAATATTTACCGGGGTTATTTGCATCAACAATAAACCATCCCGGATTTCCTTCTTTGTCGCGTCCTAATCTTGCCCCCGGAAAAGGAGCTTCCATAAGCGGGTTTTGTTCTTGCTTAGCGGGTTCAGCTTGTTTTCTTGATGGGAGGAAACCCGATTCGATTAATTCATAAACGCTTTCCCTGAATTTGGCTATTATTTTATCTACATCCTCTTTGGTATGCGATTCGGTTAAAAAGCAAGGGAACAGGTCCCAGATGTGAATGCCTTTTTCACGCATAAGGGTGAAGAGCAACTCTCCATAGGCTAACTCTTCCTTAAACTTGATCTTCCATAACGACCCAAATGATGGCGCATAAAATGGAAGTCCCTCTTTTTCGCAGGTTGCATTCAGTTCAGCAGCCAGGTATTTGGTAAGCGAATTCAAGCCCTGCTGTAAAGCCGGGCCTTTGGCTTTCATATATTCCAGCGAGGCTTTTCCTGCGGCGAGCGCCAATGGATGACGAACAAATGTTCCCGCAAAATAAGTTACGCCGGCCTCGGGCTGTGAGTCGTCACCATATTGCCAGAAACCGCCGTCCAACGCATCCATATATTTCGCGATGCCGGCAATTGCGCCGATAGGCATTCCGCCGCCGATCACTTTTCCATAGGTGCCCAGGTCGGCCTTTACGCCAAACATGGCCTGCGCGCCGCCAGGATGCATCCTGAAGCCGCTGATCACTTCGTCAAAAATCAAACAGGTGTCGGATTGCCGGGTGATCTCCCTCACTTTTTTAAGGAATTCTACCGGTTGAAAATCTGGCCTGCGGCTCTGCACGGGTTCCACCAGTACCGCAGCAAGTTCATGTGCCCTTTCACGGATGATATTTAACGACTCGTCTGTGCCGTAATCCAAAATCAGCATGTTCTGTACTACTTCCGGCATTATACCCGGTGCAGCGGGAATGGTTTTTAACTTCTTTGTACCCCGGACAATCACTTCGTCGTTGATCCCGTGGTAGGAGCCATTAAATGCAACGATCAATGTGCGCCCCGTTACCGTACGGGCAATTCGCATTGCGCCCAAAACGGCTTCGGACCCGGTGTTGCATACCGCAGCCCTGTCGAAAGAGGTAAATTCAGCAATCATTCTGCACACGTCGCCGGCAAGTTCATGTTGGGGGCCAATCTCGTAGCCTTTTTCAACCTGCTGCAACACGGCTTCCTTCAAAACATCAACCTGGTAACCCAGGAAGTTGGAGCCGAAACCGTTTAACGCGTCGATATATTCGTTGCCGTCGATGTCCCAAACGCGGCTGCCTTTGGAGCGGCTTACCACCAATGGATAAACTATTTCTTTTGTTAAAGGCCGGAAACCGCTCACTACGCGCGGATCAGCCATATACGCGCGGTGTTTTTGCGTGTAGGCCTTACTCGACGCGGTCTTTTTGTTGTACCGCGCAGTTAAGTCTGCTAAAAATGCCAGCTGTTTTGCCGATAAGGTTTGTACATGCTTCTCAATACGGGCGGTGGCGCCAAAGGGCTTTTTTACTTCAATTTGTTCTTCAGGGGTCAGATCGAAGCTCAAACCTTGTTTTATCGGCTCCGGCGTTGGCGCAGCTTCCGGAGCGGCTTGCGATGCCCCGTTATTTTGTAAAGCCGCCAACTGGCCGGCAAGCATTTGTATTTGTTGCGCTATCAGGTCTAAAGCGGGGTTAGCCGCTGGCGAAGGAGCCGGAACAGCCGCGCTTTGGTAAACGTGACCGTTTTGTACTGGTTGCGGCCTTGCTGCAATAATCTGTGGTTGATAAGCCCCGGCCGGTAAATTGATATCCAGGTACGCGGCGAGTAGTTGAATGGTATTATATTCTTCAAATAATTTTCTGAAGGTAATCGGAACATTGAATTCCTTTTTAAGGTTGGTAGCTATTTGCGTAAGCAACAGCGAATCAAATCCGATCTCTAAAAAGTTAACGTCGGCTGCTGCCAAATCAATCTCAATGCCCGAAGCATCCTCGAATAATTCACGTAATTTGTTCGTCAGTACTTCTTGTCTCATTAGTGTGTTTTCTAAAATTGTGTTTTCAGGCTCCGTCAGGGGTGGTTGTATTTCGTTGATCTCGTTTACCGGGCTTTGCGAAATCGGAGCTTCTAACCAGTATCGTTTTCTATCAAATGCGTAGACCGGTAAGGTCAGCTTTGCTCTTTGTTGGCCATCGTAAAAACTTGTCCAATCAGGCGCGATACCGTTAAGCCATAATTGGCCTAATGCCCTTAATACGGAATAATACTCCGTAGTTGTTTCATTTTTTTCAAATCCGTTTATTATCGGCGTTGTTTTGTTACTAACCTGTTGCCTCGCCAACGTGGCCAGCACCGTTCCCGGGCCAACTTCAAGCATTATCCGTCCCTCGCTTTCCTGTAAGGTGTCCACAGCGTCGGCAAAGCGCACGGTTTTACGCAAATGCTGAGCCCAATAGGAGGGGTCAGCTGCTTCGGCCTCAGTCATCCATCGGCCGGTCACGGTTGAAACTACTGGTTTCACCAGTGGATGCAGTGTCACCGATCTTACCACGTCTTCGAAAGGTTTGACGATATCATCCATCATTGCCGAATGAAATGCGTGGCTGGTGTGCAGTAAGCGGCCGGGAATTTCCATTTCCTCCAATCTGGCTGCAAAACTTTCAACCAACTTGTCGGGCCCGGCAACAACGCATAGTTTATTACTGTTAACGGCGGCGATCGAGAGGCCCTCCGGCAAGAACATTTCCAACTGTTTTGCGTCGGTCCTCACGGAAAGCATGCTGCCTTTCTCCACCTCGCTCACCATTTTTGCGCGGGTCGATATCAATAGCAATGCGTCTTTAAGGCTAAATACCCCCGCAAAATGAGCCGCGACGAATTCGCCGATGCTATGCCCTGTAAATATGGTTGGTTGCACACCCCAGCTCATCCATAATTTAGCCATTGCGTACTCCATAATAAATATGGCGGGCTGGGTGTAAAAAGTATTTTTTATCTTTTGTGCCGACGTTTCGTCAACTGCTTTAGGATAGATAACCTCCAGTATGCCAGCTTGCGGCGTATCATTCAGCAGATCAATACACTCATCAACGGCGGCTTTGAACGCGGGTTCAGCATCGTACAGCTCCCGGCCCATGTTGACGTACTGCGAGCCCTGGCCCGGGAACATAAAGACTATTTCAGTGGCTTTTGCATTTAATTTTTTGATGGTCGATAGCTCCGGCTTCTCTGCGGACAGTTTAGCGATGAGTTCTTCCCGGTTGGCAGCTATCACAAATTGGCGATGGCTAAATTCCGCCCTCGTCGCGGTCAGGCTTGATGCAATGTCGGCTACCTGTATGCCAGTGTGCTTTGCTGCGTACGCGGAAAGCTTTTTGCTATAATTCCCAAGGCTGGTTTCCGTTTTGGCCGACCAGGTGATAAGCGATAAAGGCTTTGCTTCCCCTGAAGTTTCCGGCACACTTTCAAACTCTTCTAAAACAACGTGCACGTTTGTACCGCCTACGCCAAATGAACTCACCCCCGCGCGTCTTTTTTCTTTTGATTCCCAGCTGTTCAGGCCGGAATTGATAAAAAACGGACTGTTGCCAAGGTCGATATGCGGATTAAGATTACTATAATGCAGCGTTGGCGGTATAAGCCTATGCCGCATAGCCAAAACGGTTTTAATTAAACCAGCTACCCCGGCGGCGGCGGTTAAATGGCCAAGATTACTTTTAACGGAGCCGATAGCACAATAGTGTTTTTGTTCTTGTTCGCCAAAAGCCAGCATCAGGCCTTCTATTTCAATCGGGTCCCCTAATGGCGTGGCTGTGCCATGGGCCTCGATATAACTGATTGAAGATGCGTCAACGCCCGCATCATTAATGGCCATTGCAACAGCGCCCGCCTGGCCTGCGGCGCTGGGGCCGCCAAAACTGGCTTTATCGGCCCCGTCATTATTTACCCCAATGCCCTTTATTACGGCGTAGATAGTATCACCATCGCGTTGGGCGTCTTCCAATCCTTTTAAAAGCACTATGCCTGCCCCATCGCTGAAAACGGTGCCGCTCGCTTCGGCATCGAAGGGCCGGCAATGGCCGTCCCGGCTCATGATCGACCCTTCTTCATAAAAATGCCCGCTTTTTAGCGGTGAAGTTATCGAGGCCGCACCGGCAATAGCTACATCGCATTGCCCCTCCCTGATGCTGTTTACCGCTTGCGCTATGGCCAGCATCGAAGTTGAACAGGCCGAATAAACCGCTACGGCCGGGCCTTTCAGATTAAATTGGTAGGCAGTGCGTGTTGCTATATAGTCCTTTTCGTTTAGCAGCCTCACATTAAATTGACCGGTCTTTTCAACCAGCTCAGGGTGCGCTAACACGTTATTGGTATAATAAGTATTGTAGCCGCAGCCGGCAAAAACGCCTACGGAACCACTGTATTTATGCGGCAGGTAACCGTTGCTCTCCAAAACCTCCCAGGCAAGTTCAAGGAAGACACGCTGCTGCGGGTCCATTAAGGCGGCGCTGCGGGGGTTAAACCCAAAAAACTCTGCATCAAATTCGTCCGCATGGTCTATCAGGCCTCTTGCCTTAACATAAACAGGGTCATTTTTTATTGACGACGGAATCGAGGGATCAAGTTCATCCTTGCTGAAGAAAC
>Ga0302306_10001832_pt1 | contig 11213 bp, 5 predicted proteins | sample III_Palsa_E3_1_FD_198761 | JGI IMG/M metagenome (GOLD analysis project Ga0302306, IMG submission 198761) | Peat permafrost microbial communities from Stordalen Mire near Abisko, Sweden - III_Palsa_E3_1 | ecosystem: Environmental > Terrestrial > Soil > Palsa > Peat permafrost | place: Sweden...
TACGGAACGAATTTTAATTATTATACATTTTCGGGCACCGGAAGTAATGACCATATTCCGGGCGGAACAATGAGTTTAACACCACACGCAATTGCCAATGGTGATTACTATGCCATAGATCCAAACTTTGAAAAGGCTTATCAAATGGATGCTGCCCTAAACTATCATAACAGCTTTGGCAAAAATAATATTAGCGCCTTAGGTATATATGAGCAATCGGCCAATAGCCTTAACGGGGTAATTACTAATTTCCCAACAACAATACCGGGCGGTTTACCCAACGGAAACTATACTACGGGCATAGCTACAGCCAATCAGTCAAACGGCGAGGTGGCCGAAGGTGGCGAAATATCATACATAGGCCGTTTAAATTATGATTATGCAGGCACATATATTGCGCAGGCTACATTCCGCAGAGACGGTACAACCAATTTTCCCCCCACAAAGCAATATGGTAATTTTGGTTCATTTTCACTTGGCTGGGTTATATCGAATGAAAACTTCTTTAAAAACTCTCCTTTAGCATTTGTTGATTTCTTGAAATTCAGGGCAAGCATAGGCGCCACCGGATCTAATAACACCGCAGCTTACCAATACTTGCAGCAATACAATACAACTTCCGGCAGCTCCGGGGGCCTTGTATTAAATGAAGCGGACAGGGGTACAGGTATAAAAGCAGCTACCATAGATAACCCGGATGTAACCTGGGATCATCAGACAAAAACTGATTATGGTATGGATGCGACGTTCTTAAAGAATAGGTTGGCACTTACTGCGGACTATTACTGGACACACGGTTACGATATGTTAGGCCCGCTAACATCAACCACACCATTTACGGTAGGTAATACGGTGCCAACCGAAAATTATGGTAGCGTAAATACTTTTGGTTATGAAATTACATTAAAATGGAAAGACCAGATCACGCCTGACTGGGGCTATAACATCACCACCTTTTTTAGCTGGAGCGATGATAAGATCCTGAAAGAAGATATTTCACAGGGACTGGTTGGTACGGCTCAGGATCGTACAGGTAAATCAGACGATGGCGGTGTTTTTGGCTATGAGTCATTAGGTATTATCCAGAACCAGGCACAGGCTAATCAAATTATTGCCTCAAGGGCAGCTGCAGCGGGCGGTGCTCAAAACGTTAAGATATTTGGTATGACCCCTCAGCCCGGCATGATAAATTATGCCGATTTAAATGGTGATGGCGTAATTTCGAACACCGATCTTTCTGATGAGAAATATTTATCTAATAAAGCAAATAACCATAATGAATTAGGATTTAATTTTGGGACTACTTATAAATCATTCAGTATTAATGTAGTTACCGGGATGAGCTGGGGTGGTACCGGGCAAATATCAGGTGCTGATATAAATGGTTTCAATGGTATAAAATACGATCCGACAGAAAATAAACCGGTATTCTGGGCCGATCACTGGACGCCTGAAAACACAACTGCCAAATATCCCGCACCGGTTTGGTATACCGATTATGATGTTACCAGCAATTTTTGGTTTGTTAGTTCTTTTAACTGTAACATACAAAACATTAACATAAGCTATACGCTGCCCGCTAAGTGGACAAAAGTAGTTGGTTTAGCCAGCGCAAGGCTATATGGTGTGTGTACCAACGTAGTAAGTTTATTTAACCCATATCCTGATCAGTACAAATATACATCTGGCAGTATTTTTACCTATCCGGAGCTTAGAACAATTTCACTTGGTTTAAATGCGTCATTTTAATTAGAAAAATCATGAAAAAAATATATATCATTATAATAGCGGTTGCAATGTCGGCGCTGCTATTTCAAAGCTGTAAAAAAGACCTTGAAAAACAGCCTGAAACAACTTTAACACCGGCAGAAACCTTTGGCGATTCAACAACTGCTTCATTTTACCTGAATACGCTGTACACAAATAACCTGCCCACCTGGTATAGTAATAGTGGTGGCGCTATTGGAAGTGTAGGCCCGAGTAGTTTAACAGAAGAAAATTCGGGCGGAAGCCCTTATACCAGCGGTGGTGTAAATATAAACACAGTAGGTGATATTGGCACGTCTAATTCAAACACCAACATCTATGGCAAAATATATAATATTAATGATTTTATAGCCGGTATGACAACCAGCCCTATAGCAGCACCTACTAAAAAGAGGATGATTGCCCAGGCTTTATTCTGGCGTGCCTACAGGTACTTTGAGCTGGTGAAACTTTACGGTGGTGTACCACTTGAAACTTCAGTGCTTCCGGTAGTAGGTTCAGCAGCAAAATTGAGTGATGATTTGCCAAGAAATACAACAACAGAAACATGGGCACGCATAGTATCAGATCTTGATACCGCTATTACCAATTTACCTGCAGAATGGCCGGTTGCTGGCGATTATGGATATATTACTAAGGGCGCCGCACAAGCATTTTTGGGCCGTGTGTTATTAACATGGGCCAGCCCTCAGTTTAATACAACAGGTGATGTTACACGCTGGCAAACAGCGCTTACCGTTTGTAATGCAGCTATCACCACACTTACAGCCGCAGGTTACGGCCTTTACCCCAAATGGGATTATACCATGTGGACAACAGAAGGTTACGGCTCGGCGGGTAAACCAAATAACCCCGAGGCGGTTATGGTTACCGAATTTACAACTACCAATGATATGAATGGTTCGTTCAATACTTATCCACAGTCGTGTATACCAAAGGCTTTGCTGGGCAGTGGTGGAAATAATCCTACCTGGACCGAAGTACAGGCTTTCCCGATGGCCGACGGGCATACCATTGCCAATGCATCAGCTGCATACCCATACAACCCTACGCTTTTTTATGATAACCGCGACCCAAGGTTCTATCAAACAATTGCTTATAACGGCTGTAGCTGGCCGCTCGAAGGGAACACATTAAACAGGTTATGGACGTATTTTTATTATTCAAATGCATCAAGTACAGCAGCTAGTACTACAGAAACAGGCGGCTCGTCAAGTACCGGGTTTTATTGCCGTAAAGCAATAGATCCTAACTTATCGGCAGCAAATCTTCCCTATGCCGGGACAGATTGGCAGGAGATACGTTATGCTGAAGTAATACTGAACCGTGCTGAATGCGCTGCCGAAACCGGCGATCTGACCACTGCTTATTCCGATCTGGAATCAATAAGAAAAAGAGCGGGTATTATAGCAGGGAGTGATGGTTTGTACGGATTGCAATCAGGCATGAACCAAACGCAAATGGTATCAGCAATTATGTATGAAAGGCAGATCGAATTTGCTTACGAAGGCAAAAGATATTGGGATTTAAGAAGAAGGATGTTGTTGGAACCTACGCTTAATGGTACATACAGGCAAGGTTTAACCATTACACTAAACAGTATTGGTACCGGAAAAGATTATTTAAATGTGGTGCAAACAAATGGACTAACATTACGTGATAATTTGGCAACTGCTTCATTAGATAGTGTTTATATAAACTATTTTATGGGTACAACCGCTAAACCAGGCATAACAACAAAAAATTTGGATACTTCGCCAATAGCGTATCAAACTGCTGATTATTTCTTTGGGATACCTCTTGCAACTATGCAAAGCGACCCTAAGATACTGCAAAACAATACTTGGGGCGGGCCTTTTAACCCACTTCAATAAAAATAAAGGGCAGGTTTAGGCTTGCCCTTTATTTAAAATAAGAATAACAACAATTTAAATATGAAAAAAAGGACAGGTTTAATTTTAGTAGCGGCACTTGGCTTTGCCAGTCAGGCATTTGCTCAATATCCGCAGGTGCCTAAAAGCGTGCAGGCCGAAAGTGATTCGATGATGGCAAAGGCAATGCGGCATTCAGATTCTGCCTGGGCCATAGCTTACCCTATTGTTCAGGCCGATATGCGCCGGGGAAAAGTTTATGTTCCATGGGCGGCAAGGCCAACAGATCTGCCGCAGGCAAAAATACCTGCATTTCCGGGTGCCGAAGGTGGTGGTAAATACAGTTTTGGCGGCAGGGGCGGTAAAGTATATGTAGTTACCAGTTTGGCCGATGATGGCCCCGGTACCTTACGCTGGGCCTGCGAGCAGGGCGGCGCACGCATAGTTGTATTTAACGTGGCCGGTATTATCCATATCAAATCGCCCATAATTGTACGCGCGCCATATATTTCCATCGAGGGCCAAACAGCTCCCGGCGATGGCGTTTGTGTTGCCGGTGAATCGTTTTGGGTAAATACACATGATGTAGTTATACGTTATATGCGTTTCAGGCGTGGCGAAACTAATGTTGGCCGAAGGGATGACGCGCTGGGCGGCGATCCGGTAGGTAATATTATAGTTGATCATACCTCTACCAGTTGGGGGCTTGATGAAAACTTCTCCATGTACCGCCACATGTTTGATCCGGAAGACGGTTCAAAGGCTGAAAAATTAGGTACCGTTAACATCACCATTCAAAACTGTATATACGCCGAAGCACTTGATTACTGGAACCACTCGTTCGGCAGTACCACGGGCGGCGAAAACAGCACTTTGATACGCAACATGTGGGCCGATAACACCGGCCGCAACCCATCGGTAGGTTGGAACGGTATATATACCTTTGTAAATAACGTTGTGTTTAACTGGCACCATCGCTCAATGGATGGCGGCGATTATACTACCAACTTTAACATCATCAATAACTATTTTAAACCCGGCCCTGTTACCCCAACAGACGATCCGGTAGGCCACCGTATTTTAAAACCGGAATCGGGCCGCAGCAAGCTTAAAGAACGCGTTTTTGGCCGTGCCTATGTTGATGGTAATATTATGGAAGGATATCCAAAAATTACCGCTAATAACTGGGATGGCGGCGTACAGGTTGATGAACTGCCTGATTGTGGGCCGTACAAGGATTATATGTACTCGGCAACTCCATTCCCAATGGCAGCGGTAACCATAATGCCTGCGCAGGATGCCTATAAATTTGTGGTAAACAACGCGGGTGCTACATTGCCCCATCGTGATGCTGTCGATCTGCGTATCGCAGAGCAGGTACGTACAGGCAAAATTACCTATACCGAAATGAAAACTGATACCGATTTCCAGTTCAAAATACGTAAATTGCCTAAAGACTCTTATAAACTCGGTATAATAACTGCCCCTTGGCAGGTTGGCGGTTACCCGGTTTACAAGGGTACGCCGTACAAGGATTCAGACAATGATGGTATTCCGGATTCATGGGAAATTGCACATGGCTTAAATCCACACGACGCGAGCGATGCAACCAAACTTGCTAAAAACGGCGGTGGTTATACCAATATCGAAGTTTATCTTAACACCATTGCCGCTAAGGGCGAACATTTAATGCCAAACGGTAAGCTAAATTAATACGGGTAAAACTATAATGAGGTTTTTTAAAGATACTACAATTGGTTTATTAGCTTGGCTATTTGTTGGGGGTATGCTTGCACATACCCCCGCAATGGCTCAGAAAAAAAAGAAACCAACCAAATCATCGGCCCCGGTTTCGGTTGCAAATGATGGTAAATTAGTTTACCAGCCCGATGAAAACGGAAACCGGATCCCTGATTTTTCCTACTGCGGTTACAAAGCATCGGAACAAGCCATACCGTTTGTGCCGGTACAGGTAGTAGTCCCCTTAAAAAAAGGTGATGCCACTTTACGTATACAGGCCGCGTTAAATTACGTGGCTTCTTTGCCTTTAGCTGCCGATGGGTTTCGCGGCGCGGTTTTGCTTAATAAAGGAGTGTATGAAGTGTACGGCAGCTTAAAAATAAATGCCTCGGGTGTGGTATTGCGTGGAAGCGGAATGGGCCCAGATGGTACTATCTTATTGGCAGCCGGCAACGATAGGCGCACACTTATAAAAATAGCAGGTATAAACAACCGCACTACCGAAGCTGAAGTTAAAATAACCGATGCCTATGTACCTGTAAACGCCTTCACTTTTAATGTGGCCAATCCCGGCAGTTTTAAACCCGGTGATATGATTAGGGTACACCGCCCAAGTACACAGGATTGGATTAATGCCTTAGGAACCGATCATTTTGGTGGCGGTTTAACAGCATTGGCCTGGAAACCCGGCGACCGTGATATTTATTGGGATCGTAAAATAACCGCCATCAACGGCAATACTGTTACCATTGATGCACCTATAACTACTGCCCTGGATTCAACTTATGGTGGCGGAATGATAGCCAGATATAACTGGCCGGGCCGCATAAACCAGGTAGGAGTTGAGAATATCAGCTTACAATCTGCCTATGATATAAGTAACCCGAAAGACGAGGCACATAGCTGGATGGCCATCACTATGGAAAACGTAGCTGATGCCTGGGTACGCCAGGTAATATTTGAACATTTTGCAGGGTCGGCAGTGTTTGTAGCCGAAACAGGCAATCGTATTACCGTGGAAGATTGTAAATCGTTAGCGCCAATATCAGAAATTGGCGGTTTGCGCCGTAATACTTTCTGGACGATGGGCGGCCAAACCCTTTTTCAAAGGCTTTACTCTGTAAACGGATTTCATGATTTTGCTACCGGGTTCTGTACGCCCGGGCCTACCGCATTTGTACAATGCTCGGCCTGGCAGCCATACAGCTTTAGCGGTGGTATAGATAGCTGGGCATCGGGCGTATTGTTTGATGTGGTTAATATCGACGGGCAGGCATTGAGTTATAAAAACCGTGAGCAGGACGGCCAGGGAGCAGGGTGGAACGCCGCCAATAGTGTTTTATGGAACTGTAGCGCGGCTCATGCCGATTGTTACCAACCGCCAACTGCTCAAAACTGGGCATTTGGTACCTGGGCGCAATTCGGCGGCGACGGTTATTGGGAATCATCAAACACAACCCTTAATCCGCGCAGTTTTTATTACGCCCAACTGGCCGATAGGTTGCATAAGGATGTTAGCGGGCAAGCCGCGATATTACGTATTGCTACCGATCCGTCAAGCAGCCCAACGGTAGCTGAAGCAGCCGTTTTAATGGCAGAAGCCAGGAAACCAGCCACTACAATAGGCGATTGGGTTAACCAGGCACCTAAAAGAGATCCCATCAGCCTGTCATCGGCAAATGCCAAAAGTATCGACGAAATAGGCTTTAAACAACCCGCATCACCTACATTAGCCCCCAAAATGGCTGTTTATAATGGCTGGCTGGTACGCGGTAATACCGTTTTACAGGGCGATCACTTTGAAGCCCCCTGGTGGAGCGGCACCGTTAAGCCCGATTATTTGGCAACAACTGCAAAGCCCGATATTACCCGCTGGGTACCCGGCCGCACCGGAAAAGGGTTAACCGATGACCTGGACGAGGTTACCGACTGGATGATAAAAAATAATATAGTTGTGCTGGAGCATAATTACGGCCTATGGTATGATCGCCGCCGCGATGACCATGAACGCATTCGCCGCATGGATGGTGATGTTTGGCCGCCGTTTTATGAGCTGCCTTTCGCGCGCAGCGGTAAGGAACTGGCCTGGGATGGTTTAAGCAAATACGATCTGACTAAATACAATGTATGGTACTGGAACAGGCTTAAACAATTTGCCGACCTGGTCGATCAAAAAGGCCTGGTGCTTTTTCACCAGAATTTTTTTCAGCACAATATAATTGAAGCTGGCGCGCACTATGCCGATTTTCCATGGCGAACAGCTAACAACATCAACAGTACCGGTTTCCCTGAACCTGTAAATTACGCAGGTGATAAGCGCCAGTTTATGGCCGAGCAATTTTATGATGAGAACGATCCTTCAAGGCGCAAATTATTGGTAGCTTATATTGATAAGTGTATGGATAATTTTTCAGGCAATACAGGTGTTATTCAAACCATCAGCGCCGAATTTACCGGCCCGCTGCATTTTATGCAGTTTTGGGTGGGAACCATTAAGCAATGGGAAACACTCCACAAAAAGAAAGAAATTATTGCCCTTAGCGCCACAAAGGATGTACAGGATGCTATCCTTGCCGATCCCGCGACTGCTTCTGTGATCAATGCAATAGATATAAGGTACTGGTATTATGAGGGCAACGGTAAACTTTACGCGCCGCTTGGCGGGCAAAGCCTTGCACCACGCCAGGAGGAACGTATTTATAAACCAAAAGCAGTATCATTTGATCAGGTTTATCACGCTGTGCATGAGTACAAGCAAAAATATCCTGATAAAGCGGTGCTGTTCTCGGCCGATGGTTACGATCATTTTGGTTGGGCGGTGTTTATTGCAGGTGGCTCTTTGCCGGTATTGCCTAAGGCCACCGATAAGCAGTTTTTAAGCGATGCATCGGCTATGCAGCCAGTTGATATGCCTGGAGATCCAAAAGATCAATGGGCATTGGGTAATACCGCGAAAGGCTATATAGTTTACAGCAATACCGATAATATCCACCTGAATTTAGCTGCTAACGCCACTTACAAAGCCAAATGGATAGACCCGGAAACAGGAGAGGCCATACCGGGCGAAGAGCAGGTAAAAGGTGGCAGCGATGTGGAAATTAAGTCTCCAAAATCAGGCCGGGCTATTTTATGGCTTGTCCGTATATAAATAATTATGTTTAAAGGTATCGTTCTGATCGGTGTTATCTGCTGTTTGCTTTTTTCAATTAAAAGCATCGATAATGATGTAATGCCCGATCTGAAAATATCTGCTAATCATCGTTTTTTTTCAGCTGATAACAAACCGTTTTTTTGGCTGGGCGATACCGGCTGGCTGCTTTTTTCAAAAATGAAAAGGGAACAGGCGGAGCAATACCTCGATACCCGCAGCAAACAGGGCTTTAATGTGATACAGGTAATGGTGGTACACAGCACCTCGGAAGTGGATGCCTATGGCGATTCAGCCCTGATGCATAAAGACATCTCATTGCCGAAAGTTACCTCAGGTAACCTGTTTGGTGTAGGAATGCAATATGATTACTGGGATAACATTGATTGGGTTATCAGTAAAGCGGCTGAAAAGGGGCTTTACGTGGCATTGGTTCCGGTTTGGGGTTCGGTGGTAAAAGCCAATCATATTAACCAGGCACAGGCGCAGGCTTATGCCACATTTCTGGCTAACCGGTATAAATCATATCCTAATATTATATGGATGAACGGCGGCGATATTGCCGGCACAGATTCCATGAAAGTTTGGAACATGATTGGCAATACCCTGCACGCCATTGATCCCGATCATTTGATAACCTATCATCCGCGCGGGCGCACGCAATCGTCAACCTGGTTTCATAACCAGGCCTGGTTAAGTTTTAATTCATTCCAGTCCGGCCATCGTAATTATAGCCAGGATACCTCCAAAAACGATCATCATTACGGCGAGGATAACTGGCGTTATGTGGAAGTGGATTATAATAAAACACCCGTAAAACCTACGCTCGACGCGGAACCATCCTATGAAAAGATACCTTATGGCCTGCATGATATTACCCTGCCCCGCTGGACAGATGCCGATGTAAGGCGTTATGGCTACTGGTCGGTTTTTGCAGGGGCCTGTGGTTATACTTATGGCGATAACGATGTAATGCAAATGCACATGCCAACAGATAAAGGCAGCGCCTACGGCTCAAAAGATTACTGGTACAAATCCATAAATGATCCGGGCGCGCAACAAATGGTTTACCTTAAAAAGCTCATGCTATCAAGGCCTTATTTTGAACGGGTGCCCGATCAATCTCTTATCGCGGGCCAGCAGGGCGAAAAATACGACCGGTTGATAGCTACAAGAGGCAAAAATTATGCTTTTGTTTATACCTACACGGGCCGCGAAATGGAAATAAATACCGGGCAATTGCCGGGCAATAAAATAAAGGCTTCGTGGTATGACCCGCGTAACGGAAATATTACCGCTATAGGCACCTTTTCTAAGTCAAAAATCATGAAATTTAATCCCCCCGGTAAACCAGCAAATGGTAACGACTGGGTGCTGATACTTGACGCGATATAAACCAATTAGATGTAACAGCCATGTCGGGATCGAAAAAAATACATCTGATAATTTTAGCCAGCCTGGTCTTGTTCTCCTGCAAAGCCCGTAAAGACGTATATCTTTTTACCTCGTTCAATGAACCGGCAAGCGCGGGATTAAGGTTGCTATACAGCCACGATGCCTACCACTGGACCGATCTGAACCATATATTTATCAAGCCCGAAGTTGGTGATGCCAAAATCATGCGCGATCCATCAATAGAGCAAGGGCCTGATGGCATGTATCACCTGGTTTGGACAACCGGCTGGAAAAACGATACGGGAATTGGCTACGCGGAATCAAAGGACCTGATACATTGGTCGCCGGAGCAGCATATTAACGTAATGGCCGATGAACCTACCGCTGTAAATGCCTGGGCGCCGGAGTTGTTTTATGATGATGATGCCGGGCAATTTATTATCACCTGGGCATCAACTATTCCATTCCGTTTCCCTAAAGGCGAGGAGGATGAAAACAATAACCACCGCCTGTATTATACCATAACCAAAGATTTTAAAACATTTACCCCGGCAAAATTATTCCTCGACCCCGGTTTTAGCGTGATAGACCCGGAAATTGTAAAACTGGCTCAAGGCAAATATGTATTGGTGATGAAGGATAATACCCGCCCCAACCGTAACATATTGGTGGCTTTCAGCAATAATCCCTTGGGGCCTTACAGCGATTATTCTAAACGCTTTACCGAAATGTATTCCGAAGGGCCAACTATAACAAAGGCTGGTGATAACTGGCTCATTTATTATGATTCGTATAGGCTGAAGAAATTTGGCGCGGCGCGTACAGCAGATTTTAAAACATTTACCAATATAACGGATTCGGTTAGCGTGCCAATTGGTCATAAGCACGGCACTATATTTATGGTGAGCGAAAAAACGCTTAAACAGTTAAAGTTAGCATCGGCATCAATACAAAACTAATACAGCAGCATGTTTAAAGTTAAGCTAATTCTTTTTTTAATGATAATTACCGGCTGCTGGTTCAATGCCTCCGCGCAGGACACTGTGCATTACACCGGCAACACGGTAGTTGATGTAGATTACCACAACGGCAGGTTAAGCCCTGTAATTGGCGTACACAGCATGCAGATATTCCGTGCTAACCGCGAGCATCCCGAACTGGCCGATGGCTTTGGCTTTACTTACAATCACCAGCCCATGCTGGCTTACTGGAACAATACTTTTTACGTAGAATATTTAAGCGATAAGGTTGGCGAAAGCGTACCGCCTGGCCAAACATTGCTCATCACTTCA
>Ga0302306_10001838_pt1 | contig 11192 bp, 10 predicted proteins | sample III_Palsa_E3_1_FD_198761 | JGI IMG/M metagenome (GOLD analysis project Ga0302306, IMG submission 198761) | Peat permafrost microbial communities from Stordalen Mire near Abisko, Sweden - III_Palsa_E3_1 | ecosystem: Environmental > Terrestrial > Soil > Palsa > Peat permafrost | place: Sweden...
CCGCCCAGGCTTTCCGCGAGCGAGCAAAGCCGCACATGGTTCAGCAGCGTCTTGGCAGCTTCGAGCGAACCCAGATCGAACGAGAGCATAGCGCCGAATCCGCGCTGCTGCCGCTTGGCAATCTCATGCTGCGAATGCGAAGCGAGTCCGGGGTAGAGCACGCGCTTGACCTTCGCGTGAGATTCCAGGAATTTTGCGATGGCCATGCCGTTCGAATTGTGCCGGTCCATGCGCACCGCCAGCGTCTTCACCCCACGCGAAACCAAAAAGCAATCCATGGGAGCAAGCCCGGCCCCCGCCGACCGTTGCACGAAATAAATCTTCTCCGCATCCGCCGGGCGCGTCAGCACCACCGCGCCGCCGGTGCAGTCGCTGTGCCCGTTCAAATATTTGGTCATGGAGTGCACCACGATGTGCGCGCCGAGCGAAATGGGCCGCTGCAAATAAGGACTGAGGAAGGTGTTATCTACTACCAGCGTCATATTCCGTTCGCGCGCAAACTTCGCCACTGCCGCGATGTCCGTGACGATCATGGTCGGGTTCGTCGGCGTCTCCACGTAAATCATGCGCGTATTCGGCTTCGTGGCTGCCTTCACTTTCTCCAGGCATGAAGTGTCCACGTAACTGAATTCCAGCCCGAACTCGACCAGCAGTTGCGTCGTCAGTCGAAAAACGCCTCCGTAAACTGCCTCGGACAAAATCGTATGGTCGCCCGGCCGCAGCAGCCGAAAGACGGAATCGATCCCCGCCATTCCCGAGGTAAAAACGTAAGCCGCCTGCCCGCCTTCCAGTTTTGCAATGGTGCGCTCGAGAGCTTTGCGGTTGGGCTGGTTCGTTCTGGCATAGTCGTAGCCCTTGCTCTGGCCCATTTGTTCCAGAACGTACGTGGACGTCTGGTAGATGGGCGCCACGATCGAGCCCGTCAGCGCATCCGGCTCCTGTCCCACGTGAATTGCATCGGTCGAAAAACCCATGAGTCTCCTCCTAGCGCAATGAATCATCATACGTCATCGCGCCGCCGTGGCGAGAATCTTGCCGCGCCAAGTTGCTCATCCCTCAGAGCCAATTAGGCCGCACATCGCGCAGCCTGTTTCGAGCTTGAGCGCTATCGTTGATTGCTGTAAAACAGAGAGGCCATGAACTTTAAGTTTCCCCGCGGCCGGTTCTTCCCGCTCTTTTGTCTCGCTGCTCTCCTGGCCGCCGGCTTGCTCTCCGCCCGGCCTTCCTCCGCGCAAGCAGCCCCTCCCGATAAATCGAGCGCGCAAACTCCATCGCCCGCCCCCGATAAATCCGGCGCGGAGGATAAGCTGGACAAGCCGGACAAAAAGGATCAGAAATCGGACCCCGGCATGGTGAAGTTCAAGGTTGTAATCACCAACGCTTCCGGCAAGCCCGTCGCCAACGCCAGCGTTTACGTCAAATATAACGAGTCCGGCGGCCTCTTCCATCATGACAAGCTCGCCGAGATGAGCTTCAAGACCAACGAAGATGGCTCGGTGAAAACGCCCGAGGTCCCCCAAGGAAAAATCCTGATTCAAGTTATCGCCAAAGGCTGGCACACGTTTGGAAAATGGTACGACATTGATACCGACGGCCAAACGATCGAGATCAAGCTCGAACCTCCGCCGCACTGGTACTAGAATCTTCCGCCCCGCACACGCCGTTCCCGAAACGAAAATCCCTTCCCGAATTTTTCGCTGCAAAACCGTCTCGGAGCGCTCGTGCGGAAAATATCCCGAGAAATTATTTTCTCGCGGCCGTGAACTGCACAGAAACAGTGCAAAATGTAGAAAGCCTTTTGTATCGCGGGATTTTTAATCCGGAATGTTCTTTTCCACACGGTTTTCAACAGAACTGTTGAAAACTTTCATCGTGCAGTCACTTTCCATTCGCCTTTCGCCCTGCGTATGGCTTTCGGATTGCTCCGCGCAGGAATTCTCGCGCCGCCGAATCGCGCACACCGCCTCCATCCCTCTTTCAAGCAACAAGATCTCGGCATTTTCTCCGCGCCCCGGAATCCGCCTTTCCTTCGGTCGTGTTATCATTAACTTTTCCGCTCGCGGACGCTCTCCCATTTAAAATGAAGCACCTGATCCTCAACGCAGACGACTTCGGCATGACGCTGGGCGTGAACCAAGGCATCATTCGCGCCCACCGCGACGGAATTTTGACCAGCGCCACGCTCATGGCCAATGGGTTGGCCTACGACGACGCCGTCGTCCAAGCCAAAACCGTTCCGGAATTGGGAGTGGGATGCCACCTCGTGCTTATCGGAGGCAAGGCCGTGGCTCCGCTAAAGCAAGTCAAGTCTTTGGCGGATGCGGACGGAAACTTACCGCAATCTCTTCCGTCCTTTGTGGCCCGTTTGAGCGCCGGGTTGATTCGCACGGGAGCCATCGAACACGAATTCCGCGCCCAAATCGAAAAAATCCGCTCCTCCGGCATCGCGGTCACCCATCTTGACACGCACAAGCACACTCACGCTCATCCAAAAGTGATGGAAGCTCTCGCCCGCGTCGCCAAGCAACTCGGCATCACCCGCATTCGCAAGCCCATGGAAAATCTTCGCGACTCCTGGCGCACGACGCGGTCCGCGCGAGCCGATGGCACAGGCCACACCGCCGAACTTGTGGCAGCCGCGGCCGCCCGCGCCGTAACGCCCTGGTTCAACGCCATTTCTCGCAAGTACGGTTTGCGCTCGCCTGACCATTTCCTCGGCTTGGCCATGACCGGATCGCTCGGCCCCGCGCCGCTCCGTCGCATGATCGAAACGCTCCCCGATGGCAGCACCGAAATCATGCTGCATCCGGCCGTCCGCGACGATGCTCTGGCGCATTCCGGCTCGCGTCTCCAGATGCAGCGCGAGCTCGAATTGCAGGCTTTGCTCGACCCCGGTGTCAAAAGCGCACTCGCCGAAAGGGACATTCGCCTAATTACCTACGGCGAGTTAAACTAAAGCGTGCTCGAACCCCAAGCCATGCCGCCCCGCTACTCCGTGGTCGTGCCTTTTCACGACGAGCAGGAGAGCGTCCGCGAGCTTCACCAGCGCCTCAGCGCCGTGATGGCCGGGCGTTACGAGCCGGTCGAATTCGTGTACGTGGACGACCAAAGTTCGGACGCCACCCCCCAAATCCTGGCCGAAATCGCCGCCGAAGACCCGCGCGTCGCCGTCCTGCGTCTGAAACGAAACTATGGCCAGACCACCGCGCTCGCTGCCGGATTTGATTTCGCTTCCGGAGACATCATTATTTCGATGGACGGCGATCTCCAGCACGATCCCGCGGACATTCCCGTCCTGCTCGACGCTCTCGAAGGCCAGCGCTGCGACATCGTTAGCGGCTGGCGGCAAAAACGAGTGGACAATTTTCTTCTGCGCCGCCTCCCCTCGCGCATTGCCAACTGGATGATGAGCAAGCTTTCCGGCGTGGATATTCACGATTTCGGGACCACTTTCAAAGTCTATCGCCGCGAGATAATCAAGGACATCCCGCTGTACGGCGAAATGCACCGCTTCATCCCCGCGCTGGCTGCCTGGAACGGCGCCCGCATCGTCGAAGTGCCCATCAAAAATATCGTCCGCCCCGGCGGCAAATCTCATTACGGCTTGTCGCGCACGCTGCGGGTTTTCTTCGACATCATCACCATTCGTTTCCTGATGCGCTATATGACCCGCCCGCTCCATTTCTTCGGGCCGCCCGGGCTTCTGGGAATGTTCTTCGGCGGTGCCATCCTCGCGGGCCTCTTGTTCGAGAAAATCTTTCTGCGCGTGCCGATTTTCATTCAGCACGGGCCGCTTATGATCTTGGGAATGATGTTGTGTTTGTTTGGCGTGCAGTTGCTGGCTGTCGGCCTCGTCGGTGAGCTGCTCATGCGCACGCATTTTGAATCTCGCAAGAACCCCGTTTACCGCATCGAGCGCGTTTTCGGCGCATCGCGAGCAGCCGAGGCCCCCCTCAGCGCCAAACGAGCAAGCCGCTAACCCTCCGCCCTCAAACGCTGCGTAACGTATCCGCCATTCTTGCCGTCTAACTCCACAGTTGGTCAGATGTTGGTCAAATTCGCGCGGCGAGGTTTTCCTGTATCCCGTATGTCGCGACGTGCTACGATATTTCGGTGGGCGGGTATTCGGGGTTTGTAGTGAGAGCGTGCCGAAAATGCTCATTCTCTCTTTTTTCTCAGCTCCCATTCCGGCAAGGAACTCTCACGTAACCCCTATCGAACCGCTCGTTTGCCGGATCGGCGGATAACGCGTTTTTCGCTCACAGGCCACTAGAACCACGTAACGGAAGATTAGGAGGACGTAAAATGCGCAAGCCATTGATAAGTGGCGTTTCGATTCTCGTTCTAGCTGTCCTGGCCTGGGCCGGCGGCGATCCCTGGAAGTCCAAGCCCTATACCCAGTGGGACAAGAATGACGTCCAGGCCGTGCTGCAAGTTTCGCCCTGGGTCAAAGCCAATGTTTCGGCCGCGGGCGCCTGGCATCCCGACGGCACCGTGGCGGCCGACAGCGTGCAGGGCACAGGCAGCCCAGCCGGTGGTGTCGGCGGCAAGGGGGCCACGTCCGATGGCGCGCTTCCCGGACAGACCGGCGGCACAGCCAAGAACATGAACGCCGGGCCGCAGATGTATAACATTTTGTGGTGGTCATCCCGCATTATCCGCCAGGCGGAAGTTCGCAGCGCGGTCCTGCGCGGCTTGATGACTCCTGAACAAGCGGAGCAGGCGCTGGCTAAGGAGCCGGAGTTCTATCAGGTAGATGTTGCCGGTCCCAATATGTATATCTTCCAGAAACGCGGCGAGGATGCTTTCAAGGACGCTGCCTTCATCGAGCTAAAAAAGCCCAGCAAGCGAAAAGTCAATCCCGTCAGCGTGGTGTTTCAGAAGGACGCAAACGGCAACGTCATCGGCGCCGTGTTCAATTTTCCCAGGAAGGACTCGGGCGGGGAGCCTTTGATTAACCCCGACGAGAAGGAAATTGATTTCAGCCTTCGCGTCGCGGACGCTTGGATTCGCGTTGCCTTCAACCCCAAACAAATGGTTGACAGTAAGGGCCAGGACCTGTAACCAGTAGTCGCGCTTGAAGGGAATTGCCTGTAAGATTTCTCGCCGGTAGCGAGTTCGTCGGAATTTCCGTCCGTCGAACTCGCACCGTATGAGGGTTCTTTGTATCGAGCTCTAAAGACTTCGGCACCGGTGAATGTTCGCTTGAAGCTCTCCGCGATTCCTGCGTTTCTCCTCGTATTGGCGGCGCTCGTTTGGGCCGGCGGCGACCCTTGGAAATCCAAGCCTTTTCAGCAGTGGGATGCCGCGGACGTCAAAAGAATCGTCACCGATTCGCCCTGGGCCCGCGTCATTCGCATCAACGCGCCATGGAAGTCCGGCCAAGCGGGCGACTCTGGCTCCGCTTCCGGCCTGAAACACGGCGCGGGCAGCGGGTCTGACGATGACGACGAGTCCAGCAGCCCGACGCAAGCAGCCTTCCTCGTCCGCTGGGTTTCCTCCCGCACCGTGCGCGCCGCCGCCTTGCGTGGCGCGGTCCTGGGCGGCCAATTGAAACAGGAAGAGGCGGAAAGGGAACTCGCGCAGCCGCTGGACGTCTATCAAGTTCTCCTTGCCGGGCCGGATATGAAACCGTTCGACGCCGTGGACGAGACCATGCTCAAGAACAACACCGAGCTCGTCGCGAAAAAGACCAAGGAGAAGATCGCGCCCGCCAAAGTCCAAATCTCCCGCAGCCCGGACGGCAAGAAAATTCAAGGCATCGTTTTCAGCTTTCCGAAGAAATCCGAAACGGGAGAATCCACTATCGCCCCAGACGAGAAAACGGTGAACTTCTCCTGCATTGCAGGCGCCGCCAAAATTGAAATGATCTTCGATATTTCAAAGATGCAGGACATGCAAGGACGCGATCTCTAGCAATCGCCGATAATAATCTCACGGTGAAGGAGCTCCATGAAAATCTCAGCCCGATTGGCAGCACCCGCGCTTCTGCTCCTGATTCTGGCGGTTTCCGCGAACGCCCAGATGGGGCGTCCGCCCCGCATTTCCGGCGTGTGGAATCCCGTGGTCGGGGCCGGCGCGGCCTACGAAGTGGACAGCAAGGGCGACAAGACGGAAATGGAGATCTCCATCATCGGTAAGGAATCCGTGGGCGGCAAAGATGCCTACTGGTACGAGATGTCCTTCAATTCGGCGCACGCCGGCGGCCAGATGGTGATGAAATCCCTTACCGTCGTGAACGGCGCCGACACGCAGGTTACCCGCATGATCATGCAGATGCCCGGGCGCCCTCCCATGGAAATGCCCGCGCAGATGATGCATCAAGATCGTTCTCACCAGCCTTCCGATATTCGCAGCGACGCGGAAGATTTGGGAAGTGAATCGGTCACCGTGCCCGCCGGCACTTTCACTTGCGAGCACTACCGCTCGAAGAAGGACTCGAGCGAGACCTGGATTTCCGAAAAGGTCTCTCCCTACGGTATGGTCAAGCACCAATCCGCCGACGCCACGATGGTCCTCACCAAGGTTATCAACAACGCCAAGGACAAAATTACCGGAACTCCCGTGCCCTTTAACCCCCAGACAATGATGCAACAACAGCAGGAGCAGCCTCAGCAGTAAGGGCGTTTCCAACACGTCGATCTTCGCGCTGCAAGGGCGCCCCGTTCATCCGGGCGCCTCATCTTTTTTTAGAGGCTCTTTGGTTCCGTGAACTTTTTTTAGGGAAGAGCTTTAGATATGCGATCCGCGGAAGAAAAATGCTACCAAGCCCGCGTCATCCGTCGCGAGGAAGTTTCTGCGGACCTCTGGAAGATCACGCTCGATCCCGGTGGCAAATTCGAATTTGTAGCCGGACAGTTTGCCACCCTGGGGTGCCAGACTCCGGCCAAGGTGGTGGAGCGCGCCTATTCCATCGTCTCCTCGCCCTACGAGCCCGAACTCGAATTCTTCCTGGAACTCGTTCCCGCGGGCGAACTCACTCCGCTTCTCTACAAGCTGCAAGTTGGTGACCCGCTCTTTTTGCGCAAGGTCGCCAAGGGCCGCTTCACTCTCGATTTGAAGAGCGGCCACAAAAATCACCTTTTGCTTTGTACCGTTACCGGCGTCGCGCCCTACGTTTCTTATGTCCGCACCCTGCTCGCGGACTGGAAAGAAAATCGCTTCCCTGCGGATCTTCATCTCTATCTCATCGACGCCGCCAGCCGTTCCTGGGAATTAGCCTATCGCCAGGAGCTCGAACGCACCGCCGCCGCCGTGCCCTGGCTCACTTATGTGCCCACCGTCAGCCGCCCAAATGAAGACACCGCATGGAGCGGCGAGAAAGGGCGCGTCGAAGACATCATTCGAAAATACGTGGATGCTTGGAAGCTTCCCGGCGCGGAATCCACCGGATATCTTTGCGGCCATCCGCAAATGATTGAAATCGGCAAAGGGATTTTGCAGCGTTGCGGCTTCGCCAAGGAATCCCTGCGCGAAGAAGTGTATTGGATTCCGCCGAAAACTCTCCATCGCTGACGCGCGTCCGCAAAGGGCTTTGTTGGCGCCCGCCAGCGATGGATTCCGTAAACGCCCGCCTTAAATCGTCGGGCCGTCGGAAGCGGAGGCAACCTGCTCGATCGTGCTCGAAATAGCGCGGATCGGCGCAACCACGTGCACCGTGTCGTCCGGATCCTCTACATCCACCACAATCGATCCGCCGCTCTTCGCCACGCGGACGTGTTGGCCCGGTTCTTTCACCTCCACGAACGTGATGTCCTCGCTCTCCCGCAGTTGCTCCAGCGCCGCGCGAATCGTCGGCATCCACGGACGCATCTCCGCCGCCGCCCGCGACATTTCCCGCTGCGGAGCGAAATGCGCCGCGATGGGCACCAGCATGGCCGGCGCCAGCACGTAAACGTGATGCACCTCCGGCTGGCGTTCCACCACCTTGACCTCGATCATTCCCTCACTGCAGATCACGCCCGCGCCCGCCAGCGCCGTTCCCGCAACTCCCAGCACGATCTTGCCTAATAGCATCATGTCTCGCCTCCTCCGAATTCCGCTCCGGCTAGTCGGGATTGTTCTTGGAATCGACCCAGATGCGCACGTGCTGCGAGGCATCCTGAACCGTCACCAGCAGCGAGTCGCCCGCGTCGCTCAGCGCCCGTAGCGCGGCGGCCACGTCCAGCTCATTTTCCTTGGCCGTGGATAGCAGCGCGTCCACCACTTTCATCGGCACGGTGATGTCCACGGTCTGCCCTTCTTTGCTGCGATCGCTGACGTGCACCACTAGATTCCCGTTCCGTTTCGCCACGTGCACTTCCTGATCCTTCTGCTTCACGGTCACGAATTCGTTGTCCCCTGCCGAGCGCACCGCGTCCAGCAGCGCGCGAATGTCCACGTCATTCAACTCCGCGCTTCCGATGGTCACGCGTCCTTCGTGCAGGTTGCCCTTGTTCACCGTGGGCAGGATTTTTTCGGCCATCGAAAGGGGCACGTTCACGTTTACGCTCTCGCCCTTGCTGGCGTCTTCCACTCGGATGTGCAGATATCGCTCGGTAGGCGGTGCGGACATAGCTGCCGGCACGCTCGCCGCCATGGTCACCACCAGGCAAAACATCGCAATCGCTTGCAGTCGCTTTCTCATTTTGGGGAAGCCTCCCGTGCTCTTCCTGCCTCTATGTACGGGCCCGCAACCAAAAATGTTCCGTAATTTTTGACCGTAAGTGATTCCTACTTGGCAGGGAAGAGTTCGGAGCATGGGTGCGGTTCGTTTGAGGTGTAAATGTAGCGTCGCGGTCTTTAGCGCGGCATCTAGCCAGCTCCGGCCTGCTTCAGATTTGAAGGTGTGTCATTTCTTGCTTGGCAGGGAGGAATTCGGAGCATGAGTGCGGTTCGTTTTAGGTGTAAATGTAGCGCCGCGGTCTTCAGCGCGGCATCTAGCCCAGCTCCGGCTCCGGAACCGGCTCCCGCTCCGGTTTGAAATAAACCCCGGCCAACGGCGGCACCCGCAGCTTCAGCGAATAAGGCCGCCCATTCCACGGCACCGGCTCCGCGCGAACCCCTCCCGCATTCCCATTCCCGCTTCCTTCGTAATACTCAGAATCCGTGTTCAGAATCTCGCGGTAAAACCCGGCCCGCGGCACTCCCACGCGGTAATTCTCGCGCACCACCGGCGTAAAGTTGCACACCACCACCACAAAATCTTGCGCATCTCTCGCCCGCCGCATAAACGACAAAATGCTGGCGGCCTTGTCATTCGCCTCCAGCCATTCGAATCCGGACCACTCGAAGTCCACTTCGTGCAGCGCTCGCATGCTGGTATGCAGCCGGTTCAAATCCGCCACCAGCCGCTGAACCCCTCGATGCGGCGGCGATTCCTCCAGCCTCCACTCGATCGCCCTCTCCTCCGAAAATTCAGTCCGCTGCGCGAGCTCGCCCCCCATGAACAAGAGTTTCTTTCCCGGATGCCCGTACATGTACGCGAAGAGCAGCCGCACATTCGCGAATTTCTGCCAATCGTCGCCCGGCATCTTCTCGATCAGCGATTTCTTCCCGTGCACCACTTCGTCGTGCGAAAGCGGCAGCACAAAATTTTCCGTGAACGAATAAATCATCGAAAAGGTCAGCTCGTTGTGATGGAACTGCCGATGTATCGGATCCAGCGCGAAATACCGCAGCGTGTCGTTCATCCAGCCCATGTTCCATTTCAAATCGAATCCCAGCCCGCCGTCATACGTCGGCCGCGAGACCGCTGGCCACGACGTGGATTCTTCCGCGATCATCAGCGCGCCCGGATGCCGCTTGTGCAGCACTTCGTTCAGCCGCTTGATGAAGTCGATGGCCTCCAGATTCTCGCGCCCGCCGTAGGGATTGGGTATCCACTCGCCCGGCTTGCGCGAATAATCCAGATACAGCATGGAAGCCACCGCGTCCACCCGGAGCCCGTCGATGTGGTACTTGTCCACCCAGAAAAGCGCGTTGGACACCAAATAATTCTGCACTTCATTCCGCCCGTAATTGAAAACGAGCGTGCCCCAGTCCGGATGCGCGCCCTTCCTCGGATCCGCGTGCTCGTAAAGATGCGTCCCATCGAACAGCCCCAGCCCGTGCGCGTCGCGCGGGAAATGCGCCGGAGTCCAATCCAGAATCACGCCGATATTTTCCTGGTGGCAGCGCTCCACGAAAAACATGAAATCCGCCGGCGTGCCGTACCTGCGCGTCACCGCGTAGTAGCCCACCGTCTGGTAGCCCCACGACCCGTCGTAGGGATGCTCCATGATCGGCATCAGCTCGATGTGCGTGTACCCCATGGCCTTCACGTAGGGAATCAGCTCGTCCGCGAGTTCGCGATACGTCAGCCAGCGATTTCCCTCGCTCGTTTTCCGCCGCCACGATCCCGCGTGCAGTTCGTAAATTGACATCGGCGCGTGCTGCCAATCGCGCGCCGTGCGCTCCGCGAGCCACTCGGAATCCTTCCACGCGTAGCCGTCGATATTGCACACCACCGACGCGCTCTTCGGCCGCAGCTCCGCCGCAAATCCGTAGGGGTCGGCCTTCAGCCCCACGCCCGCGCGCGAAAGAATTTCAAATTTATAGAGCGCGCCCTCGTCCAGCCCGGGAATAAACAGTTCCCAGATTCCGCTTGCCCCGCGATTTCGCAGTGCGTGGACGCGCCCGTCCCAGAAATTGAAATCCCCCACCACGCTCACGCGCTGCGCGTTCGGCGCCCACACTCCAAAATGCACGCCGCGCACTCCGTCGGCTTCGCGCACGTGCGCGCCCAGCTTTTCGTATTTCAAGTAGTGCGTGCCTTCGCCGAAAAGATACAGGTCGTAATCGGTCAGCAGAGGAGCAAATGCATAAGGATCGAAACTTTCCCAGGTGTTCCCATCGCTAAAACGAAATCGCAACCGGTACGCGGACGCTGCCACACCCGCGCCCTCTTTCAAGCCCACTTCGCTTGCTGCAATCACCGCTTCAAACGCGCCGCCCTTCGCAATCTCCGCCATGGGGCGCGGCGCCGCCTCTCCGCTCCACAGCAAGCTCGCTTCCAGCGCGTTCGGGCGGAACGCCCGAATCGCCAAAGCCTGCTTGCCGTCTCGCTCCACCCAGTGCGGCCCCAGCACCGCGGACGGGTCCGCGTGTTCGCCGCGCACCACGCGCTCAATCTGTTCCTGCACGCTCGCGCGCGACAAATTCCCCGGCTCAGC
>Ga0302306_10001839_pt1 | contig 11191 bp, 9 predicted proteins | sample III_Palsa_E3_1_FD_198761 | JGI IMG/M metagenome (GOLD analysis project Ga0302306, IMG submission 198761) | Peat permafrost microbial communities from Stordalen Mire near Abisko, Sweden - III_Palsa_E3_1 | ecosystem: Environmental > Terrestrial > Soil > Palsa > Peat permafrost | place: Sweden...
TAAGTTACTTAATCTATCCCCAAGCGCTGCAAAGGCCTCTATTCGTTCTTTTAACATTAGTACTCCAAATCAAAATATTAAATATAACCTATTTTATTTGTTCAAAAATCATTTTGTCCGTAATTTTGTTGTTTAGAATATGTTTAAATAAACCGACGCGCTATAATGGCTATAATGATCACTGATGAATGCATTAATTGCGGAGCCTGCGAGCCGGAATGCCCTAACAACGCTATTTATGAAGGCGGAGCAGAGTGGAATTATTCCGGCGGAACAAAACTGCAACATATTGAATTAGAGGACGGGACTATTGTTGACGCTAAAATATTGCAAGCGCCCGTTTCTAACGAGTTTTACTATATTGTAAGCACTAAATGTACGGAGTGTATGGGCTTTCACGAAGAACCCCAGTGCGCCGCCGTTTGCCCTGTTGACTGCTGTGTGGACGACCCAGACGTTAGAGAGACAGAGGAAGAGCTATTGGCCAAGAAGGCCTTTCTGCACGGAGAAGAGTAGTTTAATAATAATAAACTGTTAAGAAGAGGCGATAACTACTATCGCCTTTTTTATTTTTGAAAAAATTGAATAGCTTTAGTTCTTAAAATTTTTAGCTAATGAAAACACTAGATTCCTTCAATTTTTCAGGTAAAAAGGCCCTTGTGAGGGTTGATTTTAATGTCCCTCTTGACGATAAGTACAACATTACGGACGATACCCGCCTTAAAGCGGTTATCCCTACGGTAAACAAGATATTGAAAGACGGCGGTTCGGCCATACTAATGTCTCACCTGGGCAGGCCAAAGGGCGGCTACGAGGAGAAATTCTCGCTGAAGCACCTTATTCCCTACCTGGATAAAGCCTTTCATACCTCTGTAAAGTTTGCGCCTGATTGCATTGGGCCAGAGGCTGCAACGCTGGCTGCCGCTTTAAAACCCGGCGAAATACTTCTGTTAGAGAACCTTAGGTTCTACAAAGAAGAAGAAAAAGGCGACGTTGAGTTTGCCAGAAAGCTATCTGTACTGGGCGATGTATATGTAAACGACGCCTTCGGGACTGCCCACCGCGCCCATGCCTCTACGGCAGTTATAGCCCAGTTCTTTAAAGATAAGGTTTGCGGGTACGTAATGCAGGCCGAGATAGATAACGCCAAAAAGGTGCTGGAAAAAGCCGATAAGCCCTTCACAGCCATTATGGGCGGGGCCAAAATATCCGATAAGATATTGATAATAGAGCGTTTGCTGGATAAGGTGGATAACCTGATCATTGGCGGCGGTATGTCGTACACCTTTTTTAAGGCCATGGGCGGCAGCATTGGTTCTTCGCTGGTGGAGGCCGATAAGGTAGAGCTTGCCAAAACGCTGATTGAGAAAGCCAAGAACAAGAAGATAAACCTGATGCTACCGGTGGACTCTATTATTGCGGACGCTTTCTCTAACACTGCTAAAACTGAGGTGGCAGATAACATGCACATAAAAGACGGCTGGATGGGATTGGACATTGGGCCATCTGCTATAAAGTCATTCTCTGAAGTAATAGTAAACTCCAAAACCATATTGTGGAACGGCCCTATGGGCGTTTTTGAAATGAGCTCTTTCGAGAAAGGCACCATTGCCATTGCACAGGCGGTTGTGAAGGCCACCGAAAAAGGAGGCTTCTCGCTGATAGGCGGGGGCGACTCTGCTGCGGCGGTAAACAACCTGGGCTTTGGCGACAAGGTATCGTACGTATCTACAGGCGGAGGCGCGCTGCTGGAATACATGGAAGGTAAGGTATTGCCGGGCGTTGCCGCTTTAGAGGCATAAGCTAAAGGACTTAAAGATAGTGTATAGGCGCGGGCTTGTCCTGCGCCTATTTTTTTGTATTCTGATGATAATAACTGCTGCATTTTGCAAACTAGTAAATAGGCAGATAAGCGCCGGGAGTTTGTGCTACTTATAAAAGTGAAATAGTAACGGTAATCTTACATGTCAAAAATTTGCTCCCTGTTATTCGCCTGTTAATTTTCCTGTTATTCTCTGTAAATTTCTCTGTTTTTTGAACTGCCGATGTATGTTTTTGGCGGTTTTGAAGAAGTGCCAATTGGCACGGTAACCACCCCCTGCCCCCTCCTTAAAAAAAGGGGGGGAGAGTACCAGGTGAGTGGTACAGTAATTAATATAGAAAATTTATAGCAAAAAGTAAAAGTTTTGAGCAGGATTTTTTTGGGGTGGAGAGAAAATAAAGGTAGCACAAAAGGAAAGAAGTTAAAAAATAAGTTTAATTCAGGTGCCCTCCCCTTTCCCGGATGGCGCGAGGCTCCAGCCTCGTGACTATTATTTCCCTGCCTCTGGCAGCGGTAAGCCTGAGGCTAACTAATAGTAAACACGAGGAAGACGCTCGCGCTATCGAGATTAATATTATTAAAAAAATAATAAAATTTTTTCTGGCGCAAGTTTAACATAGAGTAACTTGTGCCTTACTATTAGTAACTAAATACCACCTCCCCCTGCGGGTACTCCGCATGAACGACGAGGAGAGTTAAAAAATTACTACTTACTACTCTTACTATAAACTCTCGTGTCGTCAGGTGTTTTCACCTGACGTTTTACGTCGCTTACTGTCAGATGGGAACATCTGACAGCACAGAAGGGGGCGCCAGACTTTGTTACCTATTCCGAAATAATAACGGTAACCTTATTTATTCTGTTCAGTTTTAGGGTGTCGGTTCTTTCGCCGGCGTCGGAGTTATCGCGGTCGCCTTTAACAGCGCTTAAATAGTAACTGATGGGAGAAAGTTTTTTAAAGAACACGTTCCCTTTTTCATCGGTAGTCTGGGTAACAACAGGGTTAACGCTCTTTTCGTAATCTTCCTTCTTTATATACAAACTAACCTTTGCTCCGCTTTCCAGATTACCCAGTTCATTCCGCACGGTTACTTTCAAATCGGTAAAGACAATTTGAGCGGTGAACGAAGAGGTAAGAATCAGTAACAACAAGGCAGGTAGTAGCGGTAGTTTTTTCATAACATATAGTTTTAAAGAAACCCAAATAGTAAATTTTAATTACATTAATTTTTTTATTTCATCCAAAGTTGGATCTAAGATTGAGAGTATTTTCCCATTTTCTAATTGTGAGTAGTTTATTTCGAAGTTCTTAAATACATCTACTGCAATGCAATATTTAGAATTTACATTATACTCTTTCGAGAAATGAGTCTTTAAGTACCGATATAAAATGTCTGCAAACATTCCCAATTCATCTTTTTTAAAACCATCCAGTTTTGCAATAAACCAAATTGCACCTATTTCTGTAACATCATCCTTTTGAAATGTAAAAACATGATGGGGGGTAACTTGTACTTGCAATCCTTTTATAGTCAAAATAGAATCGTCTTTATTCTTCTTAACAAGATTTATTTTTTTTGAAGGCTTCCATTTTTTTAAATCAAAATCTTTGTACGTATTTAAAATGTCAACATTCCTTTTATACATTGTTTGGGTTATTTTGTGTTCTGTTTCTTTCCTTTTTTCTTCCAATTCACTCCTTTTTTCAATTATATATTTCAAATCATGCAATTTAAAACTATTACTTATTGCACTTAAACAACTAACCCAATAATCACCTCCACCCTTACTTTCTGGATCAATCTTAGCTTTATCTTCCTTTAGAGCAACTACAAAACTCTTTTTGGTTCTGTCAGATTTGCTTCTGAACTCAACGACTCTTTTTATAGATAATTTTTTCATATCAATGGATTTTAGTAAAAAAATGTTTTAGATTTTCTTATTGATCTGTCTCATTGGCATCACTTGGTAAAGAATAATTTTTTATATCTTTTATTGCTTCTAATAGTTTTATAGTTGCAGTTGCATCCAAAGTATCATTGGAGTACCGGACTTCATATAGTCCTTGTAGGTTTGAAGGAAGCTTTACCCCATCTTTAACTAGTAAAATAAATCTTCGCCCATAGAAAGCCATAGCTGCACCAATTTCTATAAGAACGTTAGGATTCAACATTACATAATCTTGACCATCTTTATCTATAATAGTCTTTTCAGCATCAACATGGATAATTGCTGCACCGCATGCACGCATATCATCCATTACTTTTTCTGGTACTGGCTTAGAAACAGATTGCTTTTCTACTGAAACTATTGGGATTAGTTCGCCAAATTCTAATAGTTTTTTTATTGGTTCTACTAATTCACGGCTTTTACCATGAGTTATAAAAACTTTCCTTCGACGCTCATCATCTGCTATGGCAGCCGCTACCGATGATGATTTTGGAAATGTAACCGGATTGCTTGTTTTTTTTGTTAGAGGACTAATCTCACTTTCGGGACTATTATTTATTTCATCGTCCGATTTTTCATGATTTGAAGTAGTTTGCTTATTTAATTCAATATCTGAACCTTTAAGACTAATATAAGATTTTCCTTTAATTTCTTCTATAAAGCCAACAGACCGAGCACTACTTTCTATTCTTTGAAGTACTTCACTTGCTTTATCCCTAGGTACTCCTAGATCTTCTAAAACATTTAACGCAATGTCTTGCCTCGGAAAAGGATTATTGTCATAATTAGTTAGAAACTCTTTGAATATACGAGGAATAAGTACTGCTTCACGTCTTGCAATAATATCATCACCTTCAAGCTTTGATCTTAATATGCGTTTTGAAATCTCAGTTACACTTATAGTAGAAGCTTGTGCACCTCCATCAATTAATCCAAATGCAATTGAAGCTCCTGATAAAAATTTTAATTGAGTTCCTTTAGGATCGACATTTAAAGCTTTTGCAACATGTAATGGAGCTGTTGGTTTTCCAGCATAATGATCAAAGATTGCTTGAGGTATACGGAGAGCTTCATCAAGAGACATCAAGGGCACATCTGCTTGTTTAATATATGTTCTCTTAATATCAGTTTTAGAATTCTTACGTGTTTTTGATTGAACCTTTTTTTTGCTCATATAAATATTAAAGAGAGAGTACTTTACTAAAGTACATAATATTATATAAAGAAAATACAAGATTCAAAATCCTGATAATAAATAATTTAAAAAATAAGTTATTGCATAATAAAAATGATATTATCAATAGGCCTTTAGTACCATTTTAATTTTAGGAAATTCAAACAAAAAAGCCCCTAATTTCTTAAGGGCTTTATATATCTGTTATTTTATCAGACCGTACTGATTGAAAATTTAGATTAGCAAAGAACTTCACTAGCTTTCAAGATTTTTAATCATAGCAAAAAGCATTTTCGAAATTTCTTCAAATCCTGAATTCAATTCATTTTTAAACTCCTCAGAAATTTCGTTTTCAGAATAAAGAAACTCAATCAGAGACGCACATTCAAAGGCCGATCCGCGGGCTGTAATAAAGAAATTCCTTCTGTCTTTTTTACTAAACTTAGCGCTTCCTTCGGCAATATTTAGGCTAATACTAAGGCTTGCCCTTCCCAACTGATTTTTTACATAGGAAGGAATTTGAGTATTGTTCTTAAGAAAACTATAAATGCTTTTGTTTAGTAAGAAAGACTTGTTATAAACATCAAGTTTTTGAAAGGGGAACATTGGGTAAAACTGACAATTAATAAAAATAAATTTAGAGCGAAAAAGAAACAGAAGGAGAAAGAGTGAATGGTTACACTCCCGCTCTGTTTCTCTCTCTGTAGTTTAAAAGAGCGAGAAACAGAAGGAGAAAGAGTGAATTGTAACGCTCCCGCTCTGTTTCTCTCTCTGTAGTTTAAAGAGCGAGAAACAGAAGGAGAAAGAGTGAATAATCACACTCCCGCTCTGTTTCTCTCTCTATGTAGTTTAAAAGAGCAAGAAACAGAAGGAGAAAGAGTGAATAATCACACTCCCGCTCTGTTTCTCACTCTGCAATTGTGGAGCCGCAGGGAGTCGAACCCTGGTCCAGAGAAGATAATAATCGCGCTTTCTACATGCTTAGCTAAACTTTAATTTTCGTAAACGACCAGGTAGTTAGCAACCAAACCGTCTCTTATCCGCTAGTTTCTTACCCAAGCTTAGCGGCGTCGCTTGTGGCCAGTCCTGCTGTTCGACGCCCCGTATTCGTTACCCGCAGAACGGAAGCAACGAGGAGCGATGGCCGTTCCGGATCTTATCCGAAACTAAGCTAAACCTAACATTTAGTCAGATTAAGCAGCCATGGCGTAAGAATTTTCGCCAATTATTGTGTGGAACCATCTTTCAAGGCTCTCATCCCATGAGCCTGCATGCTTACACACGTTAGTACACAACCTGTCAAATCCGGTCGGCCCCATGTATAAATTTTTTGCGCAAAGCCTGCAAAAATAATCAATTTTATAACAAAATCATTGCCTTATCTGTTCGTTTTGGTTTAAAATCCCTTTGTGGATATTTATTTTGCCATCCGCTTTATTGCTTAGCTATACTTTCCTAATTTAGAGTAATGGAAAATTTTGTTGTTTCCGCGCGCAAATACCGTCCGGCTACGTTCGATACGGTTGTAGGGCAATCGCACATTACCACCACGCTTAAAAACGCCATCAAAAACGGGCATTTGGCCCAGGCGTTCCTGTTTTGCGGCCCCAGGGGGGTGGGCAAAACCACCAACGCCCGTATATTGGCCAAAACCATTAATTGCGAGCACATTACGGCGGACGTAGAGGCCTGCAACGAATGCGACTCGTGCAAGAGCTTTAACAACAACGCCTCGTTTAACGTGCACGAGCTGGATGCGGCCTCTAACAACTCGGTGGACGACATCCGCAGTTTGGTAGACCAGGTAAGGTATCCGCCGCAGTATGGTAAATACAAGATTTATATAATAGACGAGGTGCATATGCTGTCTAACGCGGCGTTTAACGCCTTCCTTAAAACGCTGGAAGAGCCGCCCTCTTACGCCATATTTATACTGGCCACCACCGAAAAGCATAAGATAATCCCAACCATACTTTCGCGCTGCCAGATATTCGACTTTAACCGCATACAGGTAAAAGACATAGCAGACCATTTGGCCAGCATTGCCCAAAAAGAAGGCATAAAAGCGGAGCCAGCCGCCCTGCACCTGATCGCCCAAAAGGCGGACGGGGCCTTACGGGACGCGCTGTCTATATTTGACCTGATTGTTACCTTCTCCGCAGGGAACACAGTAACCTACAAGACTACCATAGAGAACCTGCACATCCTGGATTACGATTACTACTTTAGAATGGTGGATTACCTGAACGCGCAGGATTTAAGTAATGTGTTGCTGACGTTTGACGAGATTATCCGCAACGGGTTCGACGGGCATAACTTTATAGTGGGCCTAAGCGAGCACCTGCGCAACGTAATGGTAAGCAAAGACAAGGCCACCATAAAACTGATAGAGGTAGCTGACGAGATAAAGAAAAAATATGCAGTACAATCCGACAGCGTTTCGATGTCATTTTTAATGAGCTGCCTAAGCATTGCTAATGATTGCGACCTGCACTACAAAGCCAGCAAAAACCAACGTTTGCATGTGGAGCTTGCCCTAATGAAAATGGCCTACCTAAACGCCTTGCTCGACGCCAGTAAAACTTCCCCTGAGGAGGTAAAAAAAAAAGTGATGGCGTAAAAGAGGTCTCGCCTGAAAAGGAAGCTACGCCTACCACTCCAAACACAACGGCTAGCAATGGTTTTGCAGAAGTAAAAACATCTACTAAAAGCACCTTAAAACTACCCAGCCTAAACTCCTTAAAAGAGGAGGTAAAAGAGGCCACGCCAGTGTATAAAAAGCAGGAGGAGCAGCCCAAAGAACAAGTTCGCAAAGATACCCCCTTTACACAAGAACAACTTACCAAACACTGGAACGAGTTTGCCGCTAAACTAAAGCAGGAAGGCAAACAAAATGAACTGGTTGCCTTTGAGCGGGAGGTAGTATTGGGGGACGACTATGGCATTACAATAAAGCTGGATAACGAGGTGCTACAGGATTTGCTGCTCTCCCTAAAAACGGAGGTGTTGGAGTTTTTGAGAAAGAAACTGAACAATAATATATTATACCTTATCCCCGTTGTAACAGAGGCAGAACCTACAGCCAGGCCAATTACCCAAAAAGAGAAATACAATATATTGGCAGAGAAGTATCCGGTAATGGATGAGCTTAGAAAGAAATTAGACTTAGATTTGGGGTAGGAACTTTTTTTGAATTGAATATATTATTTTTAAACATTTTTATGCCCGGCTTATGGAAGCTGGAAAGTATAACACACAACCATTAAATGAAAAAGTTATTAGTAGTATTGATTGCCCTTCCTACCCTTTTACTGGCGCAGGAAGCAAAGTACAAAACCGAAACCAAAACGGACAAGAACGGCTACGTGTACCAAACAGTAACCAACGACCCTTTGGGCGCGCGCATTTACACGCTTAAGAATGGGTTAACGGTATACCTATCCGTTTACAAAGACGTGCCGCGCATACAAACCTACATAGCCGTGCGGGCGGGCAGTAAAAACGACCCATCCAACGCTACAGGTCTTGCGCACTACCTGGAGCACATTTTGTTCAAGGGAACATCGCACATAGGAACCGACAACTGGAACAAAGAACTGCCGGAGATTAACAAAATAGAGGCCCTGTACGAGGTGTACCGCAAAACTACCGATACTACCGAGCGGAAGAAAATTTACCACCAGATAGATAGTATTTCGCTGGTGGCTTCCTCCTACTCCATCGCCAATGAGTACGATAAGCTATTGACCAACATAGGCGCCACGGGAACCAACGCCTATACCTTTGTAGAACAAACCGTTTATGTGAACGACATCCCTGCCAACCAGGTGGACAAATGGGCGGAGATAGAAGGAGAACGCTTTAGCATGGTGGTTCCGCGCCTGTTCCATACCGAACTGGAAGCAGTGTACGAAGAAAAGAACAAAGGCCTGGATAACGACCGAAGAAAAGTATGGGAAGCCTCTATGACTGGGCTATTTAAGAAGCACCCTTACGGCACTCAAACTACTATTGGCACCATAGAGCATTTAAAGAACCCCTCTATTACGGAGATTGAGAAATATTTTGCCACCTACTATGTGCCGAACAACATAGCGGTGTGCCTTAGCGGCGACCTGGACCCTGAGAAAACCATAAAGTCCATTGACACTTATTTCTCGACCCTGGTTCCAAAGCCAATTCCGACTTTTACTCCTCCGGTAGAAGACCCGATAACTGCGCCAATAGCGCAAACCATTTATGGGCCGGATGCCGAAAATGTAACTATCGCATTCCGTACCCCTGGGATATATACGCAGCAGGGCGAGTCCATACAGTTGAACAAAGACCCCTACTATTTAAAGATGCTTTCTATGATACTCTCTAACGGCCAGGCTGGATTAATAGACTTGCAGCTTACCCAAAAGCAGAAAGCTATGGGGGCATACTGCTCCGAAATGACACTGAACGACTATAGCATGTTTGAACTGGGGGCCAAACCCCGCGAAGGGCAAATGTTGGAGAACGTAGCTTCTTTACTACTTGGCGAGCTGGACTCTGTAAAGGCAGGTAAGTTTGCAGACTGGCTGATAGTAGCGGCAGTTAACGATTATAAGATGAACAAAATGAAAAGCTACGAGAGCAACAGGGAACGGGCCGATGCTTTTGTGGACGCTTTTATATCGCATCGCCAGTGGCAGGACTATATACAGGAGCCTGATATACTATCTAAAATAACAAAAAAGGAACTAGTAGATTATACCAATAAAACCTTTGGCAATAACTATGAGGTCATCTATAAAAGAGTAGGAGTTGACACTACTATTAAAAAAGTGCCCAAACCTATCATTAGTCCGGTGGAGTTGAACAGAGAAAAGCACTCCGACTTCTATAAGCGAGTAATGGCGCAACCCTCCCCTGCCATACAACCTCAGTTTTTGGATTATAACAAAGATATTACCAAACTGAACTTAAAAAATAAGGCGCAGGTACTCTACCGCAACAACAGCGAAAATGGTTTGTTTAGCATTTACTACGTATGGGACATCGGCAACAACAACGACCCTCAGTACAGCATAGCGGCGGAATATTTTAAATACCTGGGCACAAAAATATACGCCCCTGAAAAGTTAAAAGAGGAGTTTTTTAAACTGGGTTGTTCCTTTAGCATTGCTGCCAGTGGTGAAAATATGTTTGTAAGCCTTTCGGGGTTAAACGAAAACTTTAAACACGCTCTAAAACTATTAGAAGAATTTATCGCCACAGCCCAACCTAATACAGAAGCGTTAAAAAACCAGGTGGATGGTATTCTTAAATCCAGAGCGGATAGTAAGCTCTCTAAGGACGCCATACTAAGGGCAGCCATGACCAACTACGCCAAGTACGGACCTACATCGCCGTTTACCAATATACTATCAGAAGAACAACTAAAGGCCCTTAAACCACAGGAACTGATCGCCAAAATACAAAACCTGTTCTCGTTTAACCATCGGGTGTTGTACTATGGCCCGGAAAAAGAGACCGAACTTGTCGCCACAGTAGATAAGTACCATAAGACTCCATCTGCCCTGCAAGAACTTCCTGCATTAAAGAAATTCCCATTCAGGGAGTTTACAGAGAACGAGGTTTATTTTGTGGACTACAACATGGTGCAGGCCGAGGTGGTGATACTCTCCAAATCTGTTCCTTACAACCCGGATTTAACCCCAACCATTTATTTATTTAACGAATACTTTGGCGGCGGCATGGGCTCGCTGGTATTCCAGGAAATGAGGGAATCCAAAGCATTGGCCTATTCAGTGCGGTCAAGGTACGAAGAGGGAGCCAGAAAAGGTTATCCCAACTACGTATCCTCTTACATTGGCACGCAGGCCGATAAATTAAGCGAGGCGTTAATTGGCATGGAAGAATTGATCGAAAACATGCCAGAATCGGACTTTTTGTTTACCAATGCCAAAAACGCCATTATAGAGAATATGAACAGCGAGCGCACCACCAAATTCAACATTTTGCTTAATTACGAACGGGCAAAACGTCTAGGGTTAGATTATGATATCCGTGAAAAGGTGTACAAAGCCATTCAAGCTATGACCTTTAACGACATTAACCAGTTCCAAAAGACCTACTTAAAAGGCCAAAAGCAAGTAATATTGCTGGTTAGTTCTAAGGATAAGATCAACCTGGAAGCTTTGGAAAAGTACGGTAAAGTAAAACAACTGACCTTAAAAGAAATATTTGGTTATTGAAATTGAGGTATAAATTGATT
>Ga0302306_10001844_pt1 | contig 11173 bp, 9 predicted proteins | sample III_Palsa_E3_1_FD_198761 | JGI IMG/M metagenome (GOLD analysis project Ga0302306, IMG submission 198761) | Peat permafrost microbial communities from Stordalen Mire near Abisko, Sweden - III_Palsa_E3_1 | ecosystem: Environmental > Terrestrial > Soil > Palsa > Peat permafrost | place: Sweden...
GATTACCCATGTAGTTCTGACAAGGAGAAATAAAAGCTGAACTATCTGTTGGATCGGTGGTGTGTTGTACGGTAATATTCTGATAATACCTTCCATTCTGACTGGTAATAGCGCTAGCGGGATCAATGGATACCACTTGCCCAGAATCCTGTTGCATATACAACTGGGAAGGATCTGGAGGAAGAGCGCTGTAATTAGACTGGTAAAAGGCAAGCTCTCCATAAAGAATTGTCTTTGCATTCGTATTTGTAGCAGGATCTGGGATTACTGTTCTAAGGTCTTTGCCGTTTCTGTATAGATCAGTAATATCTACTGTTAAAATGTCTCCTTTTTTACCTGTAGCTGGAACATTAGATTGTTGAACGGCCTGAATGACGTTTCTCATGACATAGGGATCCTGATCCTGAACGGATCCGTATCCTCCAGCCTCATAACCTACTTGCATAAAGCCTCCTGATGGTAGTGATATTTTTGTCAAAGCAAATACATTGGCGTTATGGTTGGCCGTAACATTATCAATCTCCTGGTAATTATTGTAATAAGACCCTAAATAACCAGGATTAGCAGCCGGAGAAATATTAGGGGTATATTTTGAATTAGCCGAATAATTTCCCCACATATCAATGGCTCTCCAGTCGTAAGAAGGATTTAAGGTAGCGTCGCTCTGGGTTTCCCAGGAATATTTAAACTGGTAGCTTGGCAAAGGCGATGGATTTCCATTCGCGTCGTAAGCAATGTGCTGAACTTTTCTTAAAGTCAGTTTGCCGGTCTCGGCGGAGAAACTGCCGCTGGCTCCGTAATTGCAATGGTAGTATATTGTATTCGGAAGTATAGGACTTGACGATACAGAATTATAGCTATTAGGAAGGCCGCTGCACATGGAATAATCATAGGTGAATTGGGTAGCCTTAACCAGGCTTCCCAAGGTTCCTGTGGCAAGAGCGGCCGAATTATCTCCCGTAGTCTGCTTTTTAAATAACTGAACGCAGCCAACTACATAAGAGTAATTATTCCCTACAGAAGGTAAAGGAGTTGATGATGGATCTAATGTAATGCCTGATAGTGAATTATAGGCCGATCCATTGAAATAACCGGTTGCGGGGGCGTCCATGCCATCAAGGCGACTATAATAATTGTATTTGGATACGTAATCCCTGGACTCTATCTTATCCAGATAATAGACTTCTTTTGTTCCAGTACTAGCAGAATACACATCATCATTAATAACTTCCAGCGCATAGGGGTTATGATTCAGGCCGGTAAATGGATACCTCCATTGGTAATTGTCCGAGGTCTTTACGTACTTAAACTTCACCCAATAGCCCAAATCACCGTCGCTGGGCCCTGGTATATCGTCAAAATCAATATAATCTGGCCCAACCACTGCTGTCATCAACCAGGCATAGGGATAGCTGTAGTTTTCTACTTTTTCCAGTTTTTGTCTGTTCTTATAGTTACCATTCTCTTTTCTGAAAGAAGCATAATCCGTAGGATTACCATTAGAGTTAATAGCTACCGGAGGAGCCCCCCCCTTTGTGCTCATACTTAAGGTTGACCTGGTCTTGGCGAAAACGGGAAGATTAAAAATATAGGTCATTCCATCGGTTTTCTTCACACGGATATCTGCGATCACATCTGTCGCCGCTCCTACATTTTGTATATGAGTTAAAATGTTTAAAGGCTGGGTATTGGCAGCATTTACAGGAAATATGCCAGAGCCAGAACTAGGGGTACCACCAACTTGCTCGCCGCTAACTCCAGGGCCAGAAGTAGGATAAGTCAATTCTGTATGAGAGAATATAGATTGTTGAAATTTAAGGCTCTTAGTTTGGTCTGAAGGGTAAGAAGAAGAACAAGGAGAACAGCCGGTTGAGGTTGTGCAGGTTGAGGAAAAACCAGAACTTATATCATTATATTGGGAGACAACATCGCTTATCGTAAATGATACAATATTCGTGGAATTTATTAATTGCTGCCCCGTGTAATTTTGTCCATAAGGCGCGTTAACCTGCGGATAGTATACAGGCATATCGTGTTCAGTTGCTAAAAAAGAAGTAGAATAACTTCCCGTACCTTGAATAAAATTAAGATTAAATGTATTTGGGCTATAATCGCTGTAGGAAGTGGAGGCTATATTGAAGTCGCCTGACAAATCCCCGCGTATCCTAAATTTGGGAGTTCCTGTGAATGGCTCCTTAAAGCCTAAAAGCTCGCTAGTAGTAAATATGGTATTATCAAAATCGTCGCTGCCATTATCATTATTCTTTAAAAGGCTTAATATGTCAAGATTCTTGTTGACGACTGCGTTTGTAGCGTTGTACCAAGGACTGGTTTCTTTTCTCTGTGTGTTTAAGTCAATAATATCCACAAGTTCCCTTGACTGAAACCTGTTGTAATTTCTGGATACTACTCCATAATCCTGTTGATATAACTGCATGCCGCCGCTTAAACCCTGGCAGTTAATGTAAAAATTGTCTTTCTGTAAATGGCTAATAGTATTCCTGCTAGAGGCATTATAAAGCTGTTCACCTTCCACGGCCATATCAGCCAGATGTGACAACTGGCTACGGTCGTAATTGTTCAGGTACATATATCCAAAAGCATTCTTATCTAAATCTCCTGTTCCAAACTCAAAATTGCTGTACTTGCCGATAAAGACAAAAATAGTAGTTGGATCCTCTGGTAAGGGAATAGGTATCGTTATATTTATTCCGAATCCACTTGATGTAGGAAAAACATTAGCAACCGGGTTTAAAAGAGAAGTGTTACCCGTAGATTGCGGAAAGCTAGATATATTGAATATAGCGTCTTTTAAATCAACCAAGCCCTTTCCTGTTTCCTTTATCCAGTTGGAATTTTCAGCTTTTACACTGGCAATATTTGACCCTGATAAAGTATAGTTCTTCCAACCTAGCTGAAAACCAAGATTTGCAGAAGCGCCTGTTCTGCTATCGTCGTCAAATCCATAACTATAACTAAAACCCGGAATTCCAACATTTACTGAATAGCCCACAGCTCCATAAAAGCCCTTGTAATTATCAAATCCAATTAGAGCATAAGCTGCTTCAGTGGCAATAATTTCTGTTTCTAATATTTCTGTTTCTAAGGAAGCATTCCAATTGTCCTGGTTATCGTAATTATAATTCAAATTACCGTTATTGATATCATCAGGAATTCCTATAGCGGTTCTTCCTATTGCCCCAGAGAATCCGTTAAACCCAAACCCGAAACAAGTAGATTCATCGTCCATGCCCTGGCCGGATGAATATCCAATTGCCATGGGATATTCAGGGATGGAAGTAATAGGAATCGTATAATTAAATGCCCCACTGGCAAGGCTGACATTATCGGTAGCGTCTACTGGCTGGTTACCATACACCTCGGGCATGGTAGGCCCGGAGGTCAAAGCATAGGAAATAGTAGGAAATACTACTTCAAAGAGAATTGTAAAAGACAGCGTTAAAGCGAATAGCCTTAAAATTCTTTTGTGTTTGTGGAGAAAATTCATCTTTAAAAAATTAATTCTTGTCCGGTATTATTTAATGTTTTACTATCAAACCTTAATTTTACAGGTTCTGAAAGCCCAAGTAACTTATCGATATAAACAAAATCAACGTAGTCATATTTGCTTATACTTTTATTAGGAAATGTAACAATGAATGACAAGTCTGGTGAATAACCATTACTTTTTGTATACTGATAGATGCTTGTTTTAATGGTATCTGATTCAGGCGTGATAAGAAAAAAGCACTCATTCATTCGTGTAAGTAAAAAGTTCTGGACTTCGTTATACCTATATAAATTCTTTTCCTTTATAATTTCATCCCCATTTTCTGATGCCATTATGAAATTGAAATATAGCCCTTGCTCAAAACTTTCTTTTTCCTTTTCAAATCTTTGTTTAGTTATACTATCAGAAGAATTGATAATTTCAATTGCAGCTACATAAGCTAAGGGTTTAAATTGGCACTTAAATAAGTACCCTGTCTCTTCTTTTTCTTTATTATACTCATTATCTTTATTAACAAACTCAATATATTCCTTAGCAGTATACTTTTTAGCACAGCCTTGGCTTATGAAAAGGAATAAAGAAAAAAGAAAAACTATTCTCATCTTAAATCTTTTTGTTTTTTACCGGCTTCTTGTTCATATTCTGAATTGAGAATCCCCAAAATTTCTGGTGTTTTATCATCTTGTTCTATGCCATATAGTATGCTCCCGTCTGTTGTTGCTCCAAATATCATTCTATATCCTTTAGTCTTTCCATATTCCTGGATACGAATATTAATTTTATCTAAAACCCCTTTAAGCAGATTTTGCCTTCTTCTTTCCATCTGTTCTCTAGCTGTCTTCTCATATTGAAAGTATTCATTCTCTGCTTTTCCAATCTCATAGCCCAGTTTACCGGAATTTTTTGCCCCCGACTGGCCTTTCAATGAAAGATACCTATTGCGTAGCGTATCTATATTGGATTGAATAATTTTCATCTCGCTCTCAAATTGCTTAGTAGTTTCCTCCATGCCCTTATATTTGCTTATTATTTCTCCGCTCCTTACAAAAGCAAATTTTTCTATGAAGTAAGTATTGTAAACAAAAAATGATGCGACTATCAATACTACTGTTACCGCCGCTGAAATCAAAATACTAATAGTTTTCAAATAATATGATTGATTAAAAAAAATGAATTAAAAATGTAAGGAAGGCAACAATGAATGCTTACTTCCTTTTTTTGAAATTTAATTACTTAGTTTAATTTTCAAAAAAGGAGCTGGTAAGTCTTATGTAAGATTAAAGACAGTTCTGAATTAAAAAACAAATTTATGTTGCAGCACATGTTGCCATTTATTGATAAAAATCAACTTTTGTGACTAATATTATTTTTTTGTTGTATGACAGATTATGGGTAAGATTAAATATTTAAGCCGTTATAATCATTGATTCATCTATTAGTACTCTTTTATTTGATGTAACAAAAGAATGATTTTCTATAACTTGTCTAATTAATTTGATAACTTAAAATACATTTTTCCTACTTAGGTACATTTAGCAAATCCCTGTTACCAATTTGTAAAAGAAAAGTGTTTGTGAAGTTTTGGGTAAAATTACGAATTGCTAAAAAAAGAACAATAGGGCTTTTTTTATAGTAGTAACGCGAAAAGCGGTACTACTATAAAGTTCACTATCTTAATTTTCATCTTAACGCCAAAGTTATCTTTAAAAGATAACAAGTAAACAAATTCTATTAACAAGAGTTAACACTTTTATGTTAATAGTGTTAACAACTAAAAATTGCCAAACTTATCTGAAATATCCTGATTAGTAAGAAGACCAAAACCTCTTAAATACTTATCAGTCATAGTAACGCTCTCATGCCGGTTCTGTTGTTGGATATGTTTTAAATTTGCTCCATTATGGAACAGCGTAATATTTCCGGTATGTTTATATCCATATATGTCATAACCTTTCTTATCTAGCTTTAAAGCCCTCAATACACAAGAATGCCTGTTGTATATATTACCTGATTTTATATTTTCTAATCCAGGCTCTCCATTCTTTCCAAAGATGTAAAACTCTTTGGGGTAGCTTCTCAACTTGCTTTCCCCAATTGCTCTCTCAAGTCCAGGAGGGATAGTAATAAATTCAGCATTACGATTTTTGGATATTGAAGCAGGGATTAAAATTGTTTTCTCATGGATATTTTCAATCTTTAAAAAAAGAGCTTCTGTATGAGGCCGAAGGAATCCAAAATAAATGAACTGTATAAATAGTAGTAGTTGATGATCGTTACGCTTTATAATCTCTTCCTTTATTAACTCAATTTGCTCAGGGGTGTAGGGCTTATGAGAATCTCCCTTTGATACTTTTAGCCTGGTAACATTCTCACAAAAGTTTTTGGTATATGTTTTAGGAAATCTCTTTTGTAAATAATTGTAAACGGCTGTTAACGTAATATGATAATTGTTAAACGTCTTGTTACCAATCTTCTTTTTCTCAATCAACCAATCGAAAAAGCTATGTAATAATACTGTATCTACTTCGCTGAACTTTATAATTATTCTTCCTTTGTATTTTTCAAACTCAAGGATTGCATTGGAAAGGGTAACATAATACCGAAGACTATTCTTTCTAACAGTAGCGGCCTTCTTATCCATCACATAAAGCACTGCCGGAGAAAAGCCAATCTTCTTGGGATCAATCTCAGGCTTTTCTTCTTCAGTTTTTAAGTTTTCAGGACAGTCAGCAAGGGCCCCCTTTGTTAACAGGTTTGTTATCTGTTTTATTGCAGAGCGGGCAGCGGCTACTCTTCCGTTGACATCGTCAGCATGATTTATGGCAGAATAACGTTTCCTAACCAGTTTATTTGTTTTCTCTTGTTTAACATAGAAGACAATATACCATCGCCTGGATAAGTCGAAATCATAATGTACCAATCTTGGTAAAATATAATTCAAGCTGTTTATGGTTTTAAAGAGTACTGCCACAGTTACTGCCACACATTTAGTTTAACATACTAAAAATGGCGTAATTATTAAAATTTAAGGGTTTTTTTGTGCGGAGAGGGCGGGATTCGAACCCACGAAACACTTTCATGTTTACACGCTTTCCAAGCGTGCTCCTTCAGCCACTCGGACACCTCTCCTAAATTCAATTGCAAAGGAATCAATAAAAAACAGTTCTTCCAAATCTTTCCTAATTCATTTCAAATCAAAATGGATGGCAAGTGATTTAGTTGCTTTATGCTGGGCCTTGGCTAATCATAAACTTGGCCCCTATCGGTTTGATGGTTATGCTTGCATTGTTAAAAACCTTTACTAATTATTTAAGCTTTCTAATAATTTAAATATTTAGACCTACTTAGATAAATATTATTAATTTTTTTATATATTTCTTGCAACTTTTTGACTGTCATATGCGTTATATGGATATAAGAGGAATTTAACCCCTCCTTTTATGTTAAATAATGCCAGTTTTAAGTCCCTTTAATGGAGTTCAGTTGTTTAAATTCCAAGAAAAATTCAAAGACGAAGATGCCTGTAAATCTTATCTTTTCCAATTAAAGTTTTCCGAAGGTTTTGCGTGTTCTAAGTGTAATCACAATGAAGCCTACACAGGTAGTAAACCCTATACAATGGTATGTAAAGATTGTAGGTATACTGAGTCAGCTACTTCTAATACTTTATTTCACCGTGTTAAATTTGGTTTGGTAAAGGCGTTTCATATTATCTTTGAAATGACTAATACAACAAAGGGAGTATCGGCAAATCATATCTGTTCAAAGTATGGTATAGAGTATAATACGGCTTGGTTATTTATGAAAAAGGTAAGGGTTGCTATGACTTCTACTAATAGTCATCCAATGGTAGGTAAGGTATATGTAGATGAATTTGTAATTGGTGGTTATGAGAAAGGAGCGGTTGGAAGAAAGAACGCTTCTACAAAGATAAAAGTTATAATGGCTGTGGAAACAACCGATACCAATAGAATAAAGAGAGCCTATACAATGAAGATTACTGACTACTCCACACAACAATTAAGGGGTATATTTGATAAACACATATCAAAGGAGGCTACTGTATTTACTGATAAATGGAGAAGCTACATACCATTAAGGGCAGAGTGGAATATAACTCAGGATGTAAAATATAAAAACCATTCCCCAGCAAACAGGATTATACAACAAACAAAATCATGGATACGTGGAACGCACCATTACATTAGCAACTACCATTGTGAAACCTATTTAAACGAGTATAGTTTTAGGTTAAACCGTAGCCAGTGGAAAGATAGTATCTTCCATAAATGCGTGGAAAGAATGGTTAATACTGAAAAGAAAAACAGATTAGAATTAAGCAGGGTTAATTGTAATAGTAGAGAGCAATTCGTTGAGCGAATTAAAATGTATCAACTATGCGGGGCTAACTATGAAATTAAATACGGGAAAATTAAACTGGCCGCTTAAAAAATAACGATAAAAAAATGATAAATGTTTTGTGGAGTTTATAACAATTTATTCACAAAGAATCTCTCTATAACCAATGAAAGGAATTAGTAATACATGTAAATAAACTTTATTTTGGTTTGTAAAAAGTTCACCCAATAAACCATTAGAATCTTCTCCTATAAATTTAAATTTTACTATTGTCCCATTCGCTAAAGTAAATTCATAACATTGTCCTAGTGTAAATGTGATTTCCATTTTTATATGTTTATGGTTAAAAATTATCTATTAAGCACTGGTTTTATTCTACTATTAATTTTTGAACTTCAGTTGTATTACTATTTACATCTAATATTTGAACAAAGTACAATCCGCTATTTAACCCAGAAATATCAATGGTTGTTAAGTTCTGAGAAATATTAGATGTTACTACTTGCTGAGACAAACTATTAATTATTCTTAAAGAGTAGGTTCCTGAATTTACATTTTCTACTTTAATGAAATCTGTCGCTGGATTAGGATAAATTTTAACTCCTATAGTTGATGCGCTACTAATAATACTTGTGGTTCCTGTTGTAGAATAGTTTCCATATAAAGCCTGAATTTCTGTTGGAGAAATAGCTCTGTCATAAATCATAATATCATCCAGCACTCCTGTATAAGCGTCCCACCATGTATCTTGAGCCAGTCCAAATCTCATTGCAGTTGTTGAAGTGAAATTAAAACTTCCTACAGTGTCAGAGCCAATCTGAACGCCGTCAAGATAAGAATATTTATTCCCATTGATTTGATATGTAAAAACACAGAAATGCCAATTGGTATCAAATGTGATAGGCGTTACTGTCATTCCAACTTGAACACCACTGGAATAGTCTATTACACCTATGTCATAAGCCGAAGAATATTCATTAACCATTACTCCATTACTCTGGTCGTCTTTATAAATTACAGCGCACCCATGAGAATTAGGCGGTGTACTGTCTTTAATCCAAAAACAAATACTTCCTTGGTTATTATCCAATATAGAGTTATTAGCAACCTCAATATAATTTGAGCTATCAAAACTATATGCGTAATTTGCATTACCAAATCTATCAGTTGTTAAGGTCGCTCCATATACAGTACCATTTAAGTTATTTCCGCTTGTATCATTTGCATTACCACTAAACGGGTAAGAGGCTATAAGCCCATTAATTGAAATTTGAGGATTAGGTAAATTATACAATTGTTGAATTTCTGTTGAGGATAAGGCTCTATTATAAATTGCTATATCATCAATATTCCCATTTGCAAAGGAAGAATTTCCACCGCCATGATTCCTACCAATAGAGAAATAGTTATTAAGAGAAAAAGGATCATTAGTCCCATCATTTGTATTGGAGGTGTATTCAATGCCATTTAAATAAAACTGAAAATTGGAGGTGGTATATCCCGTAGCATTATGCACAACGACTGCATGAACCCATTGACCCATTGTAATAGTTGCTCCCGTTGAGGTTATATCATTGGCTCCTGGAGTTTCGGCTGTGAGATTGTTGGTTGGATAAACAGAAAAAGACAGTTCATTTAAAGTTTGGGTTCCATTATCCCCTAAAGCTACGATAGGAAAATCGGTGTTGGTTGAGTTAACATAAATCCATGAACTTATAGTAAACGGATTATCTGTTGTAATCGGACTGGTAGGAACATAAATAAAATCACTTGTTCCATTAAAGGAATAGGCTCTATTACTGTTTCCAAATCTGTCTGTAGTTAACGTGGCTCCGCTTACAGTTCCATTGTAGCCATTGCCTGTAGTGTCATTGGCATTTCCAGAAAATGGAAAACAAGCCATAAGCCCATTTGTTGGAACTTGGGCATAAGTCATTTTAAGATTGAATAAAAAAATGAAGATTAAAAATGCGTATGTTTTTTTCATAGAGGTTGAGTTTGAATAGCCAAAAGTAGATTTTTTGCTATTGTTATCTTTTATTTGAAATTTGTATCTTACAAACAAAACAACCTTTCTTACAAATTATGACTGCAATTGGCCTGAAAATCAAAAAAATAAGAGAAATTAAAGGATATAAACAGGAATATATGGCCGAAAAACTCGAAATCAGCCAGCAAAGCTATAGCAATATAGAGGGGGATAAAATTGATGTCCCTTTCTCTAAACTTGAACAGATAGCAGAAGTGTTTGGTATGAGAGTGGAAGATATTGTATCATTCGATGAAAAATACGTCCTTAATAACTTCGGTAAAATCATGGGAAACCAAATTGGATTAAATGCTTTCCCAACTGAATTAAAAACCCTCTATGATGATAAAATCAAGCTACTGGAAGAAAAAATAAAATGGTTGGAAGAAAAAAATAACTCACAAACAAAGTAAACTAAAAAATATAAGCACTAAACTTTAAATAAGTATTCAATATGGGCAAAAAAAAGACTCAATTAAAAAAAGAAAAAGATAAGAATGATAATATTGCTATAATTATTGAGAATGCACAAAAGGATTCCAAGTCTTTTAGATTATATGTAATACAGACTCTTACTATTATAGAGGCAAAAATAGATAGCCTTGCAAAAACTATTAAAGAAAACAAGTCAAATGATGACTGAAATTTAGTCTTGATGTATTTTTAAAGTCCTCATATTTGTTAGATGAATGAAATATTCATTTCTCCATTCAAGGGCTTCTTTTGCTCGTATTTCAAAATATTTCTCAATTTTTTTGGCATAAGATAATTTTGAATATTCCCCTATTGTATCTTTAAGAACAATGTCTTTTTGCATACTATAATCAAAAGCAACATCACTAGCCTCTTTGCTATATTGTAAACAAAGAGTAAGATATTTAACCCGTTCCTTTAATAATAGGTTTTCTTTTTTTATTTCCTCTATTTTGGACATATTTTTATAAATAAATAGTCTGAAATTTTAGAAAAATATAAATGGAAAAAATAAATCCTCAAAAAATCATAATATTTATCTAAGTAGGTCTATAAATATTTTTTAAGTCTGAGGATAGGTCTTTCTACTACAAAATACGAAAATGATGCTATTATTATTAACTCTACAAAATAAATGAAAAACAATACTTCAGATTGCAAAGTTGCGGTGTTATAAAAAAAGCTAGTTAACTGGGGTATCACGTTATGGTATATATACATACCATAACTTATTTTACCAATATAAATAATTAATCCTGTTTGCAATAGTAATTTACCTACACCTTTAAAGCCTTCACATG
>Ga0302306_10001846_pt1 | contig 11165 bp, 10 predicted proteins | sample III_Palsa_E3_1_FD_198761 | JGI IMG/M metagenome (GOLD analysis project Ga0302306, IMG submission 198761) | Peat permafrost microbial communities from Stordalen Mire near Abisko, Sweden - III_Palsa_E3_1 | ecosystem: Environmental > Terrestrial > Soil > Palsa > Peat permafrost | place: Sweden...
TGCTTGACGTTGTTGAAAACGTACCAGTGTTTGAAAGGTATTCGGCGTTATTACCCAATGTAAGCGTGCATGACGATGCAATGGTAAACGTTCCGGTATTGGTGATATAACCGCCCGTACTGCCGCCGGTTAGGTTGACCGAGCCTCCGGTGAACGTAAATGTTCCGGAATTGGTAATGAAATTGTTAGTGCCGTTACAGGTAAACGCGCAGGTCGCCCCGGTTATGGTACCCCCATTGGTGAGCGTACAATAATTGGCGAATGAAATGGAGGAGCTGGCATTAAATTTCAGCGTATTGCCCGAGTTAACCACAAGGGTAGCATACTGATCGAAGGTAGATGATCCGCTAACCGACTCGGTGCCCGATCCTGCAAATGTTATACCGGAAACACTATAGTTGCCGACGGTTAAACCGCCGCCCACGGTAAGCGTGTAGCCGCTGCCCACTGTTACCGTTGGTGTTTCTGCATTGCTGACAGTGCAACCGCCGCTTAAGGTTATGTTACCATTTTCGGTCAGGGTGTTTGAGCTGTTAAGCGTCATGCTCACTGCGGACGTAGTTAGACTGCCCGCTATTGTCGCCGTACCATTCACCGTGATAGCTCCTGTTAAAGTTGTACCGCCATTTAGTGTGGCATTAGTGCCCGAGGCCATTGTTAATGAAGCGGCATTGATCGAACAGGTGCTGTTTGACGTTAATGTGGAGTTTGTGTTTAATGTAACGACACTGGTTCCGGTAACATCGCCCGGGCCGTCAAAATTGAGTGTGGCGGCAGATGTGGTACCGACGGTCACCGAATTTGTTATCTTAAATGTCATGCCGGACGCAAAAGTTAAGGTAACGGTTGCGCCGTTCGCTATGCTTAAACTATAAATTGATCCTTGCGGCAGGGCTGCGACTGAAATAGTTGTGCTACTGTTTATAACGACAGCATCATTGGCGTCAAGGTTGCCAGGGTAGGAAAAGTTTGTACCAAAGCCGGCTATATTCCAGTTGGCCGAATTATTCCAGTTACCTGAGGCCCCCCCCGCCCAAGTGCAGGTGGTTTGTGCTTTTGCGTTGTTAAAAGCAAAGAGCAGTACCATTAAGGATAAACAAGTGCGTATTAGTGTTTTCAATTGCGTTGGTTTTAAATTATTTACCTCAAATAAACATTCCGATAGTCCGGGTAATTAACTCTATAACAAAAGTTTCACAAAAAAACCGCAGTTATCAACACATGTTATCAACAGCCTGTTAATAAGGCATGTATCTAACAAATAATTGGATAACGGTTCACGGTTATTGGGCCCTTATACGAAGAGGTATTTAATAAGTTTCAGATTTTTTTAATAAAAACATTGATTTATAGCGACTTGTCGTTATAGGTAAATATTAAGCCAAAAAAGCTCTTTATTTAATTTTTACAACATATTTATGCCGACGGGTGATGAAAAAGTTTGTTTTTCTACAATTTTTAGCGCATTCAGGCGGCGGTTTTTGGGCTAGGCGCGGTTTGTGAAGGAGTTTGCTTTACTGACTTTCGGGCTTTCCGACTTCCCGATTTCCGGATTTCCGGACTTCCCGATTTCCGAACTTCCCGACTTTCGGACTCCCTGACTTCCGGACTACCATAATAAGTCCGCGGGTTCGGGATAAAAAATGGCATTCGCAGGTAAAGCTAATCCGCTTTCAATGCCAGTTCATTTACCAATTGCAAAAGCTTGTGCAAGTCAAAAGGCTTTGCTAAAAATGCGTCAGCACGGCTGTTGGTGGCGATCTGTTCTACTTTATAATTTGCCGAAAACATAATGACGGGATAGTGCTTGGTCAACTCGCTCGACTTGAGCTCTAAACAAAGATCACTACCAAGGGTGTTATCCAGCAGGTAATCTATTAAAATTAAGTTGGGATTGATGTCTATCACCTTGCTTAAAGGTATTTTGGTCTTATAGGCTATGGATGTATAACCGCCATACTCAAATATATCACTGACGACCTCAAGGGTGTCAATATCGTTCTCGAATATGAGCACGGCCTTCATCAATGTTTTTATTTGGAACTATAAAAGTAAACATATTGATTTTGAATTCATTGTAACATGTTCAATAGGAGCGTGGTGCGTTTTTGAATAAATGCTGCATGTCACTCTTTTTGTGAGATTTAACTATTAAAAAACAATTTTTAATTCAAAGTGTAATTATTAAAAAGTTTGACCGGTGAAAAAGCGGAAATTTGATTTGGAATCCCTTATAAAAGAGGTAAACCAATTAAGAGAGCGGCATAAAATTTCGGTCCATCATCAACGGATGGCCTTGAATGACATTCAAAAGCTGGTTGAATTAAAGAAAAACCAGCGTTTTCATCCGGGGGAAGATCCCTGGTTTTCCTAAACGCACCTAAAGTCAGGAGAATCAACTATAATAATGCCTTTTTAAAAAGTAAATTTGTCCTCCGCCTTCTTAGCGCCTTCTTTGTTTCTGAAGGGAAAGCTTCTGCGAAAACATCTCCATAGGGGAACCCGACGTGCAGCCATTATTTAACTGCGTTTGGCCTGTGAAATCACCCAATAATCGGTGTCCCGATGGTTATTGGCATCAAATTAATTAGATGACAGCGCTGCCGCACCGCTCACAATTTCTGTAAGCTCGGTAGTGATCGCGGCCTGGCGCGCCTGGTTGTACGAAAGTTTCAATGCTTTTAATAACTCTCCCGCGTTGTCGGTTGCCTTATCCATCGCTGTCATGCGTGCGCCGTGCTCGGATGCGTTGGAATCCAGAACCGCCTTGTATAACTGTGTTTTTATATTTTTTGGGATCAACTGTGCAACAATCTCCTCCTGTGAAGGCTCAAGGATATAATCTACCTGCATTTCAGTAGCTTTTTTGGCTTCCTTCTTTGAATCTTCCTTTACTTTCTTTGGATCTTCCTTGATAGGCTCAGGCCTCGGAACCGGGATCAACTGTTCTGCCGTCAAAATTTGCATTGCGGCGTTTTTAAACTGGTTATATACCAGCTCGACACGGTCAAAGTCGCCCTTTAGAAAACCTTCCATAATGCTTTCCGTAATTTTGGAAGCATTTTCAAAATTCAGATCAAGGTATAGGTCGTTATTATTGCCTATAACGTTGTATTTGCGCCGGGTATAATATTCCTGGCTTTTTTTGCCTATTGCAACGATTGAAACATGCCCTGCTTTTAGCTGCTTGCTGTATTTTTCGGCAATCAGGTTATTGGCGGTTTTGATGGCATTCATATTAAACGCGCCCGCCAGCCCACGGTTCGAAGTGACCACAACTACCAGCACCTTTTTCGGCTCGCGGTTAACCAGGAACGGCGATGAGCCATCTTCAAGGCTGGCCGATAAGTTTGCCAGCAATTCTTTTAGCTTGTTGGCATAGGGGCGCAATTGTACAATAGCATTCGTTGCCCGTTTCAACTTCGCCGCCGAAACCATCTTCATGGCTTTGGTGATCTGCTGCGTCGAGCTAACCGACTTAATCCTGTTTCTTACTTCTTTTAAATTAGCCATTCTTTTTGAGATTTGAGATTTGAGATATGAGATGTGAGATATACTCCTCCTCCTACTCGTGGCTCATTTTCTTTTTGAGATGTGAGATTTGAGATATGAGATATGAGATAATTCTCCTCCTCGTACTCTTGGCTCATTCTATCTTAATTTTAGATGTGAAATCCTGTCTCAAATCTCACATCTAATATCTCATATCTAAATTAATACTTCCCGCTCATTTCCTTCGCCATCGTCTCCAGCACCCCGGTGATCTGGTCGTCCAGTTTACCTGCCTTCAGGGCAGCTAAAGTTTCGGGGTGACGGGCTTCCAGCTGGCTGGTAAACTCGCTTTCAAATTCCCTGATCTTATTCACCGGAACATTACGCATCAGGTTTTTGGTCCCCAGGTAAATAATCGCTACCTGCTTTTCAACGGTCACCGGCGAATATTGGCCCTGTTTCAAAATTTCCACGTTACGGGCGCCTTTGTCGAGCACGTTTTTGGTCGATGCATCGAGGTCAGAACCGAACTTCGAGAAAGCTTCCAACTCGCGGTATTGTGCCTGGTCGAGCTTTAGCGTACCGGCAACCTTTTTCATGGACTTAATCTGAGCGTTACCACCCACACGGGATACCGATATACCCACGTTGATAGCGGGGCGGACACCCGCGTTAAACAGGTTCGATTCCAGGAATATCTGTCCGTCGGTGATCGAGATCACGTTGGTTGGGATATAGGCAGATACGTCACCCGCCTGCGTCTCAATAATAGGTAATGCAGTTAATGAGCCACCACCTTTAACGATATCTTTTATAGAATCAGGCAAGTCGTTCATTGCTTTGGCAATATCATCGTTTTGGCTGATCTTGGCCGCACGTTCCAGCAGGCGACTGTGCAGGTAAAATACGTCGCCCGGGTAAGCCTCGCGGCCCGGCGGACGACGAAGCAATAATGACACTTCGCGGTAAGCCACGGCTTGTTTCGAAAGATCATCATAAATGATCAATGCCGGGCGGCCTGTGTCGCGGAAATACTCGCCGATGGCAGCGCCTGCAAACGGAGCAAAGAACTGCATAGTAGCAGAGTCGGACGCATTTGCTGCAACGATGATAGAATAAGGCATAGCGCCGTTTTCATCAAGCGTACGCACAATGTTCGCAACTGTCGAAGCTTTCTGACCGCAAGCCACGTATATACAGATCACCGGTTTCCCGGCCTCATAAAATTCTTTTTGATTGATAATGGTATCGATGCACACCGCAGTTTTTCCAGTCTGGCGGTCGCCGATCACCAGCTCACGCTGCCCGCGGCCGATCGGGATCATTGCGTCGATCGCTTTAATACCCGTTTGCAATGGTTCAGTAACAGGCTGGCGGAAAATTACGCCCGGAGCCTTGCGTTCCAGCGGCATTTCATAGGTTTTGCCTTTGATGGCGCCTTTTCCGTCAATCGGGCTGCCCAAAGTATCCACCACACGGCCAAGCATGCCCTCGCCAACGTTGATAGACGCGATCCTTTTAGTGCGTTTTACCGTGTCGCCTTCTTTTATATCATCAGATTTACCCAGCAATACCACCCCAACGTTATCTTCCTCGAGGTTAAGCACAATACCCTGTAAACCGGTACCAAACTCAACCAGCTCACCTGATTGTACTTTGGTTAATCCATATACGCGTGCAATACCGTCGCCTACCTGCAGCACGGTACCCACTTCTTCTAATTCAGATTCTGACTTAAAGCCGGCCAATTGCTGGCGCAAAATCGCCGATACTTCGTCTGGTCTTACTTCTACCATTTTGAAATTTTATTTTAGCGTTTTATTGTTATTCAGTCACCCTTTGGGCAAATTCTTTCTTCAATTTTCTCAAATCATTGGCAATGCTGGTGTCCACCTGCCTGTCGCCAACGGTCAATACAAACCCGCCGATAAGCGCCGGGTCCACCGTCGCGTCAAGCTTTACGGTACCGCCCGTTGCCTGTTTTATTTCCGCTGTCAGCTTTTCTTTGTTCGCTGCTGATAAGGTTGTAGCACTAACCACCTTCGCTTCAATGATGTTATTCGCTACATCGTAAAGGTGAATATATTCCTGCGCTGCAGCGTATAACACCTCGCCGCGACCCTTATCGATCATCAGCTTAAAAAAACTGATGGTAGCTTTGCTGACGCGCTTTTCAAATATCAGGTCGAGTATTTTGTTCTTCTTTTGGTGCGATACGATGGGGTTTGCCAAAACAGCTTTCAATTCAGGGTTAGCCTTTAACGTATGATGAAAAAGGTCCATATCCTTCTTGATCTCCTCAACCAGCTTTAGGTCGCCGGCCAAATCAACCAGCGATTGGGCGTATCTTATTGCTACTGTTAGTTCTGACATGTTTTTATAGATGTGAGACGCGAGATGTGAGATGTGAGATACAAAGACGCAACAGTCTCAAATCTCAAAACTCAAATCTCATATCTAACTCAATTTCACTTCCTTTAATAATTCCTTTACCAGTTCATCCTGCTTCTTGCTGTCTTCAAATTGCTTGCGCAACACCTTTTCGGCAATTTCGATCGAAAGCGTTGCAACCTGGTTTTTAACGCCGGCCATGGCTATGGCCTTCTGGTTGTTGATCTCAATGCGGGCAAGCTCTATTTGGTGCGCACCTTCTTTTTGTGCGGCTTCCTTAGCCTCATGGATGATCTGATTTTTAACCTTTGTCGCTTCAGCCAGGATGGAATCCCGCTCGGCGCGGGCATGTTTCAATAAGGCTTCGTTTTCGGTTGTTAAACGTGCCATTTCTTCCCTAACTGCTTCGGCCTTTAACAGCGCCGATTCGATCGAGTTCTCACGATCAGAAACCGCTTTCAAAATCGGTTTCCAGGCGAATCTGCGCAAAATATACAGGAGTATCAAAAACGTTATAGCCGTCCAAAAGATCAAACCTGGGTTGGGGGTTACTAAATCCATTATTATTACTTGTTATATTTCTTAATTTTTAAATAGTTTTTAAACAAGCCCGGAGCCAACCGCTCCGGGCTGTTTTTTTCTCGCACCTGCGATTACAGCAGGGCAACTACCACGGCAAACAAAGCAACACCTTCAACAAGGGCTGCAGCGATGATCATGTTAGTCTGAATTTTTGAGATTGCTTCGGGCTGGCGTGCAATAGCTTCAACAGCTTTGCCGCCGATCTGGCCGATGCCGATACCAGCACCAATTGCAGCTAAACCTGCACCCATAGGGCCATACTGACTAGTCATTGTTTATTAATTTAAAGTGTATATAGATAATTAATTTTTAAATTACTTCCTGGTGGCCGTCATGGTGTTCCTGAACAGCCATGCCAATAAACAAGGCCGACAGGATGGTAAATACATAAGCCTGCAGGAACACCACCAGTACTTCAATTACATCGATGAACAAGGCAAACCCAATCGAAACCGGCGCTATCCATAGCGTATTGAATATAAATATGAGCGAAATTAAGCTGATAATAACAATGTGACCTGCAAGCATATTGGCAAACAAACGGATCATCAACGCTATCGGCTTTGAAAAGATGCCCACAATTTCAACCGGGATCATAATCGGGAACAGCCACCATGGATCGGGTGAAAAAATATGTTTCCAGTAATGCTTGTTGGCGTTAAGGTTAATAACCAGGAAGATGATGAATGCCAGTGTAAAAGTCACCGCAATATTACCGGTAAGGTTATAACCACCAGGAAAAAACGGAATCATCCCAAAAAAGTTATTGATCAGGATAAAGAAGAATATGGTAAGGAGCAAGGGCATAAACCGATCAGCCTTGATACCAATATTCGGTCGGGCTACGTCATCCCTTATAAACAAGATGACCGGCTCAACAAATGATTGTAAACCTTTAGGCGCTTTGCCTTCGCGTTTGCGATATGCAGATGAAACGCTTAAGAATACAAAAAGCAGCACGAGGCCAGAAAGCCACATGCCTGCTACATTTTGAGTGATGGAAAAATCCCAAACTTTTTTGTCTGCAGCTACGTCTAATTTACCGCTCGGATCAACGGCCTCCAGCTTGTTATTTACAAGCACATAGTTGTAGTATTTACCCTGGTACACGGTCCCCTGCGGAAGCAGCTTCCCGGATGAAAAAAACTCGAATCCCTTGTCGGTATACAGAATGACAGGGAGTGGCACGATCACCTTTTCGCCAAAGAGGTGCCACTCATGTTTATCGGCTATATGTTCCATGGCCGTTTTACCGGCGTCGAACTTTTCACCTTTTGCTTCCTGCGAAAAAACCTTGCCCGGAAATGCCCCCAGCGCTAAAAAAAAGGCACAAATTAGGAATTTTGTAAAAAGTTTTGATTTCAAAATCGCGTTGCTGTTCATCTAAATGGCGTTTTCTACCCTGAAATTTTGTGCCGCAAGGTACGCAACAAAATATAAACTTCAAAGACGGTATTTAATAAATATATATAAAAAAAATCGCCGACAAAAACGTACTTTTCTACCTTATTTTTCGATAAAAACACCAATACAAAAATAATACAGGCAAGTATTTTAAATCCCGTGGCCGCCATAAACCCTTCTGTAAACATGGTTGGATACATTTGCCTTACGACCAGGATGACGGTTACAACGACGACCGATAGTCCGGATAGAAAACTGAAAAAAAGCCAAAAATCGGGGATAAGTAAATTGCCATGACCATACGCGTTTAATGCAAAGGGGGGGATGGCAATGATAACGATAAACCAAAGGCAGAAAAGCAGGGCCTGGTAAATTTTCATGGGGCGGATTTATGAATCAATATTTTAGATTAGTCCGAATCCCAATAGCTACCGGGACCGAAAGAAGCTGCGGTTGACTTTTCGGCAAAAACAACTTGAGTTAAATAAAACAATTAAAAAAGGCGCCAACACGGCAACTTCCTGCCGCACAAACCTATTCTTTTACTGATCTTACAACAAGGTACAAAGATATAAAAACCCCGATAAGTGCCAGCGCGGCCGTTGCCCATTTTACGGTATGATGCCCGGCTTCGTCAATCTTATACCCGGCAAACGCAAAAATCCCGATGATCGCAATCATCTGAAAACCCATCCCCGTAAATTTCAAATAACTGTTTCCACCCGCATCATCGCCGTCATCCTTTTTTTGTCCCTTTGCCATGTGCAAATTTATTGATCCTATTCCATAATTGTTGCTAAATTAGCAAGGCTTTTATGGATAGTATTAAGTTGAAGCGAGTCCCGAAAATTTGCGTTGTAAAACACCTTAGCTTTTTGTTTTTTGCCCTGGCGGTAATAGGCTCAGGCTGTGGTTCGCAGCGCGACAGCGGCTTCAGCAAGGGCATGCAAAATTTAACCGCGCATTACAACATCCTGTTCAATGCCAGGGAAATATTGCGGCAAAAACAGGTAAGCTACGCCACTTCATTTGTAGATAACTACAATCAAATATTAAGCGTTTATCCCGACACCGTCGCACAATCTAACTCGGTGGACAAAGATCTGGATGCGGCAACCGTAAAAGCCAACTACCTCATCAACGAAAAAGAGCATAGTAAATATATCGGGGACGCCTACCTGGTTTTGGGCCAGGCCAACTACCTGGAAGGCAATTATTTCAACGGCGTTGAATATTTCAGTTACGTGATACGGTCGTTTCCGGAGAGAAAAGACCTTATTGAACAGGCGCAGGTTTGGAAAGCGCGCACGCTGATCTACCTGCAGCAGCTACCCCAGGCACAGGTGGTAATTGATTCTGCCATAGCGCACATCAACCCCAAAAAGCACCCTTTGGCTGATATCTACGCCACCAAACTTGAATATGATATCTATGTGTCCGATTATGCCGACGGCGAAGAAATGGCCCGGCAGGCTGTGCATTATTGCAGATCAACAAATCAGCGTACCCGGTGGACGTTTATTTTGGCCCAGCTCCAGGAATTAAATGGGCATAAGGCCGACGCCTACAACAATTACAAGCAAATTGCCAAAAGCAATGCATTGTTCGAGATGGCTTTCAATGCCAATCTGAACATGATCCGGATAAACGACAGCAATGAAGGCGTTAAAAGGAGCCGGCAAAATGAATTGCTGGCACTGATGAAAAATCCCGACAACGCCGAATTTAAAGACCAGATATATTACCAGGCAGCATTGCTGCAGCAGGCTGATAAAAACATCGATGGCGCGGTTAAATTTTACAATTTATCCATCAGGAACAGTCAAAAAAACCAAACGCAGAAGGGTCTCGCCTATTTAAGGCTGGCCGAGATCTATTTTGATATCAAGGCCGATTACGTACGCTCGAAGAAATATTATGATAGCACCTTAACCAGTCTGCCGGTAAATTACCCGGGCTACTTAGCCCTGCAAAAAAAGGCCACCAACCTGGCCCTGCTGGCCGACAGGCTCCAGATCATTGCCCGTGAAGATACCCTGCAGGCCCTGGCGCAGATGGACGAAAAAAACCGGCTGGCGGTGATCGATAAAATGGTAAGCGACTATGTTTTGCTACAACAAAGTATTGCCAATGCCAACCAGGCGAATGCCAATGCCATGGCTTCTCAGCAATCGGGATCATTTAGCGGAGGCTCGTTTTATTTTGACAACGCGGGGGCGGTTGGCCAGGGTGTTTCCGATTTTAAGAAAAAATGGGGCAACCGGAAGCTTGAGGATGATTGGCGGCGAAGTACCCGGTCGTCCGGCGATGTTACCAACAACACCTCGAGCTCAATACAGGCGCTTGATCCCGATGCGCCGATCGGTGGAGCGCAAGCCGGACGGACAAACGGCGCCGGTGCGGCCTACCGCAAAACGCTGATGGCGGGCCTGCCTTTGACGCCGGCCCTGCTCGCGCAATCAAACCAACGCTTATACAACGCTTATTTGGATATTGGCGATTTCTATCGTGATGTCCTTGAGGATAAAAAACAGGCGATCAGTGTCTTTGAAACGATTCTTCGACGCTTCCCGAACGATCCAAACAAACCGGCTATTTATTATAATCTATATAGGCTGTACGGAGACATCGACCCGTCAAAATCCGACCTTTACAAAAACAAACTGCTAAAAGAATACCCTGAAACGCCATTTGCGAAAATAATTATCGACCCTGACTATATAAAAAAGCTGGGAGATAAGGACGCTGAATATACCAGCGCTTACAATGCCGTATTCGATTTGTACGCTCAAAAGAAATACAAGGAAGTGATAACCAGCGTACCTGAACTGTTGAAACAGTATCCGGGGAACAGGCTGTCGGCCCAGTTGTATTATTTGCAAACGCTTTCGCAGGGGCATTACGAACAAATTGGCCCGTTCACGGATAGCCTGAAACAATTAATGACCTATTACCCGGCTGATAAGTTGATCATACCGCTGGTACAGCAGCATTTACGCTACATTACTGAAAACACAGCCGACCTGGCCACCAGGAATGTAGTTTTGGCCGATGCCGCCGCAAACGATGTGCCCTACACCCTCGCTGTGGAAAATAAAAAGCAAACCAATTACCGTGGACAGCCCAGGAGAGCCTTGCCCGACGAGCCAAAACCAAAACCCAGCCAGAAGCAGATCGATAGCCTTGCCAAAAACCCACCAGCCAATAAGCCTGCAGAAAAAGCCGCGCAGCCACTTAACGCGGCGACAATAACCCCTTCCTTAACGGCATCCTCCGTCGCCGCACCCGGAAATAAT
>Ga0302306_10001848_pt1 | contig 11158 bp, 7 predicted proteins | sample III_Palsa_E3_1_FD_198761 | JGI IMG/M metagenome (GOLD analysis project Ga0302306, IMG submission 198761) | Peat permafrost microbial communities from Stordalen Mire near Abisko, Sweden - III_Palsa_E3_1 | ecosystem: Environmental > Terrestrial > Soil > Palsa > Peat permafrost | place: Sweden...
ATAGTCGTCAATAAAAATCGCGTTGTAGGTATTGTTGTTTATCCCTTCAGTGGGGTGTATGGCATGCAATGCGCACACTTCCATTTCCAAAACTTTGGCCAATGCCATTGCATATTCCATCGCATTGGCGGCGCTGGCTGAGAAATCGGTGGCGACAAGAATCTGTTTCATTTTTCGAAGTTTAAATTAGTAAAAATGCGGTAAATTACCCAATTAAATAAATAGGTGGAAGAACATAAACAACACCAGCGCCAGCACAATGGCAACAGGCAAAGTTAATATCCAGGCCAACGCAATGTTCTTTAAAGTTCCGGTATTTAAATTTTTCGCGCCCCCCGAGGCCATCATCGATCCGGCTATGCCGCTGGATAGCACGTGCGTGGTACTTACGGGCAAACCGAAGCCGGTGCTCAATCCTATCGTTGCCGCAGCGGTAATTTCGGCACTCGCGCCCTGCGCATAGCTCAGGTGCTCATTCCCTATCTTTTCGCCTATGGTCACTACGATGCGCTTCCAGCCTATCATGGTGCCAATACCCAGCGATATGGATATAATGGCGATAACCCATATCGGCGCGAAATCGGTAAGGTTTGTAAAGCTTTTGGAAGCATCAGCCAGCGCAGCCTTATCGTCTTTACCGAGGGTGATTTTCTGATCGGCAGTAACAGCGCTAATCCCCTTCAATACCGTTTTTATTTGCTTACGGAATTTGTAGGTTTTGGCTGTATCCGCAGGAGCAGTGCTGCTGAGCATTGCCTTTGTCTTTGTTACCGACGAATCAAGCTTCAGCAATTCGCCTTTGGCAACCGGGTCGGTCGCGTTTATATGGTTTACCGCCAGTTCGGTTTTATTTAAAGCAGAAAGTATCTTATCGTTAGAAACCGAGTGGTTTACAGCAAATTTTGCCGGTAAGAAGGCAATAAGGATCAGCATCAACAGCCCCACACCTTTTTGTCCGTCGTTACTTCCATGGAAAAAGCTAACCAGCGTACAGGTTGTTATCAGCAACAAGCGGATCAGTATGGGTGGTGTATCATTTTCGCCCTGTGGGATATGCATCAGGGCCTTTGCTTTGAATACATCTTTTATCAGCCACATTAACGCAGCCGCCACGCCAAAGCCGATAACCGGCGAAATGATCAATGATAAACCGATCTCGCCGGCTTTACTCCAGTTTACGCCCGTACCATGGTAGTACCAGGTAAATCCAATGCTGGCGCCGATCATGGCGCCGATCATGGTATGCGAACTGGAACAGGGAATACCCAGGTACCAGGTGCCGAGGTTCCACATAATAGCTGCAAGCAGTACGGCCAGTACCATACAGGCGCCGACGCTGACTGGCAAGGCCATCAGGTCGTCAAGCGGCAGCAGCTTGAGAATACCCATTGCAACGGAAACCCCGCCTAAAAAAACGCCCAAAAAGTTAAAGAAACCCGACCATGGTATCGCATACACCGGTTTTAGCGCCCTGGTATAAATAACAGTTGCGACTGCGTTTGCGGTGTCGTGAAAGCCATTCACGAATTCAAAGCCGACGACAGCCAGCAAGCAAATGAAAAAAACGATCAGCGTGGAAGTGCCTAAATTAACCTCGCCCACAAGAGGCAGGGTAATGCTGCTTAAAACATGAAACATGATTTTTGCTTTGGTTTAATGCTAGTTTATTTGAAGGACAACAATTATCATCCAAAGAAATGCATTAGCTGTGTGATTTAATAAAATTGGTGGTTACCAAATTGTTATGAAATTAGGTAGATAATGTTAAGTTACATCCGGATTCTCTTTTGAGAAACTTTTTTCTTTATCAGACCGTTAAAGTCACCACCGCTGGTGATGATGCTAAAGGGCAATTAACTTTATACAGCCATGCTGACAAGGCCGGGTAAGCCTTAAAATGCCTAAGCAATTAACCTGAGATTAAAGTCAAATTAATTTTTCAAACTAAAATATATCTTTAATTTTGGCGCAACAAACATGTTACTATAGTTAAAAACGAAATAAATAAATCCATCATTTAAAATCTTACTATTCCCCTCTTTATGAAATATTTTTCCTTATTGTTCTTTCTTTTAATTGGTTTTGCTATCAATAGCAGCGCACAGCCGCCTGTTACAGACACCCACCAGGCCTCATCTATCTTCGCGTTAGATTATTCCAGCGGCCAGGAATCACCAGCTGCTACCGATCAGGCTATATTATTTAAAGATGCACTGATCGACCTGGTTAGCAATACCAATTACTCCAAAATGCAGGTAACCCGTGGCATTCCCGGCCGGAAAACTTTTGTAATAACTCAATTGGATCCGCAATCCAGCGGAAATGCATACCAGCTGATCTTGCAAAACAAGTTTTTAAATCAAATCTCCACCCTTTATACTTTTGTGTACAATGTAGACCAAAATACACTGTCGTTCTTTGATCCGCAAACACAAACCTATGTCCCCGTTCCCATCCAGGGGTTCAATGTAAACAACTTGAATAATTGTTATACATACGGTAGATTTAATGTTCGTCAACAAGGCGCCGATCAAAACCAACCGGTAGCCGCGATAGATGCGCAACCTGCACCGGACGCACCTGTGGATACAAATGTAACCGCGAGTGAAGCTCCACCCGCAATGCCTGACTACGCGCAGCCTGCGTGTCCGGTGGATGGCTATCTGTGGCAACCAGGCTTTTGGTCTTATAACCTCGCTAATGGCGGATATTATTGGGTACCCGGCGCTTGGGTAGCCCCACCGCAACCAGGGTTATTATGGACGCCCCCATATTGGGGATTCGACGGAGGAATATACGCTTACCATCCTGGTTACTGGGGTGCAACGGTTGGCTTTTATGGCGGTGTTTATTACGGATATGGTTATGCGGGACGCGGCTTTGTGGGCGGAAACTGGGAAGGTGGCCACTTCCGCTACAATACGGCTGTTGTAAGGGTTAACACAGTTGTAATACATAACACCTATGTGGACAACACAGTAGTGTTTCACGGGCAGGTTAACAGGGCTGCTTTTAACGGAGCAGGCGGAGTAGCTGCTAAACCCAACCCACAGGAACTGGCAGCAGCCAATGAACACCATGTAATTGCGACCCCCGAACAAAACCGAAATCAGCAATTGGCCCGGGCCGACAAAACTAATTTTGCTAAGGTAAACGGCGGGCGACCGGCAAATGCTGCGGTAGCCAGGGTACCGGCGCAGCGTCCAGGGCAAGTGGGCAATCGTCGTCCTCAGGCAAATGCCAAACCGGTAAGGCCTGTAAGGGAGCGACAGGCTCCATCAAAAGATCAGAAGCAATAAGGCGCGTGGCAGGATTTTAATGAATGATTTTCGCCAGGCCGGTTAAAAGTTAAGCGCAATTTTCGGTCACATCGCTGACAAGCGCAACGATTGATTGCTTTCGGGAACGTGGAATTCAGCCGCTGATGTAAAAGAACGGCTGAATTTAAATCCTGGAATCCACAATTGATCGAAAGATTCAGAATTTGCTTATAAATAGCAGGTCACCTATTGCTTTGGACGTCCTTACAAGGTTATCATTTGTATACTCAAAGGCCTTTTGTAAGTCTACAGGCCGATTCCCGATCGCCATCAGCACATCAAAATATTTGTCAAGTTCGGTGTCCGGCTGTAGCGGCACCGAACCAGCCAGCCCGATAACCGCGATATTTTTGAGCTTTGCCTGCTTTGCTACGCCGAAAGGGCCTTTACCTTGCAAGGTCTGGCTATCAATGCTGCCTTCGCCGGTGATCACGAGGTCGGCTTTTTGCAATTCCTGCTCAAAACCGGTCACATCCAGGAAGTATTCGATGCCGTTAACAAGCTTTGCATCTAAAATAGCACATAAGCCTGCGGCTGCGCCGCCGGCCGTGCCACCATATTTTAACTGCGACATTTTCTTACCGGACTGTTTTTCCACAACGTCATTCAGCCGGGTAAGTAAAATATCCAGCTTTATCACATCGGCTGGTACCGCGCCTTTTTGCGGACCAAACACGGCTGCTGAACCCTGAGGCCCGAGAAGTTGGTTGTTGACGTCGCAAAGCACCACAATTTCGCTATTGGACAGCCGCCTGTCCAATCCCGATACATCAACCCTCGCCAGATCCGCAAGACCTTCGGGAACGGCTTGCAATAATTTGTCTGCCACATCAAAAAACCTGACACCTAACGCCCAAAGTATGCCGCATCCGCCATCGACGGTGGCCGAGCCGCCCATGGCGATTAATATTTTATTTACCCCTTCATCCAGGGCGTGGCTGATCAAATCGCCTGTTCCGGCGGATGAAGCACGCATTGGGTTCAATTCCTCTTTTTTTAGCAGCCTTAATCCCGAGGCATCAGCCATTTCAATCACCGCCGTTTTGCCGTCGTCGATAAGGCCGAATTGAGCGGAGATGGGTCTGCCTAAAGGATCGTGCACCTCTTTTGTGACGAACCTTCCTTTGCATTTTTTTAGGATCAGCGGGCCGGTGCCGTCGCCCCCATCGGCGATCGGGAAGCACGAGGTAGTGCAATTCAGCTTGCTCAACTCCAGTCCTTCCCTGATTGCAAGGGCTGCTTCTGCCGCTGCAAGGCTGTTTTTAAAAGCATTTGGTGCGATGAGTATATGCATATCAGATGATGACAGACAAAAGATAAACGAGGATGATAGAAGTTAGCCCCATGAGTAAGGTTGCAATGGTATATACCCGCAGCATTGTTTTCATCTCAAGGCCGGAAAACCGGGCGATCACCCAAAAATAAGCGTCGTTGGCATGGGAGATAACCATTGAACCTGCACCCATAGCGAGTACGCACAGTATTTTACCATTGTCACTTTCCAGGCCAAGGCTATGCAGCAAAGGCTGAACAATGGACGCGGCGGTGATAATAGCAACCGTGGAAGAACCCTGGGCAGTTTTTAGAACCGATGTCAAAAGAAATGGAAATAACAGGCCCAATGCGCCCAGGTTCAATACCTCGCTGAAATGCAGGCCGATCTTTGTAGCGGCCAGTATAGCCCCGAACGCACCGCCGGAGCCGATGATGATGAGTATGCTGCCGGCTTTTTCAACCGAATCCTGCAAACGGTGGCTGAGTTCGCCCGCGGTCCACTTCGACTTGCACCATAGCGCGAGTATTACGCCGATCATGAGCGCGGGAACGGGGTCACCAATAAAAAGAAGGGACGAAAGCCATTTGGCGCCGTGGGACGTTTCAATGCCGTAAACGGATTTTACCGCAATTAGCAGTATCGGCACGATGACCGGTAAGAAAGCTCTGAGAACCGACAGGCTGTAATTGGTTGATTCTGTTTCCATAGGCTGTGTATCATCGCCGGGAAACTTCTTACCTGCATAGGATGCCCACAGATTTCCGACGATCATAGCAGGAATGCCGATTGCGGCCCCATAAAGCATCAGCCTGCCGATATCGGCGCCGATAATACCTGCGGCCGCGGCGCTGCCCGGATGCGGCGGGGCCATGCAATGGATGGCGTATAAACCTGTGGCCAGCGATGAGGACATAATGGCAATCGGGATACCCGACCTTTTTGCGAGGTTTTTATTAAGTCCGCTAAGTACGATGAAGCCCGAATCGCAGAATATGGGCAAGCCAACGATAAAGCCGGTGATACTCATTGCCCAGGCCGACCGTTTTTCGCCGGTTTGCCGCAGGATAAATCCGGCCATAACCGCCGTGGCGCCGGTATACTCCAGGATGACGCCCAAAGTAGTGCCTAAAACAATGATGAGTCCAAGCGATTTCATGATATTTCCGAAACCATCCTTTAGGGTCCCGATGACGTCGCCCAGCGGCATTCCCACACCGAGGCCAACCACCAGGGCTGACAAAATGAGGGCGAAGAATGCAGGTACCTTAAAACGCGTGGTGAGCAGCACGATGATTGCTACGCCGATGATGAGGCATATGAGCAAATAGGAAAAGGAATGCGCCATTGGGTTGGTTGGACTAATTGGTTGACAAGATCAAAAATAGGATATTATCGGGATTGTTGAACTTTATACAGGCTCAAAAAAGTAGTGGGGAATTTCTTTGAGCCTGGATTACGATGACGCATTGACAAGCCCATATCCATGCGCTAAAACCCAAAATCGTAATTGGTAAATCGTAAACGGCGAAGCCTCAACAAAGTTAATTGTCTTACCTCAGGAAATCTTCCAAAGTCAGGCGCTGAAAAACCTCCAATTTGCCGCCGTTGGTGGCATTGTAGATGGTCCTGTTTTTGGCCTTGTACACTTCTCTGGCAATTTCGTAGTGAAATTCCGAGCCGGCCAGATCAGGGAGCTGCCATTGGCTGCCCGGAGGGAAATAATTTAGAATGAAATGATTGTTTTCTGTTGTTTGTTGGGTGATGGTACTGTTTGCCAGTCCTGTTGAGGAAAAACTGTGGTCGCAGCCTACCAGCGCAACTTCTGTAAACCCAAGATAAAAGGCTACCTGCAAGGCGACGTAGGTAACGGTGTAACCCTGGCAAATGCCTCCCGCCAGGTTGGTTGAAAATTGCCCTAAAACCCCGCTTGAATACAACACATTGATATTTGGCCGTTTTATGAGTTGGTTGATGCCGCCAGATTTTCTAACTGCCAGGTAATCCAAAAAAAGAGGAATGTTGGTATTTAAGAAAAAATCCACGTTCTGCTGTACCACAAAAGGATTTACCGCACAAATCAAATCCGGCCGGAAATCGGTGCGATCGAACATTAAATTTATTTTATTTAACCCGATGGTAAATACTTTCGATTCTTTCAGCAGATCAAAATCTACTGAATTTAACGACGGGCCGTTACAAAGAATCACGCACTTGCCCGTGTGGTTGTTGTGAAGCTGTTTTATTCGCTTACGGCCAGGCCAAAACTTGAAGTCGAGATCATAACGTAACCTGTATGCCGCGAGGTAAAACGCGTCCCGATAAGGATCGACAATAGTTTGATAAGTACCTGTTTCTGAATTCATCCTAAAAACAACGGGGCAGCAAAATACAAATATTTAAGGTAAGCCCCCGCTTATAGCCTTCTAATTTGTATTTGTCCAGAGAAACTGACAGCTCAATACCCCGGCCCGGGTTTCTAATCTGGCTTTAATGTCAAATACCCGACAATGATATACTAATTTAATTTTTTTTGCAAGCGGCTGTTGATTAATATCCGTGAACTGTCTTATTCCGTCGTAAACACGATGCTTTCAACACTAACGCTTGCTTAAAAAAACAAAGCCTCTGCTAAACCACAGAAGCTTTGTTTTTGTACGATGATGCTATTCCCGGTTATTGCGCTGTCGCCTGTTCCGCATCGTGCTGGTTAAAGAAAACGAACTCGTTATCGAACATATCCAGGACTATTTTGCTGTCCTTATCAACCTTACCGGCCAAAATCTGCTTGGACAGCTCGTTCAGTATCTTTTTCTGCATCACGCGTTTGAGCGGACGGGCTCCAAACTGCGGGTCGTAACCCAACTGGGCCAGCCAATCCAGCGCTTCGGGAGAAGCCTCAATACCTATACCCATATCAGCCAATGTTTGCTGCACCTGCCTGAACTGCATTTTTACGATCTCGGCTATCTCGTCGCGGCCCAGTGGGGTAAACATGATGATCTCGTCGATCCTATTCAAAAACTCAGGACGAATAGTTTGCCTGAGCAGCTCAAAAAGCTGGTTGCGCGTTTTATTGATCACCTCATCTTTGTCGAACTCGTTGTAATCCTTAAAGTTTTCCTGGATAATATTAGAGCCAATGTTCGACGTCATGATGATGATAGTATTTTTAAAGTTCACCACACGGCCCTTGTTATCGGTTAACCTGCCATCGTCCAACACCTGGAGCAGGATATTAAACACATCCGGGTGGGCCTTTTCGATCTCGTCGAGCAATACAACGCTGTAGGGCTTGCGGCGAACGGCTTCGGTAAGCTGGCCTCCTTCATCATAACCCACATATCCCGGCGGCGCACCGATCAACCTCGAAACAGAATGTCTCTCCTGGTACTCGGACATGTCAATGCGAATCAGCGCACCGTCATCGTTAAACAGGTATTCGGCCAGGGCTTTAGCCAGCTCGGTTTTACCCACACCTGTAGTACCCAGGAAAATAAAGGAACCGATCGGCTTCTTTTTGTCCTGCAAACCAGCGCGGCTTCGGCGGATGGCGTCGCTTATCGCTTCGATCGCTTCTTCCTGGCCAGCTACCCGCTTATGCAGTTCGTCTTCCAGATGCAGCAGCTTTTCCCGCTCACTCTGTATCATTTTAGAAACAGGGATGCCTGTCCATCTTGAAACCACCCCGGCAATATCATCGGCAGTAACCTCTTCTTTCAGCATGCGACTGTCGCTCTGGTTCTCGAGGAGCGCTGCTTTTAATTGTTCCACCTCTTGCTGGGCCTTTACGATCGTTCCGTACCGTAATTCGGCAACCTTACCGTAGTCGCCTGCGCGTTCGGCCTGTTCGGCTTCCAGCTTATAATTTTCTATTTGCTCAACCTTGAGGTTGATCCCATCGACAATATCCTTCTCAGCCTGCCATTTGGCCCGGAGCGTATCACGGTCAGCCGAAAGGTTTGCTATCTCGTGGCTCAGCTCTTCAACCTTCCTGGTGTCTTTTTCGCGTTTGATGGCTTCGCGCTCTATCTCGAGCTGCATGATGCGCCGGTTAAGCTCATCCACCACCTCGGGAACGGAGTCCATTTCCAAACGGAGTTTGGAAGCGGCTTCATCCATCAGGTCAATGGCTTTATCGGGCAAAAACCTGTCGGAGATATAGCGCTGCGACATCTCGACAGCGGCAATAATGGCTTCGTCCCTGATCCGCACTTTGTGGTGACTTTCATAACGTTCCTTCAGGCCGCGCAAGATGGAAATTGCATCGGCTGTATCTGGTTCATCCACCAATACCATCTGGAAACGGCGTTCCAGGGCTTTGTCTTTTTCAATATATTTCTGGTACTCGTTCAGCGTTGTTGCGCCTATCGCCCTCAAATCGCCTCGGGCGAGGGCTGGTTTTAGTATGTTGGCCGCATCCATTGCGCCTTCACCCCCACCGGCGCCAACCAGGGTGTGTATTTCGTCGATAAACAGGATGATATCGCCATCGCTCTGGGTAACTTCTTTGATAACCGCCTTTAAGCGCTCTTCAAACTCCCCTTTGTACTTAGCGCCGGCAATGAGCGCGCCCATATCCAGCGAGTAAACGGTTTTGCTTTTCAAGCTCTCGGGCACATCGCCTTTGATGATACGAAAGGCAATACCTTCAGCAATGGCGGTTTTACCCACCCCAGGTTCACCGACTAAGATCGGGTTGTTTTTGGTGCGGCGCGACAATATCTGGATGACGCGCCTGATCTCTTCGTCGCGGCCGATCACCGGGTCGAGTTTGCCCGATTCGGCGTATTCATTCAGGTCGCGGGCGTATTTATTGAGGGCGTTGTAGGTAGCTTCAGCATTCTGGCCGGTAACTTTATTGTCGCCGCGTAGTTCGGCGATGGCTTTTTTAAGATCCTTTTCGTTTACGCCATAGTCTTTTAAGGCTGAGCTGGTTTTATCATTAACCGACAAAATGCCCAAAAGGATGTGCTCGACTGATACGAACTCGTCCTTGAACTCTTTCAGATACGAAGCTGCCTTTTGTAAGGCCGAGTTGGCATTGGATGAAAGGTAGCTATTGCTCCCGCTTACTTTTGGGAAGGAGGCGATCTGCTGGTCGAGCGTTTCATTCAAACGGTTGACGTTAACGTTCAGCTTTTTGAGCAGGTAACTTACCACATTCTCGTCCTCGAGCAATAAGCCCTTCAGCAGATGCGCTGTTTCGATAGCCTGCTGCTGGTTGCCCGCGGCAATTTCCGCAGCTTTTTGCACGGCTTCCTGTGCTTTTATGGTAAAATTGTTAAAATTCATTTGTTAGTTGATTATGTTGTCCCGATAGCTATCGGGACGATTAGATGGTTGATTTAGTTAGTCATCCAGCCGAATATTCCAATCTAACATGGTCAAATCACCTGCCAGTTACCGATAACCTGCTAAAATGTCGGGCGAAAACACTTCAAAATGCCACTTTGCCATTAAGGAGCCAAGAACCAAAAGCCAAGAATCGAGAGCCAAGAATCCACCCTCACCGCAACGGCCGCCGCTATCAGTCACTCCTTCGGCTATAATTCATCCGCACACCAATGTCGTTTAGTTAAGAACATTATTCACGCCTCACCCTAAATCCCTCTCCGAGGGAGAGGGACTTTAGCTGCAAGCTCAAATCCGCATCACGACATATTATTCTGCAAAAACGCGAGCGTTAATGCCCATGCCTCTTTGGTTGCCTTTTCATTGTAGCTTGGGCGTTCATCGCAGGCGAAAGCATGGTTGGCATAAGAGATTTTAACATTGGTGTACTCCTTGCCGGCAGCGTCCAACGCGCCGGTGACGGCATCGATCTGATCCTGGCCAATGTGGGTATCCAGTCCACCCCAAAAGAACAAATGCCTGCCACTAACATCGGCGGCTAATTCGGCCAGGGGCTTTATGCCGCCGCCATAATAGCTTACGCCGGCTGCTAACGGCAAAGTTGCATTTGCCAAAAATGATACGCGGCCGCCGAGACAATAACCAATACTGAAAATATTGGCGGGGTTCACCAGGTCGTTATGGCGCAGCCAGTGGTAAGCGGCCTTCAAATCGGCGGTAGTATCCTCGGTTGTCAATGCCTGGTAATGCGGCATCACGTCCTGAAAATTGCTGTAACTGCCTTCAAAATACGGCGGCGCCGTGCGGTGAAACAGCTCCGGTGCAATAACAACAAATCCCTGGTTAGCAAAACGGTCGGCCACATCGCGGATGTGGTGGTTAACGCCAAAGGCCTCCTGTAAAACGATCAATCCTGGTGATGTTCTGCCGGTAGCGTCGGCAGGTATCGAGATGTAGGCCTCCATTTCGGTGCCGTCATCTACATTTAAGTGTGCGTAGTTTTCCATGGTCAATTTTAAACATTGTGATCGACTTATGGTTTAGGATATTCTAAATTTTACAAAGAGGGTTATTAAGAGGTTTGTCCCCTCAGCTCCCGTTTTAATATTTTACCAGTTGCGTTCATCGGTAAAGCCGCTATAAATTCGATGTGGCGGGGGTATTTGTAATGGGCTATACGTTCTTTCGTCCAGGCTATTAACGCTTCTTT
>Ga0302306_10001849_pt1 | contig 11157 bp, 8 predicted proteins | sample III_Palsa_E3_1_FD_198761 | JGI IMG/M metagenome (GOLD analysis project Ga0302306, IMG submission 198761) | Peat permafrost microbial communities from Stordalen Mire near Abisko, Sweden - III_Palsa_E3_1 | ecosystem: Environmental > Terrestrial > Soil > Palsa > Peat permafrost | place: Sweden...
ATGGCTCGGCGAGTGCCTTGCAGAGCGATTGACCGAGCTGAAGGGCGAGCTTCGGATCGTCGATTTCCTCGAGAATCAGCGCGAATTCGTCACCGCCAATGCGTGCCACGGTGTCGTTGCGCCGTAGTTCTTCAAGCAGGCGTTTGGAGATTTCCTGCAGCAACGCATCACCTGCGGGATGGCCGTGTTCATCGTTGACGTTCTTGAAACCATCGATGTCGATGCAGGCGAGTGAAAACCTTCCGTGATGGCGTTGCGCATGATTGATCGCAACGTTCAATCGATCGTGAAACAGCATGCGATTGGGCAGGCCTGTGAGGGCATCGTGGCTGGCTTGATGGCGCACCAGCGCCTCGACTTTTTTGCGTTCGGCGATTTCCACCGTCAGCTGCTGGTTACGCTCGGACAGCGATGTCATCGCCTGTTCAAGTTCGGTACGCGCGGCGTACAGTTCCAGAAAGATGCGCACCTTCGACTGCAGGATCACGTCGTTGATTGGTTTGGCCACGTAATCCACCGCACCGGATCGATAACCCTTGAGCCGGCTCATGTCATCCGCGTAGGCTGCCGTGACGAAGATGATCGGTGTCTCGTGCAGCTGCTCCGTTTCGCTGAGCAGGGCGGCCACTTCGAAACCGTCCATATCGGGCATGTTGACGTCGAGCAGGATCAGCGCGAACTGATGATCCAGGCACAGTGCCAGCGCCTCGTTGCCACTGGTCGCCTCGAAAATCGCTGCGCCGCTGCGCGCCAGCAATCGGCGCATGGCGACCAGGTTGGCGTTGGTATCGTCAACGACGAGAATTTTCGGAAGCATCGTATTCAAGGTAGACAAACTCAGGCCAGGCAAAGATGGTTCAACAATGGCGCTATCTGTTCCAGCGCTACGCAGTAATCAGCGCCGGCAAGGTCCAGCGCTGCACACGGCATGGCCGATGCGTCGGCATTTTCGGGGTCCTGTACCACCGCGATGCCGCCGCGTTGGCGAATTCTCGCCAAACCTTCGGCGCCATCGCGATTCGCACCAGTCAATATCACGCCGATCATGGCCGAATGATAAACGTCGGTGGCAGAGCTGAACATCACGTCGATCGATGGTCTGGAATGGCACACTTGCTCGTCGACGGACAATGCAAAATGCCTATCGTTCTCAATCAGCAGATGATAGCCGCCGGGCGCAATGTGCACGGCGCCACCAGTGGCCAACTGCCGTTCGCGTGCTTCCATCACTGGCAACGCGGAATGCTTGCCCAGTAGTTCGCACAACGAATCGACATTACCGGATGTATGACAGCAGACCAGTAGTGTTTGTGACAACCGTCGATCCAGGCCGCCCAGCAAAATCCTGAGCGCGTTGAAGCCACCCTGAGAGCAGCCGATGGCAATCAATTCAGGCCGGTGCATCGCATGTTTCAGAAGTTAGTTGCAGCGTGCGTCGATACAGCCGCATGCCGGCATCGACGGCACTGAAATCAACCGCCACCGGCGCAAAGTCCAGACTCTCGCGCAGACCCAGACAGAGGTAGCCGCCTCGCACCAGGCTGTCGCGAAACAGCGCTAGAGTGCGATTCTGCAACGGGTTGGAAAAATAGATCAGCACGTTGCGGCACAGCACCAGGTGCGCCTCGCAGAACATCCTGTCGGTCACCAGGTTGTGGTTGGTGAAGGTGATATGGCGACGCAGGCGCTCGTGCAGTCGAATGAAATCGTAGCGGGCGCTGTAGTAGTTGGCGAGCGTGTGGTTGCCGCCGGCCTCCAGATAGTTGCGTGACCACAGCTGTGCATCCTTGGCCGGATAGATGCCTTCGCTGGCGCGTTGCAGCGCATCGGGATTAAAGTCGGTGGCGAAGATATGGCTGCGCTCGTACAGGCCCGCCTCTTCCAGCAAAATCGCCAGCGAATACACTTCTTGTCCATTCGCACAGCCGGCTTGCCAGACGTTGATGCGGGGATAAGAGGCGAGCATCGGAAGCACCTGCTCGCGCAATGCGCGAAACACGGCCGGGTCGCGGAACATTTCCGATACCGGCACCGATAATCCCTGCACCACCTGCGTGACGAAATCCGCTTCGTGCAGCAGTCGTGCGGTTAGTTCGGTGATGCTCGCGCATTGGTGCACCTGTACCAGTTGGCGCACCCGTCGGGTCAGCGATGCCGGCGCGTACTGGCTGAAGTCGAAGCCGTGTCGGCGCTTGAGCGCCAGCACGAACAGATCCATCTCGATCTGTTCCAGTTCGATATCAGGTAGCGGCATCGACATGGAACCTCAGTGTTGCAGCCAGACGCGAATCATCGACGACAGCTTGTCGATGTCGATGGGTTTGGAGAGGTAATCGCTGGCGCCGGCCTCGATGCATTTTTCGCGGTCGCCACGCATTGCCTTCGCGGTCAGCGCGATGATGGGCAGGTTGATGAACGGTGCCTGCGCGCGAATGGCGCGAATAGTGTCGTAGCCGTCCATCACCGGCATCATGATGTCCATCAACACCAGCTCCGGCGCCTCGTCATCGGCCAGCGCCTTCAACGCTTTTTGGCCGTCCTGCGCCATGTTTACCACCAGGCCCCAGCCGCGCAGCACTTTGGACAGTGCAAACAGATTGCGCATGTCGTCATCGACTAACAGCACGCGACGACCGGCCAGCTCGGCATTTGATGATCCGCGGCCAGCATTCGCCGCCCGCTTGGGCGCATGCCGGATGCTGTGCAGAAAAAGACTCACTTCATCGAGCAGGCGTTCCGGTGAGCGTGCGCCTTTGACCACGATCGAGTCGGTGTACTGGCGAAGCAGCAGGTTTTCCTCGCGGCTCAAGTCGCGCCCGGAATACACCACGACCGGCGGTACGCCACCAGGCGCGTTCGACAGATGTTCGAGCAGTTCAAGCCCCGACATGCCGGGTAGCCCTAGGTCGAGCACGATGCAGTCGTAGCGCGTTGCGGCCGCTTTCTCCAGCGCCTCCTCGGCGGAACCAGCTTCATCGATCAGCACATTGTCTGTACGCAACATCGTGCGCACGGCCGTGCGCGAATCGGCCTCGTCATCGACGATCAACAGATGACGCTGGTGCCCTTCGGCGAAATGCAGCAGTCGTTCGAACGCCATGCTGATCGATTCGCGGCTCACCGGCTTGGTGAGAAAGCCAACCGCCCCCTGTTCGAGCCCGCGCGTCGCTTCGTCGGTGGCGGAAATGAAATGCACGGGAATCGCTCGTGTATGGGCATCGGCCTTGAGCTGATCCATCACCGTCCAGCCGTCCATCATCGGCAACATCACGTCCAGCAGAATGCCGGTGGGACGATGCTCGCGTGCCAGCTGCAGGCCGGCCTCACCGTTGTTCGCCGCCAGCGCGCGATAACCCTTGCGATGGATGATGTCGATCAGGATACGGGTAAAGGCTGGGTCATCCTCGATCACCAGAATCGTGGTCTGGCCCGGCTGCAAAGTGTTGCGATCGTCGTCAATGGCTTCCGGCAATAGATGCGGCGAGGCGGATAGCACGGCCGCCGGTGACACCTTTTGCAGTGCATGTTCGATCGCTTCGACGGTACGTTCCGGCGGTGTCTCCGGTAGTAGCACGGTGAAGCAGCTGCCACGGCCGCTTTCGCTCTGCAGCAGAATATCGCCGCCCATTAACAGGCTCATCTTCCGCGAAATGGCCAGACCCAGACCGGTGCCCCCGAACTGCCGGCTGGTGCCGGCGTCCACCTGCTCGAATGCGTTGAAGATGTGCTGAAACTTGTCGGTCGGGATACCAATGCCGGTGTCGTTGACGCTGATGGCAATCAACGGCTGATCGGCCAGCGCATCCGGCACGTTGATTGCGTTGTCGGGGCGGCCAATGCGCACAGTCACCGAACCCTGCGCGGTGAATTTGAATGCATTGCCCAGCAGGTTATTGGCGATCTGCTCGAGCTTGGTGCCGTCGGTGCGCAGGATCGTCGGCAGGCCCGGTTCGATATTCACGGTAAAGCCAAGCTGCTTTTTCTCCGCCACGTGCCCGAAGGTGCGCATCAGTCGTCGCTGCATGTCGGCCAGCGGGAGCTCGTCGATCATCAGTTCCATCTTGCCAGCCTCGATCTTGGACAGATCAAGAATGTCGTTGATCAAATGCAGCAGGCTGGTGCCGGAATCGTGGATGATCCTCGCCGATTCGATCTGTTCTTCATCGAGATTACCGGTGTCGTTGTCGGACAGGCTGCGCGAGAGAATCAGCAGACTGTTCAACGGCGTGCGCAGTTCGTGCGACATGTTGGCGAGAAATTCGGACTTGTACTGACTGGCACGCGCCAGTTCCTGGGCTTTTTCCTCGGTGTCTTTCTGCAGATCGACAAGAACGTGCTTCTGCCGGTTGAGGCTCTCGGTTTTTTCGCGCAGCTCTTCGTTGGAGGCCTGCAGTTCTTCGGCCTGAACGCGTAGCTCTTCCTCGGAGGCGATCAGTCGTTCGGACTGTTCTTCCAGCTCCGCTGTCTTGGCCTGCAGCGCATCGTTGTTTTCGCGTAGAACATCTTTCTGCTGGCGCATGACCAGTTCGGACACACGCAGTTCGTCGGCCTGTTCCTGCGTGCGTTCCAGTAAATCCTGCGTGTTGACAGCACGGTTGAGGTTTTCCAGCGTCAACGCGATGATCGGCAGCAGTTCATCGATCAGTTGACGGTACAGCGGTTCGATCGCCGTAAAGCCGGCCATTTCCAGCACGCCGATCAGGCGATCGCGGTAGAGCACCGGCAGAATTGCGATAGTGCTGGGCGGCGCGCCGCCGCTGCCGGAATCGATGTGCACGTAATTGACCGGCACGTTGTCCACAAGGATCGGCTTGCGCTCGAGGGCGCACTGCCCGACCAAGCCTTCGCCCGGCATGTAGCTGTCCGCCGAATGGCCGTCCAGGCGCAAGCCGTAGCTGCCCAGCAGATCGAGACGGAAGCGTGTTTCGTCAAACGAGTAGAACAGGCCTACGCCCATCTTTAGCAGTGGCACCAGCTCGCTGGTCAGCCATTGGGCAAATTCGCGATGGGTGGCCGCCTGTTGCAGTCGATGAGAAACGTTGCTCACCTGGGTCTTCAGCCACGTCTGCGATTGTGTATCGATCGCCATTTGCCTGAACACCTGCAGACCACGCGAGATCTTGCCGATCTCATCCTGCCGATCCAGCCGGCGGATCTCGAAGTCGTGATCATGATTGGCCAGCCGGGCCATCATGTCGGTGAGCCGATGCAGCGGCCGCGTCACCAGGCGCGAGGTCAGGCGAATGATCAGGATGCTGATCAGCAGCGCGAGCAGCGCGGTAACGCCGTTCACCACCGTGTTGAAACGCAGCGTACGATCGAGACTCCGACTGCGAACCGCCAGCAGCCGGCGTTCCTCGGCGACCATGCTGTCCAGCACGCCCTGCATTTCGTCGATGTTGACCGTTCGATGGCTGAGATAACTCTGCTGAATGCGGTGGCGTTCCAGACTTGCTGCCGCAGGATCGGCGATTTTCATCTGCTTGACAGGGTCAATCACCTGCGCCGTCACCTCCAGCTGCCATTTGGTCGCTATGGCTTCAAGCGTGCCAATACGCGACTGCTGCAAGGCATTGTCCGAGGTCAGCTGACGTGCCTGAGCGATACGTATTGAAATGTCCTTCGTACCGCTCTCGAACATGGCCAGCTGATCGGCACCCTGTGTCAGCATGAAGCCACGCGCACCGATCTGGCTGGTCTGTGTCGCATGCCTCAGATCGCTTAGCGCTAGCATCACCTCGTAGGTATGGTCCGTCCATTGACTATGTATGTCCTGTTGGCGCAGCGAAATGCTCAGCATTGCACTCGTCACCAGAAACAGGCCCAGAAGCAGGCCAATCCCCAGGATGATTTTTCGCTGCAGCGGCTGGTTGGCCAGCCACGATTGTTTCGATGATTTGGACCTGGTCGGTGGCATGCGCTGGCCGTCGTGGTTCATGGGCAATCGGTCACGGCCACCGGGTAGGGTGGCATGTGGGGACAGAGTAGCCGGTGTCATCCTCGCACCATAGCGGGAGACAATGAGCGCCTAACGGCAGCAGAGGGCTCAGCGAGTGCGCCGAAACGGCACGATCGAGCCTCGGCGCAGCGCCACGGCCAGCAAGGTCAGCGACAGCAGCGAACAGACCGCCAGCGCGACCACCGAAGCCTCCGCACCAAACACGCCACCGCTTAGCCATACGGGCCCGGTGCGATTCGAAACCAGCCAGCCGTCGACTGCGCCGCCCGATACCGGAATGCCGTAGATCGTGCCCTGCATGACGTTCCACGCAGCATGCAGGCCGATGCAGGCCCATAGCGAACGGGTCACGTGATAGAGCAGACCGAGCATGATGCCGGCTTCAATCGCGATGGCGGCCGAACTCCACAGCGTGGCGCCGGGATTGAAGATGTGCGCACCACCAAAAAACAATGCCGAGATGGCCAGCGCGAACCACGTGCCCAGGCCTTCCTCGACGATGCGGAACAGCACGCCACGCGCGATGATCTCCTCGCCAATGCCCGCACCGATGCCTGCGACCAGGATCTGTGGCAGCCAGTCCACGTGCGCGTTGGTGCCGGTTACGTGATACACACCGAGCAGCCATAGGACGCCGACCACGAGACTGAAAAGCAGCGCGCCGAGGAGCAGGCCACCAAGTCCGAACGTCGGCAGACTGTGCACGGAAAGTTCACGTACGCGACGCTGCTCGATCAGCTTCACCACAATCAAGTTGGCGATCAGCGCCGGCAGCAGTTGCAGGCTCAATGTAGCCAGCGCATGCTGGAGTGGTGTCGCCGTTTTTGCCGTCCAGTCCAGCATCGCCACGACGGCGCGGGTTACAAAGCCGATGCCGACCAGCATCGCTGCAAAGAAAACGATGCGTGCCGCCGGCGAAAAAACCAGCCAACGCAGCCAACGCGGTGCGTCGGCTGGTGTGGTGAAAGCGAGGGATGGATTTTGCATGTCTGTCCGCCTGGTGGATGGATGCAGGCTGTCATGGTCGGACGTTTCCCTTAGTGCCATCCGTCACGCCGCACAGCGGGTCACGAGGTGCGACGATCGCGTTTACATATCTACCGAAGCGGCATGCTCACGGGTGTTGGCAAACCGTACCTGAGGCCAGCGCTCCTGCGCCAGCTGCAGATTGACCCGCGTCGGCGCGATGTAGACCAGTTCGCCGGCACCGTCGATGGCCAGGTTCATCGCGTTCTTCTCGCGGAATTCCGCCATCTTCTTTTCGTCGTCGCAATGTACCCAGCGGGCGGTGGTGACCGTGACCGGCTCGAAACTGGCGTCGACGTTGTACTCGTCTTTCAGACGGTACGCCACTACGTCGAACTGCAGCACGCCGACCGCTCCGAGAATCAGGTCGTTGCTCATCAACGGACGGAAGAACTGCGTTGCACCTTCCTCGCTGAGCTGGGCCAGACCTTTCTGCAGCGCCTTCATTTTTAGCGGATCGCGCAACCGCGCGCGGCGGAAGAGTTCCGGGGCAAAGTTCGGGATGCCGGTGAAATTGACCGACTCGCCTTCGGTGAAGGTATCGCCAATCGTGATGGTGCCGTGGTTGTGCAGGCCGATCACATCGCCTGGGTAGGCCGTCTCGACGATCTCGCGATCGCTGGCCATGAAGGTCAGCGCGTTGGCGATGCGGATGTCCTTCCCTGTGCGCGTCTGGATCATCTTCATGCCAGCGGTATAGGTGCCCGAACACACGCGCATAAAGGCCACGCGGTCGCGATGCGCCGGGTCCATGTTGGCCTGGATCTTGAAAACGAAACCGGTGAGTTTTTCTTCTTCGGGCTCCACTTCGCGCGTCAGCGTGGCACGCGGGCGCGGCGAGGGTGCATTCGCCACGAAAAAATCCAGCAGCAGCTGTACGCCGAAGTTGTTCACCGCCGAGCCGAAAAACACCGGCGTTTGCTTGCCGGCGAGGTACTCGTTCATATCGAACGAGGGCGCGGCGCCCTGTACCAATTCGAGCTCTTCGCGCAGTTCGCGCATCGCCTCGTCGCCGATCTTTTCCAGCAGGCCGGGCGCGTCGAGGCCCTTGAAGGTGGTCGAATCCTGGCGGGTGAAATTCTTGCCGGGCTCGAACACGTGCACTTCGTCCAGCAACAGGTGGTACACGCCCTTCAGCCGCTTGCCCATGCCGATCGGCCAGGTCAGCGGCGCGCAGGCGATGCCCAGCACGGACTCCACTTCGTCCAGCAGCTCGATCGGCGAGCGACCCTCGCGGTCCAGCTTGTTGATGAATGTCATGATCGGCGTGTCGCGCAGCCGGCAGACTTCCATCAGTTTGATCGTCCGTTCTTCCACACCCTTGGCGCAGTCGATCACCATCAACGCCGAATCCACCGCGGTCAACACGCGATAGGTATCTTCGGAAAAGTCCGCGTGGCCAGGCGTATCGAGCAGGTTGACGATCTTGCCCTCATACGGAAACTGCATCACCGACGAGGTCACCGAAATGCCGCGCTCCTTTTCCAGCGCCATCCAGTCGGACGTGGCGTGGCGTGCTGCCTTGCGCCCCTTCACCGAGCCGGCCATCTGGATCGCACCGCCGAACAGCAGCAGTTTTTCAGTCAACGTGGTCTTGCCCGCGTCAGGATGGCTGACGATGGCAAACGTGCGGCGGCGAAGGGTTTCTTGCAGATGCGTGGACATGCGGGCAGGTCGGCTGGAGCGTTAGCCAGTAATGATACCGTGGATCGACCTCAGGCCCGTCCTCCGCGGACCTAAGCGAAGCTCTGGTAGGTTGGGATGAGTGCTAGCGAATCCCAACGCCACGCGGTCTGGAATGTTGGGGTTCGCTAGCGCTCATCCCAATTTACGAGCTAACGATGTGCATCGGGTATAGGATCGAGATAGATGCCCGCTTGTCTTAGCTTGTCTAACATGGTGTCGTTGTATTTCCTGGCGTAGGTCCTCGCGTTGTGATTGAGGTCTGCCTCTTCTCTCGTACAGAACGCGTCACCCGTGCTCTCTAACATTCTTATTTTGCTTTTGTGCGGATAGGGAGCGCCGTCATAACCGGGAACTTCTACGGAAAAACCATAGACCCCCAACAACCGAGCATCGCCTCTCGCATACGCGTTCGCAGCGTCTTCGGTTGCGTTGTTTAACTTCAGCGATCTCAGCTCCTCAAGTCCCATTGAATGTTTGTTTTGCGTCGATGGATTGCATGTCGACGCTGGGTGGCTGCATGCCGACAGCACAAGGGAAGCGACCAAAATAAGAACGATTGGGAAGCTTTTTCTCACATCGACTAGCCTGATATGGAATTGTGGGTGACGCTTCAAGCTAAAGGGCTTAAAGGCCGGTTGAGACCGCCATTGGAAGCAGAACTCAAGGCACTTCCCATTCGCTGTCTTCAGAGCTTTGAAAAAAAAGCCCGAGGATCACCACTCGGGTTCTTTTGCTTCGCGCTGACAATCAGATCAGCGCGTCATCGAAAGCGAAGCAAGCTTCGCTTCCCCAGCAGCTTCGGCTTGGACAGCTTCTGTGCCTCACGGAAGCAAGCGCGGCCGGTCAGTGCCGAGGAGTCGACGGCATGGTACTTGCCGTCGATCAGGCGTGCCTTGAAGTCCAGCACTTCGTAGCCGGCGACCTGGCCCTGGCGCGACTCGACTTCGATCGCGTGCTGCACGGCCGGGATGTATCCGCGCGGGATCTGCAGACTGACCTCATGCCGGAGAGTTGTTGCGCGTGGGATTGGTTTGCGGTGGAGCGGTCGAATCGCGAATGACCAGCTCGGGCGTGAAGCGAATCTGTATCGGGTCGCCGGGTGGGGTCCTTTGCAGTAATTCGGCGATCAGGCGCAAGGTCGCATGGCGGCCAATTTCACTAGTGGTCTGGCGGGCGGTGGTAAGTGCTGGCCATGCCCGTCGTGAGAACGGGTTGTCCTCAAAGCCGGCAATCGACAGCTCACCTGGAACCTTGATGCCGATCGAGTGTGCGGCGGCGAGTACGCCGGCGGCAATTTCGTCATTGCTGCCGAAAATAGCCGTGGGTACTTCCTTGGCCGCCAGCAGCTTGCGGGCGCGGCGGAAACCATCCTCGTAAACATAGGTGCCCGGCAAGACAAATTTCTTGCGCAGCGGGATGCCGTGATCGCGTAAGGCATCGGCATAACCTTGGTAGCGCTCCGGACTGGAGTGGTATTGCGGGTCGCCCCACAAAAAGGCGATACGAGTGTGGCCCAGCTGGATCAGGTGGGCAGTAATGGCATAGGCGGCGCTGTGATCATCCACATAAACGCAGGGCATGCCGTCGTCCGGTTCCTGGCGAGCGGCAATGATGCGCACGAATGGGATATTGGCGGCTTGTAGTTGGCTCAGCAGGGCCGGGTCTTCGGACATCGGTGGAGTGAGTACCAGGCCGGCTAGCCGCACGTTGCGGGCCAGCTTGCATAGCTCTTCAACCAAGCGAGGTGCGCTGGCGTCGTAGGGATGGATCAGCAGCTCGTAACCCCGCTCGCGACATGCTGCCAGTACCCCTTTCTGCATGCTGAGCACGTAGTTGGCATTCGGGTTGTCATCATAGGCAAGGCCGATCGCGAACGACTGCGTGCCGCGCAGGCTACGGGCGGTGACATCCGGCTCGTAGCCCAGCTCATCCACCGCCTTCAATACCCGTTGCCGGGTGACTTCACGCACCGATTCCTCTTGATTGATGGTGCGTGACACGGTCATCAGCGATACCCCCGCCTGTTTGGCGACGTCCTTGATGGTGGGTTTGCGCAATGCGTCAGGCTCCAGAAATCAATGGGTCATCGTAGCCGAATGCATAGAGTCCAGGCAGTCCGTGGCGGGAGATAAGTTCGGTGCATGGCGATTTTTGCTTGCTGCCAGCCATCACGATGCATCGGAAATACGCTTGCGTGGAGCGGGATTTGTGGCTTGTAGCGGTCGCGCCGAGATACGCCAGGCTGGGCTGAAATGAATTATTTACTACAGCTTGATAACGTTATCATTAACGTTTAGGATCGATCTAAAGAGGCCTACATCCGTAGGTCAACGCTGCAATGTGTCAAGGGGACGGGGTGATCGAGCCAATGGTGTCTGCCCATGCGACCAGCGCGGAATCGGTGCGGGAGCTGTTAGCAGCTGATGTGGGCGGCACGCATGCGCGGTTGGCCCTGGTTCGCGCGGAACCCTCGAATGGCCTGCCTG
>Ga0302306_10001853_pt1 | contig 11145 bp, 8 predicted proteins | sample III_Palsa_E3_1_FD_198761 | JGI IMG/M metagenome (GOLD analysis project Ga0302306, IMG submission 198761) | Peat permafrost microbial communities from Stordalen Mire near Abisko, Sweden - III_Palsa_E3_1 | ecosystem: Environmental > Terrestrial > Soil > Palsa > Peat permafrost | place: Sweden...
GCCCTGATAGCTGAAATAGCCTTGATCTTTAATGAACAAACCGGACTAAAGCAGGCGCTTAATAGGGTGTTGGAGCATTTGGTGAATTACAGCGATTTTATTGCTGCGGAGTTTTGGTTAGTCGGGGCCGACAAACAAAAGATCAGCCGTGCCGCCAAGTTTGCAAAAACTGAGAAAATGCGGGCTTTTCAGAACCAGGGGGAAGTAAAAAGCCTGGTAAAAGGCGAAGAACTGATAGGACTGGTGTGGGAAACCCGGCAAATGCAATTCTGGGACGATAATAATGAAAATACGCACCATAAACGCCTTCAGGCAGTGAAAAAGGCCGGCTTAAAAAGGGGGTACGCTTTCCCTCTTATTTACAATGAGGAAATTATCGGCGTTTTAGGACTTGCAGGTGAAGAGGGTGAAGTTGCTAAGCGTTGGGTAACAGCCTTGTTTGAAAATTTTAGCGCCCGGTTTGGCGCTGAAATTAAACGAAAACAACTTGAAGAGGAACTAAGCCAGATATTTAATGTAGCGCCTGACGTAATTTGCGTAGCGGGTGTTGACGGCTATTTCCGGAAAGTTAATCCTGCAATGATCCGTCTGTTCGGCTATACCGAGCTCGAGCTGTTGAATCGGCCATTTGTTGACTTCGTGTACTTCGAAGACAAAGCGAAGACTGTTTCGCAATTCCGGGATATGGCTGAAGGCAAAGGGGTTTCCTATTTCGAAAACAGGTTTCTGACCGCGACCGGAAAGCTGAAATGGCTTGCCTGGACCACATCTAACGTAACCGAAGAGGGTTTGATCTTTGCGGTAGCAAAGGATATTACCGAACAAAAAGGGTTGGAAGACACGCTTAAAAAAGCGAATAGTTTGGCGCGCATAGGGGCTTGGGAGGTAGATCTGACAAAGGGCATCATATTATGGTCGGATATGACGAGAGAGATCCACGAAGCCGAACCGGGTTTTGTGCCGAGCCTGGAAGAAGCAACCAATTTTTACAAAGCCGGGGCCGACCGGGAAACGATCACTCAAATGATGACGGAGGCCGCAAAATACGGCACTTCTGCCGACACCGAACTACAGATAGTAACCGTAAAGGGAAAAACCAAATGGGTAAGGGTAATTATTGAAGCGGAGTTTTCGGGTAAAAAATGTGTGAAGTTGTACGGCAGTTTTCAGGACATCGACGCCCGCAAGAAGGCCGAACTGGCTGTTACTGAAGTGCTGGAAGATAGAAACACGATTCTTGAAAGCATTGGTGACGCATTTTTTGCGGTGGACAGCAATTGGGTAGTAACGTACTGGAACAATATGGCGGAAAAGGTTTTGGGTAAGCCCAAAGAGCTGATGCTTAATAATAACTTGTGGGAAGTTTTTCATGAATCTGTTGGATCCAACTCCTACCAGAATTATCACTTTGCGATTGAAAATCAAAAAGCAATGCATTTTGAAGATTTCTACCCGCCGCTGGCGAAATGGTACGAGATAAGCGCATATCCCTCGCCAAAAGGCCTGGCCGTCTACTTTAAAGACATTACTGATAGAAAAGCCTCGGATATCCAGTTAAAAGAATTAAATGCAAGTTTGCAGCAGCAAACCCGTGAACTGGCTACTTCAAACGCCGAACTGGAACAATTCGCCTTTGTGGCCTCGCACGATCTGCAGGAACCACTACGGATGATCACCAGTTTTATGACAATGATTGAAAGGAAGTACAACGATATAATAGACGATAAGGGCAGGCAATACATTCATTTCGCAGTGGACGGGGCGAAGCGCATGCGCCAGATCATTTTGGATCTGCTCGAGTTCTCGAAAGTTAAAACGTTGGAAGACCAACCCGAAGAAATAAGCCTGGATAAAGCAGTAAAAGAAATACTGGCTCTTTACCGGAAACAAATAGAGGAAAAGCACGCAAGGGTGATATTTGCGAATTTGCCCGTTGTTCATACCTCCAAAACACCCCTAAGGCAAGTATTGCAAAACCTGATCAGCAACAGTTTAAAATACTCCGTTGAAGGAACAGCGCCGGAAATAAACATTTCTTGCTCAGAAACTGAAAGCCAGTGGGAAATCGCTGTGCAGGATAACGGGATAGGGATTGAACCGCAATATTTTGATAAGATATTTATCATATTTCAACGCCTGCACAATAAAGAGTCCTATTCCGGCACGGGGATGGGTTTAGCGATAGCGAAAAGGATTGTGGAAAACCTGGGAGGAAAAATTTGGGTTGAATCGGCCAAAGGAAAAGGAAGCACATTTTATTTTACTGTTTTGAAAAAAAACCACTCATGAAAGCAATTAACATCCTCCTGGTGGAGGATAACGAGGGCGATATTTTACTGACAACCGAAGCCCTGGCGGAATGCAAGATTGTTAACGAAATAACAATCAAGCGGGATGGCCGGGCGGCCGTAGAATATTTCGAAAGCCTAACAGACCAGGATGCGTTTCCGGGTATTGTGCTATTGGACATTAACCTGCCAAAGATGAATGGGCAGGAAGTATTGCTATTTATCAAAAACAACGAAAAATTCAAGCACATACCCGTTATCATCCTTACGACTTCATCGGCCGAAAAGGATATCCTGGCCTCCTATAAAAATCATGTCAACTGCTACATTACCAAACCAATTGATGTGCTTGATTTTGTAAGGGCTATCAGTAAGATCGAAGAATTCTGGATCAATATTGTGTCTATCCCCAATAAATGAGCCTCGCAAAAGACCAAACTGGATACAGAATACTGATTATTGAAGATAATCCCGGCGATTTTATCCTGGTTGAAGATTTATTATTCGAACAAATCGAATCGCCGGAAATAAACCGCGTCACAACCTGTTCTGACGCTGCGAATGTACTGGCGGATAATAAATATGATGTAATTTTATTAGACCTTTCGCTGCCCGATAAAACCGGCGCTCCGCTGATCACAGAGATCATTGGATTGAGTAAGGGTACGCCGGTCATCGTGTTTACCGGGTATGCCGATTTCTCATTCGGGATAAAGTCGCTTTCATTGGGGATTTCGGACTATATCCTGAAGGACGATTTAACTTCAATGACTTTATATAAGAGCATTACATACAGTATAGAACGTAAGAAAATTATTTCGGACAGTGAACAATCAGAACAGCGCTATAGTGAACTATTTAACTTCAGCCCACAACCGATGTGGGTGGTGGACGTGGCGACGCTTCGATTTTTGGATGTGAACCGTGCCATGGTAAATGATTATGGCTATAGCCGGGAAGAGCTTTTGTCGATGACCTTGAGAGATATCAGGCCAGCCGAAGACATCCCCGACCTGGAACGAAACATTGAACGGGACCAGCAAAACCCCGGCGACTATTCCCATCATGTGGTGATCCATCGACTAAAAGACGGCCGCCTCAGGAATGTTGACATTCGTGTTGCACCGGTGTGGTATAAAGGAAAATGGGCAAACATTGTTACCGCAACGGACATTACTGAACGACTGGAGTACGTGCAGGCAATAGAAAGGCAGAACACCAGGTTGAAAGAAATTTCCTGGATCCAATCGCACATTGTAAGAGCGCCAATGTCGCGTATAATGGGCCTGGTGCCGTTAGTCAGCAACCCCAATGAATCGGAGGAGGAAAAACGGTTGATACTTGACTATATTTTAAAGTCGGTGTTCGAACTGGACGAGATCGTTAAAAATATAACCGATAAGTCGAGAGTGGAGGATTTCCAGGCGTTATTGGCGAAAACTGAGTAAAGAGCGTCCCGGCTTTGGGGCCATAGCTATTAAACAAAAGAAATTATGCCAAACAAGGGCAGCCTGTCTATTTTGATTATCGAAGACAACCTGGGAGACTTCATCCTGGTAGAAGATTTTTTATTTGAACAAATTGAGGCCCCCGTAATTTCACATTGCGTAAGTTATAGCGATGCAAAAGAGCTCCTATCCCTAAGGGACGGTGCTTTTGATGTTATACTTTTAGACCTTTCCTTACCCGATAAGACCGGGGCGCCCCTGATCACGGAAATTTTGGGGCTAAGCAAGGGTGCACCGGTCATTGTGTTTACCGGGTATACCGATTTTACGTTTGGGGTAAAGTCGCTTTCGCTGGGTATTTCAGATTATATCCTGAAGGAAGATCTGACATCCATGTCGTTATATAAAAGTATCGTCTATAATATTGAGCGTAAACATTTTATATCGGCACTTGAAACTTCAGAAATGCAGGGGCGCGCCTTTGCCAAACAGCTCAATTTTATTTTGGAGGAGGAGCGGGCCCGTATTGCCAGGGAGATACATGATGACCTGGGACAGCAATTGTCGGGGCTAAAAATGTCGTTATCGTCATTAACAAAATTTGGTGGTACAAACGATGAATTAGCAGTAACGGTAAACAGCATGCTGGGCGACGTGGACCAAAGCATAAAATCCCTGCGTTTTATCGCCAATGAATTGCGGCCGGTTATCATTGATAAACTGGGTCTGTTTGCAGCCGTTGAATGGCTCGCCAGCCGTTTTGAAGCCAGAACTGGGGTGATTTGCAAACTACGCATACCTCCTCTTCAAACCAGTATTGAAAAAACGAAAGAGATCAACATCTTCCGGATCATCCAGGAGGTATTTACCAATATATCCAAACATGCAAATGCATCGATGGTAACGGTTGTAATAAAAAACCAGCCCAAAAAGCGATTGCTTTTCCAGGTGACAGATAATGGCATCGGTATCGAGCCTGAACAGCTCAGTCAGCCACTTTCGATGGGACTGCTAAACATACGGGAACGCGCGAAGATGATAGACGCCGACCTAGTGATAACACGTCCGGCCGAAGGCGGAACAACAGTTGAACTAACCATAAATTTAAATGATAAAGAAAATATTGATAGCTGACGATCACGCGGCCATCAGGATGGGTGTAAAATTGATATGCTCCGGCGAGTTCCCCGGAGTTCAATTTGGTGAGGCGGTAAATTCGGCTGAGGTTTTTCAAAAAACCAAAGAGGAAGATTTCGACATCATTATCCTTGATATTGATATGCCGGGCCGAAACGGCATTGATGTATTAAAACAACTAAAAGCCGACAAGATAAAAACCCCGGTATTGATGTTTAGTTTTCACGGCGAAGAGCAGGTGGCTCTGCGCGCGTTAAAATCCGGCGCATCGGGTTACCTTTCAAAAGATGCTGCAAGCCTTGAGCTGATCAAAGCGATTAACCAGATCTCGAACGGGAAGAAATATGTTTCGGAAGCTATTTCTCAGAAAATGCTTTTTATGTTCGACGAGAACGCGGACAAAGAACCACATGAAATGTTATCCGACCGCGAATATCAAACCTTATTATTGATTGCATCGGGCAAACCTGTTTCGGAAATTGCCCGCCTATTATTTTTAAGCACGCCAACAATAAGCACTTACCGTGCCCGCATCCTTCAAAAAATGAACCTTAAAAACAACGCTGAACTTACCAAATACGCGCTTAGCCGAAAATTGGTGTAAGCCGCCCGCAAAACTTGTAAACCAAACCACTACAAGCCTTTCATAATCCCGTCTATTTAGCCGCTGCGGATTGTTTAGCAATTTGTGCTGATCAAATATCCAGCGTATGAAACATTCATTACCACACTTTAATCTTTTATAAAGAATATGAAAAAACTCTTTTACTTATTTATTTTTTTGAGTTTCTGCAGCCAGGTATTTTCCCAAACCGTGGTTGTAACTGATGATGCAACGTATACCACCGGTAATGCATCTTCGGTACTGGACGTGAAATCTGTGTTAAAAGGGTTTTTAGCGCCAAGGATGACCCAGGCTCAGCGCACCGCTATTGCCAGTCCTGCTGATGGCTTGCTGGTTTATGAAACCGATGGCACAAAAGGATTTTATTACTATAACGCAACAACCGCTGCATGGGTGTTGCTAACAGCCAGCACCGGCACCGGTTGGAGTTTAGCCGGCAACGGCGGTACAAACTCAAGCGCCAATTTTTTAGGAACGACGGATAACACCAGTTTTAAGGTGCGCACTAATAACATCCAACGCTTATTGGCCGATAGCATCGGTAGTGTTGCAGTTGGGTCGGCCCCGACATTTACGGCCGGCGTGGAGCGCGAGAAATTCCTGGTCGACGCCGGTTCTTCTACCGTTCCTAATACATCCTACAACGTGATCGACGGTAAAGGCTATATAGATAATTATCTGCAATTAAATATCCAAAACAGGGCTGGTACCGCCAACGCAAGTTCGGATGTGGTGGCCAGTAATGACGCCGCTACCGAAGCAGTGAATTATGTGGATTTGGGTATCAACTCAAGCGGAAATACCTCAACAGGCGTGCTTGGCGGCGTGAGTACTGCATATCTGTATTCCACTGGTAACGATTTTGCCATCGGCAATGCTACTGCGGGTAAAAATATATTGTTATTCACAGGTGGCGCCAGCGAGCGCATGCGCATCACCGGCGCCGGAAATGTTGGCATTGCAACCACCACCCCCGAAGCAATACTGGATGTTAGCGGTACTTACAAACTTGGCAGCGCAGGAACAGTGCTCACCAATATGATCAAAACCAGTTTTACCTTCACCGATAATACAAGCTTTGAGTATACTTCTCCGACGGAAGTGGAGACTGTCACCGTAACCGGCGCCAATGTTAACGCAACAGTGATTGTGAATCCGAGAACGGCCTTACCAAATTCCGTTTCCCTGGCCTGGGCGCGGGTAGTAAGCAGTAATACTGTTGCCATTGGTTTTGTAAATGCTGATGCTGCTGCACATCCGCTCGGTACCATTATTTGTGATGTGACAGTGATCCAATAGTGATAAAAATTTAAGAATGAAAAATTACCTCCCTAAAACGATCAACGTTTACCTTACGCTGGACCAACTGGTAATACAGGGTTATTTTAACCCTCACGATCCGGCGCCGATTTACAAACGCCAGCTAAGCCATCATTTTGAGCTGTATATAAAGGAAAACGTTGCCTTATTTAAAAGGTACGATGTGATCTTTTACAAATTTAAATGCGCTAACGAGATAGATAAACAATATGCCGAACCCATGATGTACGCTATTCGCCGCCATTTTAACGAGTTGAAAGAGGATAAAATTAAAAACTTTAAAAAATACAAGCGCCGCAACATCCTGATGCTGATCGCAAGCACCATCATCGTAATGCTATTCCACATGCTGGTGCCCATGGTGCTGACTTCCCACAGTGGTATCAGTTCGGCGGTTAGCAACAGTCTCGATGTTTTTTCGTGGGTAATCTTATGGCATCCTATCGACGAGCTCATTTTTAACTGGACCCCGCACCTGGAAGAAATTAATATGCTTGAGAAATTAGCAACTGCCGAACTAATAATTATCGAAAATGAAAAGAAGGCTACTGTTGGCAATATCGCTCGCCGGGTTGTTGCCTAAAGGGTTCAGCCAGGCAACCGGCGCCTTCGAACAAGATTTTTATTCAGGGGGCAACCGGCCGTTTTGCTGGGTGCCCGTTGCGGACTATTCTACACCCGGCAATTGGTACTTCGAGGCCCGCGGTAATTATGAAGCCATTAATTCAGCGTCGTTATACTTAGGGAAAACCTTCGACAAAAAAGGGTTGATATCATATTCCGTGACCCCGATGGCCGGGCTTGTTACGGGCAGCTTTAACGGAGGTTCCGTTGGTGCAGATGTTGCGCTCGATTATAAAAAGATATCGTTCTCGTCGCAATCACAATACACGTTTGCAATTAAAAACCCGGCGCGAAATTTTACTTATAGCTGGTCTGATCTCACTTATCAGCTACAAGGGTGGGTGGCCGCCGGTGTATCGTTACAGCAAACCAGGGGTGTGCTTGAAAAAGGCATTTTACTAACCGGCGTATACAAAAATTGGAGCCTCCCGCTGTATGTTTTTAATCCTGAAACATGTAAACGATATTTTGTGCTCGGATTAATTGTAGAATGGGGCGTTAAAAAAATATAAAACGGCTTGGCCAGGTGCTAAATATTAAGTTAATAAATTTTAATAAACGATCATGTTTACCAATCATCAGCTTTTTATAAATACCGGCAATATATTGCTTACTGCATTTTATGTAACGTGGTGGTTTTACCTGGTGGTGCTTGTTGCTGCATTTACAGTTGGATATTTCTGCCACCGCTCAAAAATAAACAAGCTATCAAACCGGCTGGCTGAGCAACAAAGCGCACTTCTGCAAAGGGATGAATTGCTTACCTATGCGCGGCGCAATGAACAGATTGCCCGCGAAGATGCGCAGACCGCCAATACTAATAAAAGCCTTCTTTTAGCACAGATAAGCCACGACATACGCACACCTATGACCACGCTAATGGGCATGGCATCGCTGCTCACCGAAACTACCCTTAGCCAGGAGCAGCATGAATATGCCGCAGCAATTCTGGTTTCCGGTGAAAGTTTGCTCGGGCTGATCAATGATATATTGATGAAAGATATACTCGACTATTCAAAGGTGGATACCGGTAAGGAGCTCGATGTTAAAGAATTTAATTTGCGTAACAGCCTTGAGGAAGTATTTGATGTTTTTGCTGTTCAGGCGGCCCGTGCCGGCCTTGACCTGGTTTACCGCATTCAAAAGAACGTACCCATACAAGTTGTTGGCGACAATCAACGTTTCCGGCAGATATTGATGAACCTGGTGGAAAATGCCCTTAGGTTTACGCTTAAGGGAGAAATTTATATAGGGGTACAACTTATGGAAGCTGATGCCGATAACCGGGTAAAACTAATGTTCGAAGTAAAAGACAGCGGCGTCGGCATGTCGGACGCTAAGATCAGGGACCTATCAAGGGCGCTAATGCAAACAACGCCTGTGCTAAAAGCCGGGGGGGCCAATGGCGTGGGACTGATCATTTGTAAAAACCTGCTGATGCTGATGGGGGGCACCATCGCTGTTGACAGCACAGAAAACAAAGGCACCTCTTTTCACTTCACAATGACTTTTCGAACAAACGTTCAACCCTTATCGCCGCCAACCAGCACCGATATTAAAGATAAAAAAGTATTGATAATTGACGATAATTCCTCTGTGAGGGATATGCTCCGAAACAGGTTCGAAGGCTGGAATATGACAGTATCCGAGGCCGGCTCCGGCAAACAAGCCCTGGAACTATTATCAGATAAACCGGATATGGATTTAATAATCACCGATCTGCAAATGCCGGAGATGAACGGTATCACCCTTACGCAATCAATAAAAAAAGCCTACCCGAACACACCCGTTATACTACTCAACGGTACAGGAGATGAGGAGTATAAAAAGTTTCCCGGGCTTTTTAGCGCGGTCTTAAACAAACCCATCAGGCGGCACATTTTAAAAGAACAGGTGATTTCACTCATCCGGCAGAACGAGAAGGTTATTGTGATGGGTGACCGTAGCAATAAGCAAAAACTATCTGTTGATTTTGCAAAACAGTACCCATTGAGCATCCTGATAGCCGAGGATAATTTAATGAACCAAAAAATGGCAGGCAAGATCTTAAATAAGCTTGGCTACGAACCTAAAATGACCAATAATGGCAAAGAAGTGCTGGAAGAAGTGAGCAACAAATATTATGATGTGATATTGATGGACGTGCAAATGCCGGAAATGGATGGGCTTGAGGCCACCAGGATGATCCGTATTTGCCTGACTGATCAACCGGTTATTATTGCCATGACGGCTAATACATTACAAGGCGACCGTGAAGAATGCCTGAGGGCGGGGATGGACGATTATATCGCTAAGCCGGTGAACCTTGAAGAGCTGGTAAACTTACTTGAAAAATGGGCCGTGCACAGCAATGCCCAGGTATAACTTTAAAAAAAAGGTCAATGAAAACCAAAAATAATGTCCTATCACTTTTCGCCGGATTGATTTTCATGCCATCGTTCCTATTCGGGCAAGGCGTACTCATTTCATCAAACGCCTATGTGGTTGCTAACAGCGGTTATATTATCATAACCGGAAATATGGCTAATTCGGGCGCTTTAAACCTGCAATCAGGGACCTTTACTATGTCGGGCAATTATACCAATAGCGGTACTTACACACAGGGCGCCGGGGATATGGTTTTTAACGGCAGCAACCAGGTGCTTATTGATAACGGCTCAGGAACATTGTTTACCAATGTGTTTTTTAGCGGTAACGGCGGTTCGGGAAATCCGGCCGTTATGAGTTCGGGTAAGTTTGCAGTTTCAAGCCAGGGCGTACTACAAATGGTTAGTGCAACTTCTTTAAATGCGAATGGCAATTTAACATTGAATTCAGATGCAACCGGCTCAGCAACTGTCGCTGCTATACCTTCAGGATCAAACATTTCAGGTAACGTAAACGTGCAACGGTATATTACCGGAGGCTCCAATTACCGCGGTTACCGTTTAATTTCCTCGCCGGTGTATTCGGCCACAGTTAGTTCAAACAATGTTTTCTCGATCAACTACCTTACTTCTTCCGTATTTTTGACCGGCAGCGCGGGTGGCGGTTTTGATAAGACCGGCAACCCTACGCTTTATTTATACCGCGAGGATCAGGTACCCTCCAACTCCACGTTTACAAGCGGGAACTTTGAGGGCATAAGCGCGATCAATAATTCCCCAACCTATAATTATTCAGTTAGCGGCGCGGGCACTTCAGGTACTTTTTATCTTCCTGTCGGCAATGGGGAAATGTTCTTTTTTCGGGGGAACAGGGCTTCCGCTTCTCTAACAACAGAAACCACACCCGGCTATACCCCGGTGACGGTTACCACCACTACGACAGGGACTTTAAACCAGGGGCAGGTAATCGTGCACGACTGGTATACCCCGGCATCGGCCAACATTGGGCATACGGGTTCCGGAACGGGTGGGAACAATGCCGTACGAGGTTTTAACCTGGTAGGCAATCCTTACGCCAGTTCAATTGACTGGAGCACCTTCAGCGGTACCGTGCCCACCGCTTCCATCTACGGGGCTAACCTGGCGCCTACTATATGGACTTTCGATCCTGGCACAAAGAACTTTGCTACCTATAACGCCACTACCGGTATTGCCACCGGAAACGGCGGCAAAATTATCGCCGGCGGCCAGGGATTTTTCGTGCAGGCCATATTGGCTTCCCCTTCACTCACCTTCCAGGAATCGGCCAAATCCAATACCCAGGTTACAGGCAGCAA
>Ga0302306_10001858_pt1 | contig 11120 bp, 11 predicted proteins | sample III_Palsa_E3_1_FD_198761 | JGI IMG/M metagenome (GOLD analysis project Ga0302306, IMG submission 198761) | Peat permafrost microbial communities from Stordalen Mire near Abisko, Sweden - III_Palsa_E3_1 | ecosystem: Environmental > Terrestrial > Soil > Palsa > Peat permafrost | place: Sweden...
ATAGCAATGAGTTCACCTTTTTCAAATTCCAGTTCAAGGTTACGTGTTTCAGACTCGCTAACCTGTGTAGGCCATGCTTCTTCAGGCAAGCCAAGGTTAGAGGTCAATGTTTCTTTACCGCCAACTGAAGTGCCCCAGATGCCTTTGTTGATAGAATATTTTGCTTTCTCAAAGTTCATTTCCACACCATGATCTTTCAGGTATTGGATCTCTGCTTCGCGGCTTAATTTCAAATCGCGGATAGGGGTGATGATCTGTACCTCCGGTACCAATATGTTAAAGATCATATCAAAACGTACCTGATCGTTACCTGCACCAGTGCTGCCGTGTGCAACAAATTCGGCACCTATTTCTTTTGCGTAGTTAGCAATAGCCGTTGCCTGGCTTACACGTTCGGCACTTACTGAAAGCGGGTAGGTATTGTTTTTTAACACATTACCGTAGATCAGAAAACGCACGCAGGTATTGTAGAAGTTTTCGGTTTCATCAACCACATGATGCGAGGTAACCCCCATTTTATAGGCGCGTTCTTCAACGCCTTTTAACTCTTCCTCGCTAAAACCACCGGTGTTTACAATTACTGAGTGTACTTCATAACCCAGATCCTGTGTTAAATATATGCAGCAAAATGAGGTGTCTAAACCGCCGCTGTATGCTAATACTACTTTTTTCTTCATTTCTTTTTGATAGATGTTAAAATATTTTTATATCCTGACTGAAACTTTTTATCACATTTTCAATGCGCTGAAACAATTTCGCTTTGCGCGACATTTCTTTCGATTTTTCTTCAATTTCCTTCGCTTTTGCCGCTGGATCAAATAGCATAGCGGTACACATGCAGTTCTTACGCTCCTTACTGGTTAAAATATCGTAGTTAACACAGCTTTTACAGCCTTTCCAAAAGTCCTCATCCTGGGTAAGTTCTGAGTAAGTTACCGGCTCATATCCCAGCTCTGAATTTATCTTCATTACGGCTAAACCTGTTGTTAAGCCAAATAATTTTGCCTGCGGAAATGTATTGCGTGAAAGATCAAATATTTTATGTTTGATAGCCTTAGCTAAACCAACTTTTCTGTATTGCGGGTTAACTATCAATCCTGAATTGGCCACAAAATCGCCGTGGCTCCAGGTTTCAATATAGCAAAAACCTGCCCAGGTGCCGTCTTTATACAGGGCGATAACTGCTTTGCCTTCCAGCATCTTGTCTGCAACATACTCTGGTGAACGCTGGGCTATGCCCGTACCACGTGCTTTTGCCGATTCAGCCATTTCATCGCATATCTGTTGGGCATAGTCAGCGTGTTGTGCTGTGGCAACTTGTATGTCAAAATCTTGTATAGTCATTATAGTAGAAAAATTACCGTTAAATTATTGGCCATGCAGCCGTAATTATTTAGATGGTTTTGGGGGAAGAAGTTTAATTTAAACTTCATTTGGGTTTTGTTGGATCAGTAAATTTAAACCCGGGGCATAAATAGCCTTCGTCGTGAAGGAGAAAAAACAAATACAACTGTAAACAAAGCAGTAGCAATAGGGGCAAGTTTTGCCTTTATTACTGACTGATATACGCTTTGCTGACTCATTTTTGCGTGTTTTTTAATTTACTGCAAAAGTTTACATTAATTTTTATTTATGCAAGTAAAAAATGATGTTTTGTTTGATTATGTGATTAGATTGATAATTGAGGATTTGTCAAATAATAATTGTAGTAAATGTATTATTTCCAACCACCTGGAGGAGGATTCAAATAAAAAGAAAAAATTAAATTGGCAAAAATAAATATGGTTATGAAAGTTACTATTGATGTTCCTGTTTGGTTTGTTTCTTCAGGCAATTGATCAAATTTATGTATGTAGTTTTTCCATCTGTCATTTCGCCAAAAAGCCAACCACTTAATTAACAATATTATTATAAATGGTATAAGTATTCTAAAAGAAAAAAACACAAGTGTTCCATGTTGATGTGATAAAATATCGTAATAGTTGTTTGCTGCGAAAAAAATCCATATTTCTAAACTCATTAACAAGGTAATAGCGCTTATATCAGGAGTCCATTGTTTTGGTTTGAAAGCTTCAAAAAGTTTATAATACTTGTAAAATAAGTAGTAATACATTTCAACGATACTCATGTTTTGATTTAGGTGGATTTGTTTTTATAATGCCTTTTTGCTGCAATATCATTAATGATCATATCAGCATGAATTCTTGAGTTTTCTATAAACCAAAGGTGGGTGTCCAAGCCGCCTACCACTACGCCGGCAAGGTACATGCCCGGCAGGTTAGTTTCCATAGTTTCCGGATTATATTGCGGGATGAATTTATCGGCTGATAAGTTTATTCCTATCTTTTTTAGGAAATCAAAGTTAGGTTTATAACCGGTCATGGCCATTACAAAATCATTGGGTATGGTTATCATACCATCCGGTGTTTCGATATCAACCTCATGCTCACGAATGGCATTAAGATTTGAATTAAAATAAGCGGTTATGCTGCCTTCTTTTATCCGGTTGATAATATCGGGCCTTACCCAGTATTTAACCCGGCTGCTGATCTCATTGCCACGTATAACCAAAGTAACTTCGGCACCTTTGCGGTATGTTTCCAGCGCCACATCAATTGCCGAATTGCTTGAACCTACTACAACCACCTTTTGCATTGAATAGTAATGCGGGTCTTTATAATAATGCTGTACTTTAGGCAAATCTTCGCCGGGGATGTCCAGATTCACAGCAATATCATAAAAACCTGTAGAAAGGATTACATTTTTAGCTTCATACTTCCCCTTTGTTGTGGTAATAGTATAGCTGCCATCTGCCTTAGAAACATTCGTTACCTCCTCAAATAAATTGATAGGCATATGGTTGGATGCTGCCACACGGCGGTAATATTCCAAAGCTTCGGAACGAACCGGTTTATTATTAATGGTAACAAATGGTATTCCACCTATTTCCAGCTTTTCTGAGGTTGAAAAGAAGGTCATGGTTGATGGATAATTATAAAGCGAATTAACCAGGCAGCCTTTTTCCAAAATCAAAAAGCTTAAACCAGCTCTTTGAGCAGCCAGTCCGCAAGCTATTCCGATGGGGCCACCGCCTATAATGAGTATATCGAGCATTTAGTTTTTTATGTATTAATGTCATTGCGAGGAGGTGCGACGAAGCAACCTCGTCGCTTAAATATTAATACGACGAGGTTGCCACTCCGCTAGCCAGCGGATCGCAATGACATGGTTTTTGTAATTACTTTATCCCCAATGATTTTAAAAATGCTTTTGAATTAGGATCACGGCCTAAAAAGTGCCTTAACATATCCATTTCATCTTCCTGGGCACCTTCTTGCAAAATGTCTTTACGATACCTTACACCGGTAGCCTGGTCTAATACACCATGCTGCTCAAAAACAGAGAATATATCCTGCGCAAATACTTTAGACCATAAATAGCCGTAATAATTAGCACCGTAACTATTTAAATGGGTAAAGCTGCATATAAAATGACTGCCTTCCGGATACGGGGTTTGGTTCATTGTCCACAAATTCTTTTCTACCTGGTCAATACCTTCTTTTTTAATAGCGTTATAACGGTCTTCATAAGTAAAATCAATCATAGCCAGCGAAACCTGCCTGATGTATTGAATACTTACACCTGAATTTTGCGATGCTTTCATTTTGTCGAATAGTGATTTTGGCATCACTTCACCGGTCTTATAGTTTTTGGCGAACAGTTTGAGACAATCATAGTTCCAGCAGAAATTTTCAAGAAACTGTGATGGCGCTTCAACAAAATCTCCTTTTACTGCAAATGAATATTGCGAAGCAATTACTGGGTGGCAAAGCAGGAAATGTATTAAGTGCCCAAACTCATGGAACATAGTTACCACATCACTATGGTCAAGTAATGATGGTTCGGTAGTAGTGCCTTCGGGGAAATTACAGATCAGCGTACCAACCGGCAATACTTCTTTACCATTTGCTATGCGATACGCCGAGATTGGCGCAGTTTCAAAGTGTGTGTATTTGTTAGAGCGGGGGTAAAGATCAAGAAAGAAGGTGCCCATCTTTTTGCCATCCATATCCAGTTCGTAAGATTTTACCTTATCGCTCCATACCGGTAATCCTTTGATCTCATGTATGCTGATGTTGAATAATTTTTGATAAACCGTGAACATACCTTGTATGGTATTATTCATTTCAAAATATTCTTTTACCTCATCGCTATTTAGTTTGTATTTACTGTCTAATAGCCTGTTTTCATAGTAATAAATATCCCAGGGATTAATTATTGCAGCAACATCAGGATGCTGTTCTTTTTTTAAGGCTTTAAGTTCATCCAGTTCTGGCCCTACATGGGGTGTCAGTTTGTCTTTCAGATCATCTAAAAAAGCCCAAACTTTTTCAGGCTTTTTAGCCATTTTGGTAACCAGGGCATATTCAGCATAAGTTTTATAACCTAACTGGTCGGCCAGTTTCTGGCGGTAATAAAACAGGCTGTCTAATGTTCCCATATTTGCAGGATATGCCCTGTTCTGGTATTTAAGATACATGGCTCTTCGGGTAGCTTCAATGTCAGCATATTTAAGTATGTTGAGATAATTGGGGCCATTTATCCGCAGCATATATTTGCCATTTGCTCTTTTCCAGGGTTTTAGGGTTTGTTCATGCAAGCCTTGCAGGTCGGCTAATGAAAATTCGATACTATCTTTAAATTCAGCAATGTTTTTATCAAACTGGTTGCCGAGGTCAATTATTTTATCGTTGGTTATTTTTAAAGCATCGCGGCCTTTCTGATCCAGCTTCATACCATTGATCTCAAAGGCAATAATGTTTTCATTCAAAAACTTTTTTTGCGTGGGCGATAATGTTTTAGCTGTGGCTGATAATGAAAATGCTTTCAGAGCCTTATATAAGGGCTCATTCAGATACAGATCGCTACCGTATGAACCCAGGACCTCAAGTTGAGCATTGGCCTCATTTCGCATAGCGTCATCAGCATAAGTAGACGCAATAAGGCTTATTTTTGCTCCCAGATCACTAAGGTCATAATCAATCTCATCAAATGGCATTAAAGTATTGGCAACGGTTTTTTTACCTGCAGGTATTGCTGTTATTGCTTTTACGCGTTGGTCGGTAACCTTGATCAATGTTGATGTTGCATCCTTAATATCAGCAACATTAATTTTATTGAAAGGAATAGGGTTATTGGAATGAACCAGCAACGGATTAGTTAACATAGGGTTTTGTGCCGATACTGCAAAAGGTATAAAACACAGTGATATACAGAGTTTCTGAATGTTTTTCATTTTGATGGTCAATAAGTTGAAAATGATATGGCTAATATAAGAGGATTTGCTATAAATTACTTAGTTTAAACTGATAGTTTATGTGTTTAATTAATTTAAAGGCACTACAACAACAAACTCAGTAAACTCACCCTCTTTTGTATTTATTTCAATGCTTCCTCCATGCCCTTTTATCACAATATCATAACTCAATGATAAACCTAAGCCTGTGCCTTCGCCGGTTGGTTTTGTGGTAAAAAACGGCTGCATTATTTTTTCTTTAATGGCATCAGGAATGCCATTGCCATTGTCTTTTACTTTAATAAGCAATTGGTCTTTTTCTATCGAGGTGCTGACCATAATTTCAGGTTTGTAATCACCGTCTGCCGTTTTTTGCTTTTGCTTAACCGCATAAAAAGCATTATTGAACAGGTTTAATAACACACGGCCAATATCCTGCTGCACTAGTTTTATTGGTGGCAGGCTGGTGTCAAAGTTTGTTATCAATTCAGCATTGAAGTTCTTATCCTTTGCCCGCAGACCGTGATAGGCGAGCTTTAAAAATTCATCGGCCAAAATATTAATATTGGTTAGCTGCCGCTCACCTGTACTGGTACGGCTGTGTTGCAGCATACCCTTTACAATAAAGTCTGCGCGTTTACCATGTTGACTTATTTTTTGCTGATTGTCTTTAATGTCGGTGGCTATTGCTTTTACTTCTTCATAATTACCTTTTTCAATCTCCTGCTGCATTTCGGCTATTAGTTCGGTATTTACTTCCGAAAAATTATTCACAAAATTCAGCGGGTTTTGTATCTCATGGGCTATGCCTGCGGTAAGTTCACCCAGTGATGCCATTTTTTCAGACTGGATAAGCTGCGTTTGTGTGAGCCTGAGCTGTGAAAGTGCAGATTGAATGTCTTCTTTTTGTTTTTGCAATAAATGATTTGCCTTTTGCCTGCGCTTGCTGTTGCGCCAAAAAATTATAACTAACAAAAGCAGAATGACCAGCCCGGCAATGAATATGTACATGCGCACAGTATCCTGGTATTGAATTTTTGCAGCGGTAATTTCTTCCTGGCGCTGCTTTTCATCAAAATTAAGTGATAGCAATTGTTTTACCCTGTCCTGGCTATACAGGCTATCTTTGGCAATGGTGGTTAGCTTGTAATACTTGTAGGCTTCGGGTAAATCATGGCCTTCATCATAGTATTTATATAATACCTGGCCGGCATTTAAAACATCCTGTTCATACTTGCCGGCAGCGGCCGTTTCCAGAGCCTTTTTTGCATAATATTCTGCAGAGTCAAGACTGCCATATTTATAATAAAGCTTTGCAGTACTAAGATAACCCATGCTCAGATTTTCCACATCATCATTTGCAATGGCAGATGGGTAAGATTGCCTGAAATATTTAAGCGCCCCGGCTTTATCGCCTCTGGCTGCTTGAACTTCGCCCAAGTCGCGCTGTATGGCGCTTATTATATCATAAAAGTGATCTTTCATCACCTCCGGATAACAGATATTTAAATAATATGCCGCAGAGTCAATTTTTTTTAAATTAAGATAGTCTTCGCCTATATTCTCTAATATTATCTCATTTAACTGCTTGTCAATTACTTCAAGTTTATGTGTTAATGCATATTCTTTCATTTGTTTTTCAGCCAGTCGCAAATACGGAAGTGCTCCGTTATAATCTCCTTCCTGAATATAGGTGGCTCCTATATTATTATTCTCGGCGGCAATTCCACGTAAATTGTTGGTGATTTCATAGGTTCTTGTTGCTTTCAGATAATACTGCATCCCTTTCAGATAGTCGCCCATTGTTGCATAACCATTTGCCAGTGAATTAAGGGATCGCGCCTGGGCATCTGTCCAATTATGTTGCCTGGCTATATCATAGGCACGTTGCCCCAATATAATTGATGAATCTGGATTGCCTAAGTAATAATGCTTTGATAATGCCAGCAGTGCTTTAAACCTAAGTGTATCTGTATTGGCTTTATTTAAGGCTGTGTATAAGGTATCCGTCTTTTTGTGCTGAGCGCTAACTGCTACGGAGTAAATAAGCAGGAAAAAAATGAGGTATAACTTTTTCATCAACTAAAAAACTAAGTAATTGTAAAGATGAGCCGGATATAAATAATTGTTTAAGTAAGCATTTTAAACTGTACAAAACAAATTTTGATAGATGTAAGTTTCTGTAAAATAAAAACTTATGTTTATTTTATTTGTGGAACTGATATGAATTAATATAAACCGCGAAAGTGCTCAACCAAGCGTTATAAACCCGCGAAGCGAGCGAGATGCGCCATCTAACCCGTCAATACAGTTAAAACACCTGCTTATTGGGGCTAAAACACGGAATGTTTTCACTCATGGTCATTTTAACTTTAAATAAAATTTGGTAACTGATAAATTGTTCTTCAGGCAGACCAATACTAAACAGTATTAAAAAATTTAAAGAAAATGAAAACAAAAATTTCACTAGAAGAATTTTTAAGCGAAGAGGCCAATGAAACCTTTTTATGTACTTTAGAAAAAGTGGCCGATGATGACACTAAAATTAAGTTGACTCCATTTATAAACGAGCAAGAAGGATGTGGCTGCTCCTCTGCATTAATTTTAAGCAAAGATTTAATAGAAAGTGTTTCACCAACTGAAAACAGTCATTTATGTTGTGGGAAAAAACATAAAGTGGTAGAAGTGTTTTTTAAAGAAGGCGCATCAATCAAGGTAGAAGATATTTTAAAATCGACTATTGAAAAGGCCAGTAAAAAAAAAGCAGCCAATTCCGACCATCACATAAATAAACAGTTACCTTATCATCCGTTTACATATCCTACTGAAGGTATGATTCAGCCCTTTGGTTTTAGACAGCCTCATCTCCGAAACTTGACACTTGGTTGCGGACTTAATGCGTTTGCTAGTGGGGCATGCGCATCTGGCTGTCAATGTTTAGATATTAATAATAATACCTATTGTTGTCCGGATTCTTGTTGTTTATAATCATTGCCTTTTCAACTTTTATCCCAGGATCTTGCTGAAAAGGTTTATGAATATTTCCTTTAGCGGCACCTGCTGGGCCAATACAGGTAAAAAAGGAATTACAACGGCTGCAGCGAATGCGAGAAGTATGGTTTTATCGATCAGGATAATTTTCATATCTCTCGTTTTTTCAAAACTTCCGATCAGGTCAATATGCCAGGAAGTATCGGGGTTTTCTTCTCCTGTTTTATGAAAATCCATGAGTTCTTCTTCATATTTTCTTGCGATTGGCCACGACTCCAAACTGTATTGCATGTAATAGTTCCGTTTTACTTTAACCAGTAGCGGCATGAGCAGCAGCAAGGGTAAAATGAAAAGAAACAGTATGATAAGCAAAATAGACCCAATGGCGACTTTATAATCGGTAATGGATATGCCCGAAAATATGATGAGGTTGTTCATTACACCCGCGGTAAGTATTGAATAGGCCAGGGCTACCGGGAAAAAACTTAATTGGGTATATCGCAAAAAACCAAGGCCGCCTAAGCCATCAGGATGAAGCGAAGAAAGATTAAGCTTTAGTTTTGAGAGCTTTCTTAAAAAAACCATCCACAGAATAATAGTATACAACCAGCGATAAAGCAATAGCTGAAATATGGGAATGCTCACCAACAGGTACCACCAGCCGGCAACAGTAATATGGTTATCAATAATGTGCCAGGGCGCATAAATGCTGGCATTATTTACCCTGCTTTCTTCCTGTAAAAAAAAAGACAAATAAACCGTTAAGATGAGGATAAAGTCGATCAGCTTTGAATTTTTCCATTTTTCAAGCTTATCCATCATACGTTCAAATGCTTCCTGGTTTGTGCTGTCTACTATTTTGGTTTGATGAAAGAAACTTATGGCATTGTTAAAGCTGTTATTAATACCCCGCCGAGCAAATATCAGGATAGGCAGCACTAATAAAAACCGGACATGGGTAGCAACATCGCGAAGAAAAGAAAGACAAAATTGATCCCAGCCCAGTTTGTAAAAAGATAATATGGCTATTGGTAACCAGCATAGCAACATCAGGCCAACAACATAATACAGCTGTTGCCGTATGCTTTTGGATTCGAACGTAGGGCGGTCAAGCACTTTCCAGAGCATGCCACCGGAAGCAAACGCGTAATCTTTATCTGTTGACATGCTAGGTATGATTTGTAGCGGGTAATTAAATATAACACTTTTACTGGATTTGAAGAAATCGGTGTGTTTATTGGAAAACTGCTTATGAAAATATAGAAGGTTTTGGTTTGGTATCGCTTAGTGTTGCTCTGCCTGTTACGCGGTACCTGAAGAATTTAGGCATTTGCTAGATGTGAAATTTTTTATTTATTAAATAATAGGTTATATTTGACAAACCCCTTTAAACTAATATCTTATGAAAAAAGCAAGTTGTTTAGTTTTTTTAGTATGTTCAGTACTGTTTTTACAAAGCTGTAAAAAAACGGCTAATAATGCGATTAATTGTATTGGGGAAGCTTTTTATGTTAATGTAAATTTTACTGTGGATCCTAGCAACAGCAAAACAATAAATTTCACAGCGACAGATAGCGGCGAGTATCCTTTGAAGTCGGTTCAATGGATATATGGTGATATAAATCCCTTAAATTACTATTCAGCCTGTGGTCGGTGTTTTTACGGCCCCAATATTTTATAAAAAAAGTCTTCAATCTACAGACTGAAGACTTTTTGATTAAACTGGTCGGGATGGCGGGATAATTTTCGAACCATTTTTTGCAGGATTTGAAAAAGCCAGTGGGCAAATGCATTTGTGTTTGCCAAACGTGTATCTGATACCTGCCTATACTGGTAGGTATTTATTGAGTACTTTTCCATGTTTGTAAGCATTTGAACTCTCTAATTTCATGATCTTTTGTTCCTTAAAAATTGAAAGTCCTTTCCCTATTGCAACCGGGTTAACGAAAATATAATATTCATCAACAAAGTTTAGGCTGATGAGCGAACTTGCAAAATTTGCACCGCCATAAACCATGATGTCCTTGCCATGTTCTTTTTTCAGCGCTTGTACCACAGTAGCCAGGTCGCCATTTTCTACTTCTAAGTTCCTACCTTTAATGTCGGTTTGTGTGCGGCTGAAAACTATTTTGCGCATATTTACCATTAGTTGCGCCAAAGGTTGTTCCGGGCTGTCGGGCTGGTTGTCGACCACACTCTCCCAATGATCGATGAATTCCCGGGTCATGTTGCGTCCCAGCAAAATGGTATCACAGCTATCGGCCAGCTCAATTACTTTCCTGAAACCAGCTTCATCCCGGCCGCCGGGAATCCACATCCAGTCCAGCTCACGATTTGGCCCGGATACAAAACCATCAATTGTCATTTGTACCTGTAATTTTAATTTTCGCATAGTAATCGTTTTAAAAAGTGATAAGTGATTTATACTATTTAAGCGAAGTTTGACACGCTCAAGAAGCTGCCTAAGCAGTATAAAGAAAAAAATGTACTTATTCCGAAGCCAGCAGCCTATCCAATTGATCAAAGGTCATGGCAGTGCCTTCTTTAAAGCCTGCTTCCACGAACCATTTTATGGTGTCTTCGCTGTCAAAAACGTGTGTTGTTTCTATCTTAGTTCTGTTACCTTCAATTGATGAGAATTTTGTCTCAGTGTATGATTTTGGCCCATCCAGGTTTGGGTTACCTTCGTCATCGCAAAACACACCTGTCGATGCAATAACTTTGCCGTTCTCTATCGCGGTAAATTCGTCGTACATCCAGTGTATCTGGCCTTCAGGCCCAACCATAGCGTATTTCGATACGCCGCCAACGGTAAAGTCCCATGTTTGTTTTT
>Ga0302306_10001860_pt1 | contig 11111 bp, 8 predicted proteins | sample III_Palsa_E3_1_FD_198761 | JGI IMG/M metagenome (GOLD analysis project Ga0302306, IMG submission 198761) | Peat permafrost microbial communities from Stordalen Mire near Abisko, Sweden - III_Palsa_E3_1 | ecosystem: Environmental > Terrestrial > Soil > Palsa > Peat permafrost | place: Sweden...
GGTAGCTTTTTCTTCATCCATTTTCAGGTTGGAGTGTACCGAAGCTACTATAAAATCAAACTTCTTCAGAATCTCATCCGGGTAATCCAGCGAGCCGTCATTCAAAATATCCGATTCAATGCCCTTAAATATGTGAAAGCCGTTTAGCTTTTTGTTGAGATGATCTATTTCTTCCTGCTGCTGCAATACGCGTTCAATGCTGAGGCCTTTGGCGTAAAAAGCGCTTTTGCTATGGTCGCACATGCCCAAATATTCCAGTTTCAGCGTATCGCGGCAATACAGCGCCATTTCTTCAATGGTATTTACGCCGTCGCTCCAGGTGCTGTGGTTATGCAGCGTGCCTTTCAGGTCGTGGTAGGAGATAAGCTGCGGCAGAGTATTATTTTCAGCCCTTTCAATATATGTTTCGCCTTCACGCAATTCGGGCTTTATAAAACGGAGGCCTGCTTTGGTGTAAATCAGTTCTTCACTTTCGGGTTGGTCTACGATATCGGTAATGCGTTTAATAACCGCGTCCACATGTTCCTCGCTGCCGGTTTGCTCAAATAGAACTTTGTAAAAATCTCTTTTCTCTGCAAAAATAATGTCCACCAGCAAGCCGTTTTCCAGCTCGCCGTTTAAATGATGTTCATTAATTACCACATTTTTTATAATGGACGACTGGCTTAGGGTACTTAGCGCCAATTCCAAATTTCGGCTGCCTAATACAATAACCAGTTCGCTTATTATTTCGCATAAACGCCTGAATTCGCCCGCAAACTCAACCAGCGCGCCGGCGAAAATGCTTTTTATTTCATCAAGTAAAAGGTTGGCTTCTTTCTCCACCTGCGCGTACAAAAACTTGCCATTGCTCGCCATCCTGAATTCAATAGCCTTGCGTATCTCTTCCTGCGTTTTTAAGCCGAAACCTTTAGCCTCAATCAGTCGGTTTTCGTTACACGCGTAATATAGTTCGCCCGTATTTTCTATTCCCAACTCATGCCAGATAACAGCTACTTTTTTAGCGCCGATACCCTTTATACCCATGATATCAACCACGCCCGGCGGCGTTGCGGCAAGCAGTTCCTCCAACTCAACCATCGTTTCGGTTTCCAGCAGTTCGATAATTTTGGCGGCTATGCTTTTGCCTATGCCGTCAATTTTCTCTATCTGCTCAAAAGTTTTACCTGCAATGGGGTATGGCAGTTTATCAACCTTAAATGCCGCGTTGGCTATCGACCGTATTTTAAACGGGTTAACCTCATGCAGTTCCATCAGTTGCGATAACAAACGAAGCGTACGGGAAATGGGTTTATTTTCCATAAATAGATTATGGGATAAAAGTACGAAAGCTTCGCTTTAGTTCATAGTGGGTAGTTCATGGTTCATGGCAAGCCGACTTATAAAACATTGGCATATCTATTCTGCTATGAACCATGATCTATGAACCATCAACCAAAAAACTACTTTATCACAATATCATAATCCATCCTTGCCTGCGGTGTGCGCATTAACTGGGTTACTTCTTGTATCTGCTTATAATAAACATAATTTTCGCCAAGCTCCGATTTTACCATGCTCTCACGCACTTCGGCGGTTAAGCCGGCGCCAAATTTACTTAAGGTGCTTTTTTGTTCGGGATAGGCTACCAGTTTGTAGTTTTTCATTTTTGCCATTTTGGCGGCACAGGCTACGGCATCATTTATATTGCCTAACCTATCCACCAAACCAATTTTTATGGCCTGAGCGCCTGTCCACACGCGGCCTTGCCCAATACTGTTGATATATGCTTGCGTTTTATGCCTGCCGTTAGCTACAGCATTGGTAAATTCATCATAGCCGTGGTCAACTTCGGACTGCAATATGGCACGTTCGCCGGGAGTAAGCGGGCGGCTGATATCGCCTAAATCGGCATATTGGCCGGTTTTAACGCCATCAAAGGTTATACCCAGCTTATCGTTAAACAACTTTTGCATGTTAGGCAGTATGGCAAATATGCCTATGGAGCCGGTAATGGTATTAGGTTCAGCAAAAATCGAATCGGCAGCGCAGGAGATGTAATACCCACCCGATGCAGCCAAATCGCCCATTGAAACTACAACAGGCTTAACTTTTTTGGTAAGCATTACCTCGCGCCAAATCACATCCGACGCCAGCGAACTGCCGCCCGGCGAATTCACGCGCAGTACCACCGCTTTCACTTTTTTATTCATCCGCACATCGCGTAAAGCTTTTGAAATTGTTTCCGAACCAATATTGTTATCATCCCCATCGCCGCTGTTAATTTCGCCGGAGGCATAAATAATAGCAACCTGGTTTTTTACAGATTTATCATCGTCGTCATCTTTTTTTGCATCGCTGTTGGAATAATCCGCTATCTCAATGCTTGCCACATCTTTAGTGGTGTCAATGCCTGTACGCACTTTAAGCTCGTTCAGTATTTCATCTTTATATTTCAAACCGTCAACCAGTTTTAAGCGTAGTGCGTCTTCGGGGAAATGTATGCGCATCTGGTTAGCGTAATTAAATAATGTATCTTTATTAATGTGTCGCTGTTCGCTTATCCCGGTTAAAAAATGGTCGTACATCGATCCCAGGTACGAGGTAACCTGCAAACGGTTGGCATCGCTCATTTTGGTAAGGAACAGCGGCTCAACAGCGCTTTTATAAGTACCTACCTTTATAATTTGCGCTTCAATGCCCAGTTTATCCAATGCACCCTTTACAAAAGTAATTTGTGAGCTAAACCCGCGGAAATCAAAATCACCTTTAGGGTTTATGTAAACTTTATTGGCAACAGATGCCAGGTAGTAAAAGCCCTGTGTATAAACCTCGGCATAAGCGATAATGAATTTGCCCGATTTTTTAAAATCAAGCAAAGCGTTGCGTATTTCTTCGGTAGTAGCCTGGTTGCTTTCCAGGTAGCTTTCATCTAAAAATATACCTTTAATGTTATCGTCGGTTTTGGCTTTTTTTATGTTAGCTAAAATATCGTTAAGGCCAATTTGCTTATCGGCATCTAAACCTAAAAAAGGGATGCCTGCTAATGGGTTATTTGGTGTGCGTTCCGGTATATCCTTTGTAAATGCAATGTGTAATACGGAGTTAGGCTCAACATCCACACTTTTATTGCCATCTGCCGAAGAAATAGCGGCGAATATAATACCGGCAATTACAATAACAACTATAATTATGGTTAAAATAAATCCTACTATGGTGGCTAATACAAATTTGAAGAATTGTTTCATTAAGTGTTATAAATAAATTAATTATGCAAAAATACTAATTCAATACGGTATAATATTAAGAGCTTTATCCATAATATTTGTTACAACAAATGATTGATGTTTATTTATTATTAGGCAGTAACCTTGGCGACAGGCATTTGTACCTGCAGCAAGCCATAAAATATATTGAAAAGGATATTGCACCGGTTGTAATAGCATCATCGGTATATGAAACACAATCGTGGGGGAAAAGTGATGCGCCCGATTATCTGAACCAGGTTATCGTCATAAAAACTAATCTGCCGGCGCAAACTATACTTAAAAAAATCCTCGCTATTGAGATTACTTTGGGCCGCAAACGTGAAGAGAAGTGGGGCTCGCGAACCATTGATATCGATATTTTATTTTATGGCGATGCCGTGATTGACGAAGACGGCCTGCAAATACCGCACCCCGAATTGCATAAAAGAAGGTTTACGTTGGAGCCGCTTTTTGAAATCTCGCCCCAATTTAAACACCCTGGTTGTAACAAGTCTGTTTCAGAGCTTAAAAATAATTTGCGGGATAGCTTAATTGTAAAAAAATTATACTTTTGAAGTATAATTAAGCAAAGCATGCCTGATAATTCAGCTTATAACGATCTTGATTTATCCTTTTTGTACGAAATTGCAGATGGGAGCAATGAGTTTATTGTTGAATCAATCACCATGTTTTTAGATCAGACTCCGGAGTTGCTTACTTTGGTTGCTGAAGCACTTGACAACGGGGATTGGGCTGCCGCCGCCTCATCAGCCCACAAAATGAAATCGAATCTTGGTTTTTTTGGGATGCTTACCAGCCAGGCTTTAATACAGGATGTTGAATTATTATGCAAAGCAGGCGCACAATCGCCAGAAGATGTGAGCTTGTTATTTAATGAAGCAAAAAACCTGATTAACGGCAGCATGGCCGATCTTGAACAAATAAAAGCCGAAAAATCTGCCGAGCTTTAAACCTGCTGTAGCTTAAAGCTGTAGCTTTCCATTATCAGGTTAGCCAATAAATTTTTACAGGCCTGGTCTACTTTATCATGGGCTGCGGCTTCGCTGTCGGCATCAATTTCCAGCGTAATGTGCTTGCCTATGCGTATGTTATGTATCTCGGCAAGGCCAAGGTTTTTCATACTGCCGGTTACTGCTTTTCCCTGCGGGTCAAGTATTTCTTTTTTGGGCATTACATCAATTTCTGCTTGGAACTTCGCCATGTGCTATTTTAAATTGGATTATTGATAAAGTGATATATATAAAGATAACCACCGGAACTGCCGCGAATTTAAAAAATAGTATCAATATTGCCGAAAATAGCAGCAATAAATAGCGGTAAATATTTTCCTGGAAATCGCGGTTTTTAAACTTGAGCGACATCAGTGGCACCTCTGCAACCAGCAATATGCACATAACCACAACAAATACCGATAAAACGTATGGGTTAAGTATGTAGGTTGCCAGGTTATAGTGCTGTTGAATGATAATAGGCAGCGATGCAATGAGTATGGCATTGGCTGGGGTAGGTAAACCGATAAATATTTCGGCCTGGCGGGTATCCACATTAAACTTAGCCAGCCTCAAGGCCGAAAATACCGGTATTAAAAAGGCGATAAAGTTTAAATAGCTGCTCACCCTGTCAATTTGGGGGGCTTGTAAAAACAGCTCATACATTATAGCCGAAGGCAATACCCCAAAGCTCACCATATCAGCCAGCGAATCCAAATCCTTGCCTATGCCCGAGTAGGAGCGCAGCACGCGGGAAGCCAATCCGTCGAAAAAATCGAAAATAGCCGCCAAAAAAATGGCATACGAAGCAAATATCAGGTTATCCTGAAAACAAAATACGATGCCGATACACCCGCTGAACAGGTTAGCACAGGTTATTGTATTTGGAAGGTGTTTTCTGACGCGATTCCTCATTACGGTATGAAGGTATCAAGATTATTTAAAGTATCTGTAAAGTTAGGGGTTAACTTATCATTAAATATAACTTCACTAATACAAAAATATTATGAATTCATAGATATTAGAAACTCTTCGTTGGTTCTGGTGCCTTTTATTTGCGCCTGTAAAAACTCCATCGATTCCTGCGAATTCATATCGGCCAAATGGTTTCTTAATATCCATATACGCTGTAAAGTGTCGCGGTCAAGCAGTAAATCGTCGCGGCGGGTACTTGAAGCGGTAATATCAATGGCAGGGAATATACGTTTGTTAGATAATTTACGATCCAACTGCAACTCCATGTTACCGGTACCTTTAAACTCTTCAAAAATAACCTCATCCATTTTCGATCCGGTTTCAGTTAATGCCGTAGCGATGATGGTTAACGAACCGCCATCCTCAATGTTACGCGCGGCGCCAAAAAAGCGTTTTGGTTTGTGCAATGCGTTGGCATCAACACCACCCGATAATATTTTGCCCGATGCCGGTGCAACCGTGTTGTAGGCACGTGCCAGACGGGTGATAGAATCTAACAGGATAACTACATCATGCCCGCACTCTACCATACGTTTGGCTTTTTCTAGCACAATGTTGGCTATTTTTACGTGGCGCTCGGCAGGTTCGTCAAAAGTTGATGATATAACCTCGGCGCGTACGCTGCGGGCCATATCGGTAACTTCTTCGGGGCGTTCGTCAATTAACAGGATAATTAAATAAACTTCGGGGTGGTTTTTGGCAATAGCGTTGGCCACGTCCTTTAAAAGCATGGTTTTACCTGTTTTTGGCTGCGCAACAATTAAACCGCGCTGGCCCTTGCCTATAGGCGAAAACAGGTCCATTATACGGGTTGAGTAATTGCCTGCATCAGTAAACAAGCTCAGTTTTTCCGAAGGGAAAAGCGGTGTTAAGTGGTCGAAAGGTACACGGTCACGCACTTCGGCAGGTACACGGCCGTTAATGGCCTCAACACGTACCAGCGGGAAATATTTCTCACCTTCTTTTGGCGGGCGTATGCTGCCGCGCACGGTATCGCCGGTTTTTAGGCCGAATAATTTTATTTGCGACTGTGATACATAAATATCATCGGGCGAGGTAAGGTAGTTATAATCCGATGAGCGTAAAAAGCCGTAGCCATCGGGCATAATTTCCAGTACGCCTTCGTTTATAATAACGTTATCAAAATCAAGGTTAATAGCTTCCTGATTTTTTTGCTGGTTGTTATTTTGATTTACCCGGCGCTCAATTTTTTGTGGGCGGCCTTCAGTAAAAGGTTCTTCAACCCTTGCAGGCGCTTCACCTTCCTGTTCGGCTACAGGTTGTTGTTCTTCAACAGGTGCCTGCTCTTGTTCGTCGGCATCTTCCTGCTGCTGTGCGTCATCATCGTCGCCGTTAAACAGGTTGGTATCATCTAAAGGCACCTCAACGCGTGGTTCGGTGCTGCTTTTAGTTTTTATAGTGCGTATTCTTTTACGGGATTTTTCGCCGTCGGCTGATGCTTCAGCATCGGAAGTTTGTATGGGAGCGTAGTTGTTTTCAACAGTACTTTGCTGGGCACGGGCTGCCTCTATCAAATTTTGTTGTTCAACAATAGCCGAAATTAGCTGTGCTTTTCTAAGTTCTTCAGCTTCAGCAATTCCTAAGCTTTTTGCAATTTCGCGCAACTCCGAAACGAGTTTGTCGTTCAATTCAGTTGTATCAGACATGATATGGATTATAGTTCAAAAAGATTTTTATGTGATTTTTTGTGTTTTGCAACAATAAGTATTTCGTATGCGCTCGTATAAAATTGTATTACGCTCCGGAATATTTATTTGAAAAATTTTGTCCTGCAAACTTGTTTAAGCAACATCTAAAACCATGTACCTATTGGATAAATAATGTGTGGAGTTTTAAACTGTTTCTTTGGTGCAAGAAAAATTCAAAGGAAAACGTTGCAATGGTAACCAATTTATTTCAATTTACAAATTTTTTAAATAAATATCGTTAATGCTATAACTCTTAAACTAATTTTTAGTTTTTTTGATAGCTAAATAAATTAATGTCCTTTTCATGATCTCCCGGCAGCAATTAATAGACCAAATAAAGCAAAAAAAATCATTTTTATGTGTCGGGCTCGATACGGATATTGACAAGATACCCCAATTTTTAAGACAATATCCCGACCCAATATTTGAGTTTAACAAACGCATAATCGATGCCACAAAGGATTTATGCATAGCCTACAAGCCAAACGCTGCTTTTTATGAAAGCCATGGGATAAAAGGCCTTCAAAGCTTAATTTCCACCTGGCAATACCTGCCAAAAGATTGCCTAAGCATAATAGATGCTAAACGCGGCGATATAGGTAACACATCCGGCATGTACGCCAAAGCTTTTTTTGACGAGGCAGCATCGGGCATGAGCTTTGATGCCATAACCGTAGCGCCGTATATGGGTAATGATAGCGTTACGCCATTTTTAGCTTTTGAAGGCAAGTGGGTGATACTGCTGGCGCTAACCTCATCAGTTGGCAGCAAGGACTTCCAGTATTTAGAAACCGGCGATAGCTACTTATACGAAACCGTTATCCAAAAAGCCAATACCTGGGCCGGTGCCGATAGGCTAATGTACGTTGTAGGCGCCACCAAAAGCACCGAGTTTACAAACATCCGCAAATACGCACCCAATAGCTTTTTGCTGGTACCCGGCGTAGGCGCGCAAGGCGGCAACCTCGCCGAAGTATGCCAGTATGGTATGAATAAAGACTGCGGACTGATAGTAAATGCCTCCCGCTCCATCATCTACGCCAGCAACGGCGAAGATTTTGCTGATGCAGCAAGGGCTGAAGCTTTAAAACTACAGCAGGAAATGAAGGTTGAGTTGGAAAAGGCTAAAATAATATAAACCTACACACTCATAACCTGCGACACCCCTTGGCGGTGTCCTCACCGCCAACATGCACGGCGGAAAATTGCCTGTGAGGACACAGGCAACGGGGGATATTATCCTACAACCCATTGACGGTGTCCTCACAGGCAATCGCCGATAAGTTTACGCAAACACCAGCATCCTATCCGGATACCGCATGGCATAGGTGGATACCATATTCCTGATATAATCATTACCCGGGTAGGGCGTAAGGTAACTTTTTAGCTGATCGGTATTGTTGGCTTCAAAATAATGCGAGATATAACCCATCCCGTAAAACTTTCCTTTTTCTATTAAAATGCAGCTATGCTCATCGTCGGTTCGGCCTGCATCGCGTATGGCAAAAGTTGGTAACGCCTGCTTTAACTGGTCTATGGCATGGTTTACTTTTGTATTGTAATCATCCATGCTCATATGTCCCGTGCAGGCGCAATGTTCACCATGCGCACCAGTACAGGTTTCAGTATTTTTTTGTATGAAACAGAGTTTGGGACAAAGCTCAAACTCTTCAATTAGCCGGTTAAGTAGGTTGTAACCATCCAACAGCGAATTACACGAATAAATAGGCTCGGCAAATTTGCGGTGCTTATCAACCGCCAGCCGCACATAGCCACGCTGATCGATAAAATCATATATGCCAAAAGCATGCTCAAAGCGCTTTAACGACCGGTTGTACTTTGGCCACAGGCGCTTTATTTCCACTGCTTCCAGCACAAAGGCAATCAGTTCGGTACCGCATTGCTGGTAGGTAATATGATGTATGTTGCGCAAAAACTCCTGCCGCTGTAAATTAGGGTTGTTGCCCGTAAAATGACTGGCAACACGCTTTTTCAAATTTTTTGCCTTCCCCACATAAATCACTTTACCCTTTTGGTCGTGAAAGTAATATACCCCCGGCAATGGCGGCAGTTGCTCTACATCTTTTTTCGATAGGTTAGGCGGCAGTACATGTTCCTTTGAACGCAGCTTTAATGCTTCAGGGATATGGTTGTTTTTATCGCTTCTCAGCAACAATGTAAATAATTCGGATGTAGCTTCGGCATCACCGGCGGCACGGTGCCTGCTTTCGTTATCAATACCCAAATGGCGGCATAGTTTACCCAGGCTGTAGGAGGGTAGCCCCGGCAGTATTTTTCGCCCCAGCCTAACGGTACATAGCTTATTGCATTGCAAATCGTACCCCGAGGCAGCCAAATGGTAGCGCACAAATGAATGGTCGAAATTTACATTATGGGCTACGAATATTTTGCCATTAAGCAGGTGATAAATATCATGCGCCACATCCCTAAAAAGCGGGGCATCGGCTACCATTTCATTGGTAATGCCGGTTAAAGCGCGTATATAAATAGGGATATCCCGCTGCGGGTTTACCAGGGTTGAGTACCGCTCAATTACTTTTTTGCCATTGTGTATGCAAATAGCAATTTCTGTAATGCCATTAGCGCTGGCATGCCCTCCGGTAGTCTCAATATCCACAATTGCATACATGGATGTAAATGTAGTATTCTTTACTAATATATTTAGCGTTGGAGTGAAAAAAGTCGGAAAGTCGGGAAAGTCCAGGATTCGAAAGATGAAAATTCGAAAGTGGGGATTCAGATTAGAGCATAAAAATAAACCCCGGTGAATATTACCAGGGTTTATTTTTACTCTTTAATTTCTGTCTTTCGGACTTCCCGTCTTCCGGACTTTCCGACTAAAAAACTATTTCCTCTTCTTCACCGTCTCCAGCTGTTTCTGTTTCATCATATCTTCCATGCGTGCCTGGAAACCGGATTTTTTCTTTTTCGTGTCCTCGGGCTTCTTCTTGTTTTCCTGTATCTGGGCATGTATCTTTTTATCATCAACCATAAACCTTATCAGGTATTGCTGAAGGAAGGTTAACATGTTGGCCAAAAAGTAATAATAATTTAAGCCGGATGGATAGCTGTTCAAAAAGCCAATAAACAGCACAGGGGTAATATAGCCTATGTACTTCATTTGCCCGGTAGCGCCCGATATCTGGTTATTGAAATAGGTATAAATCAATGTAGATATGGTCATCAGCAAGCACATTAAGCTCAAGTGATCGCCAATAAATGGCAGCTTGGTGCCAAAGTTTATAAAGTTATCGTAGGTTGATAAATCGTGCATCCACAAAAAGCTTTGCCCGCGCAGTTCAAACAAACCCGGGAAAAAGCGGAAGAACGCGATTACAATAGGCATCTGTATCAGCAATGGCAAACAGCCGCCCAGCGGGTTTACCCCGGCCTTTTTATATAGTTTTAAATATTCCTGCTGTAACAGGGTAGGGTTATCCTCGCCAACTTTAGCCTTAATCTCGTCCATCTCAGGTTTTAACACCCTCATTTTAGCCATGGACAAGTAAGATTTATAAGTTAATGGCGATAAAACAAGCTTTAACACAACCGTTAAGGCCAATATGATAAAGCCATAGTTCCAGTTAAACTGTTTCAAAAAGTTAAATACCGGCAATACTGCAAAACGGTTAATGTATTTTAACGGGCCCCAGCCCATATCAATTTGTTTTTCGAGGTCATTGCCTTCGGCCTGTAGGGCGTGGAACTGCAATGGCTCAAAATAAAAAGTCATGGGGTAAGTTTCGGCGCTGTTGCGGTTAAGCACCAGTTCGGCCTTCATTTCTTTCAGGTCTTTATGGTCGCTGGTATCAGTAGCCGATGCCAGGCTTACTTTGTTAAAGCCATTCTGGCTCAACAATAAACTGGAGAAGAAATGCGCTTTAAACGATACCCATTGGGTTTTTAAATTATCAATACTCTTTTGGTCGTCGCTGGTGGCGCTCAGGTAATCAACAGTGCCGTCGGTAGTTTTAAAATACAGGTTGGTATAGCGGCGTTCCTGCTCAATATCTTTTTCCTGTGTTGGTAATCCCGCTGCCCAATCAATATTAATGGTACTGTTACCAGCCAAAACATCATTAAGCCCGGTTGTTTTAATGGTTAATCCAACTTTAAAGCCGGTACCTTTTAAGCTGTATATATAATCAATATACTGTGTAGCGCTATAG
>Ga0302306_10001863_pt1 | contig 11108 bp, 12 predicted proteins | sample III_Palsa_E3_1_FD_198761 | JGI IMG/M metagenome (GOLD analysis project Ga0302306, IMG submission 198761) | Peat permafrost microbial communities from Stordalen Mire near Abisko, Sweden - III_Palsa_E3_1 | ecosystem: Environmental > Terrestrial > Soil > Palsa > Peat permafrost | place: Sweden...
TTACCCTATACGGGGGATCAATCCCTCAATTTAGAGCAAAGGTTGACGGGATTAATGCTACGGTGATTGTGGACACGGGCGATCGCACAGCCTTTACGCTATTAAACCACTTTGCTATAAAAACGGCCATCATCAGGCGTTACCCCCCTTACTGATACGATGGCGACCGGCTACGGACTCGGCGGCCCGATACTGGCGCGAAGGTTTACCTTACGCCAATTGCAAATTGGAAATCTAAAATTGACGAACATCGCGTCGCGTATACCCATGGCTAAAACGGGCGCATTTGCTGATATCCACATCGATGGCAGCATCGGAGGCGGAATTTTGAAACAATACAATTTCACCATCGACTATAAGAAGCAGAATATCTATTTTGAGTAAAAATCGCTGCCGTCGCACTGAATGAAATAAAAATCGCCCAGTCTTATGGAATTTGCTGGCCCGCGGCATCCTTCCATAAAACACAATGCAATGAAAACAACCTTTATTTACCTTTTTGCAGCCGCCATCCTCTTGCCGGCATGCGCCAGCCACAAAAAAGCGGTACAGGGAACCGTAATCACAACATCCGTAGTGGCCGATGGCTCATCCTACGACAAAGCCATTTTTATTAAAGAAGACCACGAACAGCCAGGCATCCACGCCGAATATGCCTGGATACGTGCGCAATACCGGGGGAGCAAAGTCAATGGACAATCGCTGAACAATTACCGCAATAAACCCTATGATGTGATCCACATCACCACTGCCGATGGCACGACAAGGGACGTTTATTTCGACATCTCGAATTTTTACGGAAAGTTCTAAGCGGAGCTTGCGGCGCTTATCAATAGTGACCCCGGATCTTAGCCACAATCTCTTTGTCATAAAGATCACGCAATCGCCGGTGAGAATCGGCAGGGATCGGCGGAAGATCAGCAGCGCTTACGTTTGATTCAACCTGCGAAATTTTAGTGGCGCCTGGGATTACAGTAGTTACTTCCGGATGATCGAGTATCCAGCGGATGGCCAAAGCAGCCATATTGCCTTCGGGAAGTACGGCTTTCATTTGTTCCGCGAGTTTGACGCCCTCTTTAAAGTCGATGCCCGAGAAAGTTTCGCCTGCATTAAAAGCTTCACCGTTGGCGTTGTAGCTGCGGTGATCGTTCTTTTCAAAATGAGTACTCGCTGTAAACTTACCTGAGAGCAGGCCACTTGCCAGGGGAACCCGAACGATGAGGGCTACGTCTTTTTCTTTGGCTTTTGCAAAAACCTCATCGGCCACGTGCTGCCTGAAAAGGTTGAAGATGATCTGCAGAGAGGCCAGGCCTTCCTGTTCCAGGCAGATCAGCGCTTCTTCACTGGTTTCCACACTCGCGCCGAAATGCTTGATCACGCCTTCGCTCTGCAGCTTCCGCAAATGATCAAAAACATTTCCCCAACGCATTTCTTCCGTTGGTATGCAATGCAGCTGTTCAAGAAAAAGCTGCGGAATATCCAAATGCTTTAGCGAATCTTCAGCCTGCCGCTTAATGGCATCGAAGGTAAAATTCTGCGGCCAGCCGTTATCACCATCGTTCCGCCGGCCCAATTTGGTTGCCACGAAAACATCGGTGTTAACCGTTTTAAGGAACTTGCCGATTACAGTTTCGCTGACGCCCATACCGTATACATCGGCAGTGTCGATGAAATTGCCGCCTGCATCAGTATATGCCTTCAAAATGTTTATGGCGTCGTCTTCGGCAACATTGCCCCAATCGGCGCTGCCCAGCTGCCAGGTTCCCAGGCCCACTTCGGCAATAGGCGTTCCTTTGAAATTGCGGTAGTTCATGCTTCGTTTTGTCGTTTTATCTTACCAGGGTCGCCACTCCAAATAACGACCCGTCTTTAAAAAATCAAGTTTATTCATTCCGCTTTTGCAGGTAACCGGCTTACCAGGCCCTCCTGGTTAATTGTCCAGGTGGTGATGCTTTCGGGATCTGAGATAAGCGCCATAAACTGGTGCGCAGTTGCCTCAAGCCGCAGCGAATTAACATGCCCGCCTATTTTTACCGTTTGCTTGATCTTTAATTTTTTTAGCGAGGACTGGTAACCATCATGCTGCTGTTGCCATTGTTTTTCCCGGTAGTAAACCAGCCACAAATATGTTTTTTGCTGCTCGGCATAAGGCAAGGCAAACGCGGTATTATTTGTATAACCTTTGTTAAACTGCAGGTAGCCCCAACGTTCGGGGTAATGCATATTGATCACGCCCTGGGGCGACCATACCCAATTATGTTCAGGTAAATTACGGCCCGCGCTGTCAGTGAGCTTCACGTATTTTCCGTTAACGGGTTTGGTATCCCATTCCACGCGTGAAAAGTTGATGCGCCAAAGCGTGCCATTTATTGGTACCTGCACGTTATTGCCTAAACTAATCGCCTTAAAGGGAATCGCGATCTCGATCGTCCAGCCTTTGTCGACGTCGCCGGGGTTGTTTATGGTTCCCTGCACTTTAACTGCCGAACGCAGGCCTTCCGCATCCCAGTTGATCATTGCGTTACCACCCTCACGGTAGGGCTTATTTAAAAACAGGTCGAATACGGTATTGAATGCATTAAACTCCAGCTCGAAATACTGGTGAGTGGTATTATTGGGGTCGATAAAAACCTCGAAATCATTATCCCGAAAAATGATTTCATCGTGCTGCCTTAAGGTCGCCCAAACCTGCGGATCGGTGATCTCAGCGGCGATGTAAAGGCAACTGTCGTCCCAAAGCATTTTTGCGCGGGTGTGCAGCGGTGGGTTGGGTTTTAGATCGCCTTCTATGTCATGAAAATCATCAGTCCAGGCCGCCTGCTGCCAGGCGGCATCGCTGATGTCGCCGTCAATTACAGGGGGCTTTGGGGTGTAATTGACGATATAAGATTTTGGTTGAATAAACAGGTTGGCAAAAGCATCAAATGGCGATTGCGCGGAGACTCTTCCCGGCATTGCCAAAAGCATCGCAAAGCCAGCTATAGGCAACCGAAGATATTTGACAACTTTCACAAAGCGATCAAATCTGTCTATTTTCGACTTTTGACTCAAGACTTTAGACTTTAGACTCAAGAAGCGCTCATTTCCAGTATCTTATCGAATTCCTCCGGCTTAACCGCGCTCACGGATAAACGGCCCTGGCGAACCAATTGTATATCCTGCAAAAAAGGCTCAGCTTTGATCTGGGCGAGCGTCACCGGTTTTTTGAGGGGCTCAACGGGCGAAAGTTCAACTACTACCCAATTGGGGTCTTCGGTGGTGGGATCCTGATAGGCCTCTTTTACTATTTTGGCAATGCCCACAATCTCTTTACCCTCATTGCTGTGGTAAAAAAATGCCAGGTCGCCTTCCTTCATGGCCCTTAAATTATTGCGGGCCGTATAGTTGCGTACGCCATCCCAAAAGGTACGGCCATCTTTGTTGAATTTTTCCCAGCTATATTTTTCGGGTTCTGATTTTACGAGCCAATATTGCATTTTATCAGGTTTTTGCCAAAGGTAATTAAATCAGAAAAATTCATCGTAATTTCAACCATTTGATATTAGAAGGCCCAAAATTAGTTTTGAAAATAATTCGTAGAACTCTTGGCATATTGCTGGCCACCGGAATAAGCTTCGGCATGTTGTTTTTATTTGTTGAATTCGTTGATGCTGAAAAAATTAATAATTTTTACTGCCGGGCCGCTATAGGCTTTGCATCGCTGCTTTTTATTTTTAGTCTTCCGGTGTTTTTGAACAGTTTGTTTAGCCCGAATCCCAAAAAATATGGAGCGATAGCAGGCTTGTCAATTGCGGGCTTATTTTTATTTTTTCTGATATTCTATTATTTGTTCATTGGTGAAGATAAGGGGCAAAATGCGTCTCCGGAATTAATGGCCGGAATGGCTGCATGTTTTAACGGGGCTGCTGTAGGTTTCGTCGCGAGCTACCTGGTATTTAAAAACAAAGGTTGGGAAATCGCCGGGAAGGAAGTTGAAATTCCTGAAACCTATTAACCCAGGTCCCGAAAGACCGGACGCCTGCTTTGGTAAGCTGAATAAATCATCACATCACCATCTTCACCTTTATCTGCCCTGTTGAAAGCGTACGGACGATCAGTTTTTCGGCAGTTGGATAGATAGCCTGGATGTCCAGGTTGTTTATGGTAACCTCGGTATGAATATTATTGCCCATGTCGCGGCTTAGCTGGCTTTGCAGGCGTACCTTACCATCGGCAATAAAGTTCGAGAAATTATAGGTGGCGCGTTTCTTTACCATATCGGTTATGATCCCGTTCAGCATCCATTTGGCGGTTTTTAACGCCCAGACCCTGGTATTCAAATCGAAGGCGAGATCGGGAAATGAAAGGACATGGGTATTGGGATCGTAGGATGGCGTTGCTACGAGGTAAATTACACCGGCATTGGTGCCGCTATAAGTTATTTCCATGGCAATTTTTGTCCCTAAGCCATAAACCTTTACGTGATCAACCACAAACACATTGCCCAGCAATTTTGCGCTTTGACCATCTACCTGCTGATTCACCACGGTGGTGAGGTGATCGTAGTTCTCCAGCAAGTCAAGGTAAATGTTAAATCCATTTGCCGGTGTATAATTGCTCAGGCCGGGCAGTGGTTTAACCAATTGTGGGGTGCTGACAGTAGTCACGACCGGTTTGGCCGACAGGCCCACGGAAAAATTGAGCTGCGTACCGCTTAAGCTGAAGCTGCTTAAACAAACCGATTGGGGGTTGACGTACAGGAACCCAACGTCGCCAAGCTTATACTCGCCTGCCATGTTTTTCCAGAGCTGATCGAACATTGGTTTTAGACTGAACGTACCCACCTTTGCATCTACCTGGCCTCCCAGGGTGTTTAATTGCGGTTTTAAAAAATCAATCAGGCGGTTTGTGACATCGATCTTTCCAAAAAGAATATTGCAGCGATCAAGGGGCTGTGGATCAGTGAATAAGATGGTTTTTGACTTGAGGTGATAGTCCGGCAAAACAGAGATCACCGATTTATACGAGATCAGCATATGCCTTGGAGGCTCGGTACCGTATCCGCAGCTTGCTGAAACTACAGGCACCAAACAGCGCGGGCCCTGGCCAAAAAGATTGGCGCATTTTGCACAGTAGGAAGCCGTGAGTCCGTAAGCGCCGGTGAAACTTAAATAAAGGGTATTGTCGCTGCCTGTTATATTAAACGGCGTACGTGCAAAAGTATAGGCGTAGCTTAATCCTTCGCAATTTTCCTGCTTGTCGGCATATTTATTCGGGACCGAATTCTCCGCCTGGATGAAATAGCTTTTCAGATCAGCGGTTACCGGTACATCGATAGTGGAGACTGGCTGGACGATATTAGGAATTTCGGCCGCAGTGGTCTCGGGCGCTGCAGGTTTAAGTACTGTACACGAATAAATCGTTGATAAAAATAAGATTGAAAGGATATTCGAAAAACGGAATTGTTGCATGTCAAAAGGGGCTGAAGCTTTAAAAAAGATCATTAAACGTGGCATTTTGCCAACAGACAAAGCTACTTATGTAGCTTATTGTAAACAAACGTCAGTATCACAAATTTGTGATACAGCCGGTTTTCTTTTGGCATGATTTTTTTGTAAGGGTTAATATACTTAACTAAAACATCATACCATGAGATCATTACTTTATATTATCGCAGTTATCCTTGTTATAGGATGGGCGGTAGGCGTGTTTGCTTATTCGGCAGGCGGTTTAATTTATACTTTGCTGGTTATTGCCGTAATAGCATTTATCCTGGGTTTATTGAGAAGCCCAACGAGTACGATTTAGAAAAAACGAATGCAGAGATAAAGGCGGCTTTTGGGCCGCCTTTATTATTTGAATCGCGCTCGATTATTTCTTTGCCGGCTTTCTGCCACCACCAAAAAATGTCCCGATCTTAAAAGCGGCATAGTTGTTACCGTTGCCTGTCAAGTCGTATTCGGCAGACATTCGGAAATGGCCGACTTCGAAGCCGATAACGGGGTATCCGCCAAAATGAATTGCCCTTGCATAAACGTCATTGGGTCCGTTACCGCCGTCTGTGTTGGCATATAGAATCTCCTGGTCAAATAAGCCTAAACCCGCTCCAATAAAAGGCCGGAATCCCCTTTTCGACAAATAATACTCCCCGGAAATACATGTCGAGGCGAGGGCGGACACGTTGAAGTTATTGGTCATGAAGTCTTTATACCCGATAGCCGCCGCTTCGATCCGAAGGCCGAGTGCAAATTCATCTGAGAGCAGGTAATGGGGCTGAAGTGTAAACGTGACACCCCCCTCGGTTCCGCTACCGTCAGATGGTATGGCATATCCCAAACCGATATCAAATTTAAAAGCGCGGTAATCCTGCGACTGTGCTTTTTCGAATGAGCAAATAACCGCCAGCAATGCAAGTAAGATGAATTTTTTCATGATAATCGAGGTTTAAAACTGGAAAAAATTGGTTAAGTAATATTAGGAAAAATTATAGCAAATGAGATAATTATACGATATTAAATAATATTTAATATCAAATTTTACCCATGAGTTAAATACCGAGCCACGCTATTAATTTTTATGCAAATACTTAAGGGGGAATGGTGAGTTGGGAATGGTGAATTGAGCCGCAAGCTACAAAAAGCACAAAGTTTCTTAAATGGTGTAGTTGTTGTCGACTACACTTTTTGGCACCCGATTTGAATACTGGGAAAAATTGATAGCCTGCTATTGGTTATCTACAGCGTATTGTGGGATAACGGAATTGTCCACATCGTATAATATCCTCCTGATGGTGTTGTCGAGCGATTCAACGGCTTGTTCAAGCAATTTTAAATATTCTTCGGGTGGTGAATAGTTTTCTTGTTTTATCAGACTCATCAAGCCCATGATAGAAGTAAGCGGGGCGCGGAATTCATGTGCTTGTATGTGTGCAATTCGTAATAACGAAGCATTTTGTGCAATTATCTTTTGCTCTTTAAGCTTCCTTTCAGTTACATTCCGGATCAGGTAAGATACACCGATAATGTTATTTTCGTTGTCACGGGCGGATTCAAAGGCAGCTTCCCAATAGATTTCGCCCATCTCTTCATAGACGGTAGAACCCTCGACAAAAGCCTTTTGACCTTCCAGCGCCTGGGCATACAGCCGGGTAAAAGTATCGATAAAATCAGGGGCCAGGTACTTAATGAGGGGCTCGCCGCGGACGATTTTGGCTTTATGAACTGCCCGGATGAAATTATAAGCGGTTTTGTTAAAGTCGATTATCTCGGCGCGTTTACCCAGCAAGACCTGAAAGTTTGTGGAACTTTCAAAAAACGAACGCAACCGGATGTTTGCATCGTTGTTGAGTTGCTTTTGTTCCTCAAGTTCGGTTTGCTTTTTTTCGAGGATTTTTACACCGGCGCGCAAGCCTACAACTTTCATCACCTGGTTTGAAAGGATTTTTAAAACCAGTTGCTGGTGCTCGTCCAAAATATGAGGCACGGTATCAACCACGCAGAGTGTTCCGATTTTTTCACCATTTTGAGCAATCAGCGGCATGCCGGCAAAAAACCTAAGTGATGGGTCACCAGTAACCAATGGGTTTTTTGAAAACCGTTCATCCAGTAGCGTGTCTGGAATCACCATCAACTCATTCTGCGTAATGGCATGAGCACAAAAACTCATGTCCCTGGGAATTGCCGTTTCGCTTACTCCCTTTTTGACTTTAAAATACACCGTATCCTTATCCAGAAGGGATATTATGGCAATTGGTGTGCGGGTGACCGCGGAGGCCAGCTCAACAATTTCAACCAATTCCTGTTCGTCTTCCAGGTCAAAGTCAATGAATTGCTCAACCGCCTTCGTAGCTAAATCTTCGATAATCATCAGTGGTTGTGGTGGCGGTTAGCAAATCTCATCTGTAAGTAGCATGTTTTTATTTGTCGATTAAACAAATAATGTGCTTTATACGCAGGATGAAAAGTTTAGTTAAACTTTTCATCCTTTAATTAAAGTTAAGGGGCTATCGCCTGTTTAGATAAACTGTCTGCCCGGATCTAAGCATCAGCAATAGCGTTGACCAAAAATATATACCTAATTTTCAATAAATTACATTTTTTATAGAACTATGTATTGCATATTACCATCTTAAACATATATCTTTACAAAACAAACATTGTCAACTGGATTAAAATGAAAACAAGCGTACTTTTTGCTGCATTCAGCATTGTTGCCTTAGGCACGTTCCTATTCTGGGCGAAGTTTAGCGATTTCAACCATTCGATTTCCGTTTCGGTTGTTGAGAACGAAGAAATGTATAGTTTTTCGGCGCGGTATGACCCGAAAGCAACGGGCAGAGTCGAGGGATACATTAATCAAAACATTAGTCCGGATCAAATGGGTTCCTCGCCCGATGACTATGTGGACGCCACCACATCGCTAAACGACCATACTAGGTTTCATATTAAGGAATCGCCCGGGAGGCTTGAAATAAAGCTGGATAAAAGAGAAAATACAACGGCCTCCTATTACCGGATCAGAAAAATGTGCGAGGGAGTTAAACAACTCCTTGCAGGGAAATAGTACGCAGCCGGAAATGAATACTTCAAATAAAATATAGCTATAAAATGAAAACACTTGCACTAACGCTCTCGCTTCTGCTGGCAGGCGCCACCTTTAGCTTTGGCCAATGCGGCCATAAATTTACAATCACTACCTCAAAAACCGATCATTTGGATGCGAATGGGAACGTTACCCGCACTGATGACGAGAAGGCCACTGTCGTTATCGGGTCGAAGGATATTAGTATAGATGTGATCAATGCAAACGACGAACACAAAATGGCCGGTACCATTAAATCGGATGACTGTAACTGGCCCGTTGCCTATAAAGAAGGCAAAACTGTTATTAAAGCCGCTATTGACACTGGCAACGGCGAGGATAAAAATGTAACCATTACGATAACAGGCAAAGATGGTAAGGTAACCCTCTTATTTGAAATTGAAGGCGAAACCGACGACCGGATAAGGGTCGCTGCGGACAAGTTTGCGGAATCGGAATAAGTTTAACGAACTGCCGTCTATATGCCGCTATTGGTTGGTATAGGGTGTGGTAAACGTACCATTGGTGCCTATGCCGGTAACCATAGCCGTATCGGCGGCGGCAAATTCGAAGCTGCCCGTTACCTGCGCATTTGTAAAGGAAGTAATGACGACACTGCCTGAAGTAGCGGTATAAACGTCGGATCCAACCCGATAATTTATAGATGCCTGGCCGGTTAATATGTTAAACTTGCCAAGGCCCATTTTACCGTTTACTACCACTTCTATTACATTGCCGGTGGTTTGCCCCAAAAGTTGCATGGCGGTTTTACTGCTGTCATAAACAGCTACAGGATTTTTAGCATTAACCAGATTTCCATTAAACGTAAGGGAAATGGTAGACGGATAGGTAGGCATTACAGCTGCTTTTCTGCACGAAACAATTAGTAAAATAAAAAATAACGCCAGTGGCAAGGCTGGTTTAATGCGCTTCATGTACCATCAAAAATTTATCAACTGCAATATAGGCTATAAATAGTTGACTTGCAACATATTTTGCTGAATTTTTTAAGCGCTGAATTGAATGATAAATTCGGTGCCATGGTTTAGTTTACTTTTTATTTTGATGGAGCCGCCAAGCGCCTCCACCTGGGTTTTTACCATAAAAAGCCCCATGCCTTTGCCTTCCATGGTGGTGTCAAACCGCTTATAAAGTCCGAAGATCTGTGCGGCATTTTTATCCAGATCAATGCCTTTGCCGTTGTCATTAAAACGAAGCTCTATCTTATCTTTTACTTTTCGGCTTTCTATGGAAATAAGCGGTCGGGCGCCTGGTTGACGGTATTTTATACTGTTTGATACCAGGTTATAAAAAATGCTATAGAGATAGCTTTTGACTGTAAACATTGAGGCGATGTTAAAAGTGCATTCGAATTGCACTTTTTCGCTTGTTATGGTATTGAAAATGCTGGTTTTGATGGTGTTTACCAGGTCGATAAAATAAATTTCATCTTTCTTTTCATTTACCAGTTCCCTGGCCCGGAGAATATCATTCAGATCCTGAATAACGCCATCTATATTTTTTATGGATTGCGATACCCTTTCCACCACTTCCTTTTTATCGTCCGGGTCAAGCATATCCTCTCTTAGCATTTCCGACAGGCCTATAATGTTGGCTACCGGGGCCCGCAGGTTGTGCGAAATGATATAGGTAAACTGTTCCAGGTCCTTAATATGCTGTATCAGGTCGGCTGTTACTCTTTCACGCTCGAGCATAGCCGTTTTCATTTCGGTGATATCCTTATTGGCCAAAATAAAGCCCAAATGCCCCTGATCGCTGTTCCTTACATTCAGCCACCGAACATTGTTCCACCGCAGCGTCCCATCGGGTTTGGGGTAGCTCAGTTCATAACTTTCGGTCGTGCCGTTTCGCGCCACATTATCCAGTGTTTCCCGAATAAATGACCATCGTTCCGGACTGAAATAGCAGCTTATATCTTTATTTATTTCGAGATCTTTAGCATTATTTTCCCGTGAGAACTTTTGCGCCAGCGCATTAAAGGAAATTATCTTAAGGTCGGGCCCAATCAATATGTAAGATGAATCGGTATTATCAAAAATGGCCCGCAGGTTGGCTTCTGATTTTCTCAGCGCTTCTTCATCTTTTTTCCGCTGGGTTATATCGGTCATCATCCCCAGCGAGCCTTTGTAGGTTCCCGCTTCGTCAAAAATCGGGTTAGCTGAAAGGTTTAGCCATACCTGTTCGCCTGCTTTTGATAAGAAAACCGCGTCGACGTTTTGTTTTAACCCCCGTTTCCGGTTCTGTATCCTTTCGTTGGCAGCATGCCTTTCGGTTTGATCAATAAAGAGAGCCGGCTCTTTGCCGATCATCTCTTTTGGGTCGTAGCCCAAAATATCGCCCAGTTTCTGATTTACAAAATTGGTTTTATCGTTTTCGTCGATGGTCCAAATGCCCTCCTGGGCCGTCTCTACGATTTGCCGGCTCCATGCATCGCGCTCCCGGTATAATTCGTCGGCTTGTTTACGCTCCGTAATGTCCCTGGTTATCCCGTCAATTCTTACCAGCTTTCCTTTGTCGTCAAAGCCTGG
>Ga0302306_10001871_pt1 | contig 11083 bp, 9 predicted proteins | sample III_Palsa_E3_1_FD_198761 | JGI IMG/M metagenome (GOLD analysis project Ga0302306, IMG submission 198761) | Peat permafrost microbial communities from Stordalen Mire near Abisko, Sweden - III_Palsa_E3_1 | ecosystem: Environmental > Terrestrial > Soil > Palsa > Peat permafrost | place: Sweden...
CTTTCCAAAGCATTCCGCAATTCCCGCACATTCCCCGGCCAATCATAACGGCCAAATGCATCCAGCAGCGACGGATCAATTTCCCTCGGCTCAAAGGCATTGGTGCGGCAAATTTCATCGAGGAAAAAGCGCGTGAGCAGCGGTAGATCATCTTTGCGATCGCGCAGAGGCGGTAGATCGATGCGCACAATGTTCAGCCGAAAAAACAAATCCTGTCGGAATTCGCTGGTGGCGGCTTGTTGTTCGAGATCACGGTTGGTGGCCGCCACGATGCGGACATCCACCTTGCTTGGCGAGGTGGTGCCGACCGGCGTGACGGCTCCCTCTTCCAGCACCCGCAGCAACTTGGACTGCAACCCCAGCGGCAGCTCGCCGATTTCATCCAGCAGCAGCGTGCCGCCGTCGGCGTCTCGGAAATATCCCTTGGCAGCGCGATCGGCGCCAGTAAATGAGCCGCGCTCATGACCGAACAACGTCGATTCGATCAGATTTTCGGGAATCGCCCCGCAGTTGATGGCCAAAAATGGAGCCGCACGGCGCGGGCTGCCTTCATGCAAAGCGCGGGCGACCATTTCCTTGCCGGTGCCGGATTCGCCGGTGATCAGCACGGTCGTCTTTACGGCGGCGGCTCGGTCGATGACGGAAAACACTTTTTGCATTGCAGCGCTGCGGCCGATGATGTGGCGGTAATGCCACCCTTCGCGGAGTTGGCCGCGCAGTCGGGAGAGTTCCTGGCGAAGCCGTTTGTCGTCCAAAGCTTTTTTGACATGAGCCAGCAATTCGCCGGGATCAAGCGGCTTGGTGAGATACGCCGTCGCCCCGGCTTTGATCGCTTCGACAGCCTGCGGAATCGTGCCGAAGCCGGTCATCAAAATGACTTGGGTGCCGGGATGGTTCTGCAGGACCCAGCGAAGTAGCGAACGGCCGTCGACGTGCGGCATCGATAGATCGGCGATCACCAGATCGGTGCCGCCGGTGTAAGTGGCGATCGCTTCCCGGCCGTCGGCGGCGGTTTGCACCTCGTACCCCTCGTCACGCAAGGCCCTGGCTACCGACTCGCGCACGGCGGCGTCGTCTTCCACCAGCAAAATATGAAATGCGGAGTCTGCCATGTTTGCCTGGCAGATTGTATACGGATCGGAACGCCTGCGGCATAGGCGTCAAGTGGATTGCGGGGGGATAGACGGAGAAGCGGCGGTCGAGGTGGCTTGTGCCTGCGGTATCGGAGACACCGAAGCTAGGGGAAGGCGCAGGCGGAAGGTCGTGCCGGCTCCGGGCGCGCTTTCCACGCTGACGTTGCCGCCGAAATTATCGACAAAGCGTTTGACCAGCGCCAGGCCGATGCCGTGCCCGTCGGCCTTGCTCGTTTGGAACGGTTTGAATAATTGTTCGCGGATTTCCGGCGGAATTCCCGGCCCGGTATCGATCACGTCGAGAGTACCGAAGCTGCTTTCCGTACCGATCCGCAAAGTAATGCGGCCGTCCTCTCCCATTGCCTGCTGGGCGTTGAGCACCAGGTTCATGAGGATTTGCCGCAGGGCATGTGGATCGCACGTCACCAGCACCGGCTCGGGGGGTGCTTCCACGGCGAAATCGGTGCGCGTCTGCTTGAACAGTTCACGAAGCAACGTTTGCAGACTGCGAGCGGATTCTTCCAAATCCACCGCCTGCACTCTCATGCTGCGGGCTTTTTCATGTTCGAGATAATCCGTGACAAGCTGCTGAATGCGGGACAGCTCGGTGTCGATCGTATCCGCCGTGCTCTGCACACGCTCTTGGTCGAGGGCATTTTTGCGAAGCGAATGGAGCTGAAAACGCAGCGCCGCCAATGGATTGCGAATCTCATGCGCCAGCACTGCGGCGGTCAGACCCCGCTCGGCGCGCATTCCCTGCTGCGCCAACTCAGCCCGCTGACGCTCCACATTGATTCTGAGCCGTACTCCGTAAGCATAAATGCCGACACAACTGAGCACCAAAATGGCGGCTGCCGTCAAGGCCACGACGCGCTTCACCAGCGATCCTTCTTTTCGCCAAAATTCATCGTTCAGTTCCCGCCGGGACAGTTCCAGATAGGTGATGCCGATGGTTCGACCGTTCTCTTTCCAGGGAACGCTGACTGTGTAGAACTCGCCGTACTGCTCGATCAAAATGTGATCATCGCGGCGGCTGAGTTCATCGGTCGACAAACCATCCGGGCGGATGATCCGTGAAGCATCGGATGGGCGGATCCACCGTATGAATTGGGGAATCGGATTGACCACGCTGTAAAACGCCGCCTCGGACACAGCGTTATCCGTGGCCAGCTCCGTGCGGAGTGATTCGACAACTTGCGCCCCGGCGTTTTGCGGCGCTGTCTTCACGCTGAATTGTATCCGCCGCGCCAGATTCACCGCGTTGTCGAAGATGTCACGATCATAAACAGATTTGACGACCCAATAGCTCCACGGCACGGTGAGCAGGGTGGCCGTCACGATCAAAGCCACCGGCACCAACCAACTGCGAAACATGTCCTTGGATAGGCGCATCGAGGAATTATTTTAGCGGCGCCCCGAAGGCTTCGGCCATAGGCTCGATTCGACTGAGCTCATCGAAGTCAGCCGAGCGGGAAGCGCGTTTTAGATCGGCGATCGCAAAACTTTCACGCCGCATCCTGCGTCGCCAGCGCCTGCTCCACCGCCGCCAGCAATTGTCCCGGCGGCACCGGCTTGGTGAGCCAATCGACCAGCGTGCGCGGTGGATAATTCGGACGCAGATGATGCAGCGGAAACGCCGTCATCACCACGACACGGACCGGCAGATTCTGTTCCACGATTTGCCGTAGCAGATCAAGACCACTGCCATCGGGTAGATTTAAATCGAGCAGGCAAACCGCCGGAGAAATCGCCGCGATGGCCTCTTTGGCTTCGCTCATCGTTCCCACGGCGTAGGTCTGATAACCGCTGTCCTTGAGAAACTCGCTGAGGCTGCGGCGGAGTGAAAGGTCATCTTCCACCAACAGAATTGGCGCGGTGAGACGAGCTTGACGCGCAGAAGTGGAAGGCGACATGGTTGACAACTCCGCGATCATACCCGCGCCCAAGCAATGATGATACCACCAACTTTCCGGTGGCCTGGCCCGGCGCGAGGGGAGACGGAGGTTTATTACCGTTCCCGTTTGCTTGTCATCGGCTGGCGCGGTCGGGGGGAGAATATCCGATCGGAGAATGGGTGCAAATTGGAGTGGCGGGAATTTGTTGGCATCCGTCGCGCTTGCCTTCGGCGCGCGGCTAAACGAGTAGACAACGGTTCGCTGCTGTGCCACGGTGGCACGGAATGTGCCATTTCCAAGGCGTTTGGCACACGGTCAGTCGCGTGGATCGTCGATTTCGCTTTCCAGGAACATTTTGATCTTGGCATTCCTGTTGCTTTGGTAACGAAGTGTTCTTCCCGGACGGGAGTCGCCTCTGGATGGGGCGGCTCCCATTTTTATTTGGCTCTGGAAATGCCGATGCGGTCCAGTTCTTGGCGCGCACGCTGCTCATTGGATCGGGCGACCACCATGATCGTGCCATCTGATGACCCCTCCTCGAAAAGTGGAAAATGGGCACTCTGCTGGAGTGACTCCAGTTCTTCCGACTCTAAAAATCGGTTCACCGGGATCTCAACCGTGCGGCTGGCGACGTAGTGTTTCGGGACTTCAAGCACCATTGCCCCGCATAATATCAGCACCAAAACTGGTGCGACCCGTGGCCATTTTCGGAACGTTGCAAGCCAAAGCGCAAGGCAAAACACCGCGGTGATAAAGTGTATGTAGTCCATGAATGGCGGGTACGGGATACTTAGCGCCCGGAGCCTGCGAAGAAAGATTGCCGTGAAGTCCGCACCCATGAATGCGAACATGAAAATGATCAGTGACGGCAACCAAGGGGACGATGCATTCCATCGCCAGAAGCTGTCTCGGGGCTGGGAATCGGTCTCTGGCATGCCGTGCGTGTATCTTACCGCGCCACCGGTTCCAACGGTGCAACCTCCAGTACCAGTTTCTTGCGTCCCGTGGAATTGAAATCCACCAGGGCAACTGTCCGAGCACCTGTGTGATTGATATCCGCAATGCGGCCCAACCCGAACGTGGCGTGGCGAACCAACTGGCCGGGCCGAAAGCGGCTCATGCGGTCGGATGTTGAATCGGCATCGAGCGGCGTCGTTTGATAACTTGAGCTGCTCGGCAAATCGGTGCGGTCGATGGTTTGAATCGCTTCGGCAGGCATCTCCAAGCAAAACGGCGACATGATGCTACGCTCGCGCAATCCCCGGATGGTTCGGAAAGCGGCCCGGGAAAGAATGAGCCGCTCCTGGGCGCGGGTGATGCCGACGAAGCAGAGCCGCCGCTCTTCTTCCAATTCCGCGGGATTGGTACGAGCGCGACTATGCGGCAGGATGCCCTCTTCCAAACCGAGGATCGCCACGACGGGGAATTCCAATCCCTTGGCGGCGTGCAGCGTCATCATGGTGATTGCGCCGCCGGAGCCTTGCAGATGATCGGTATCGCTCACGAGGCTGACCATGTGCAGATACTCCGCCAGCGACGCTTCGGGATTGCCGCTGTCATATTCGGCGGCGCTGGTGATCAGGGCGTTCAAATTGTCCATGCCCGATTCGCCGGTTTCTTCGCCGATCTTGTCCTTGCGAAGCATCGCTTCCATGCCGCTGCGGCGGATGACATCTTCCATGATCGACTGCACCGGGCCTTTAACGCCGAGCAGTGAATCGGGGGCAGCGGATTTGGTGATCATGGCCCGCCAGGAATGAATCAAGCTCACAAATTGGCCGACCGATTTGATAGCACGGGTCGACAGACTCGGAACCTGCGACGCCTGTTCCATGGCCGCGAATAATCCGACGCCATGTGCGATGCCCCAAGCTTGCATCTGCTTCACCGAACTTGCCCCGATGCCGCGCGGCGGGACGTTGACGATTCGCTCAAGGCTGATGTCGTCTTGCGGGTTGACGATCACCCTAAGATACGCCAGCGTGTCCTTGATTTCCTTGCGATTATAAAACTCCACGCCGCGGGCCATGACGTAGGGAATGTTGGCGTTCCGCAGGGCATCTTCCATCACTCGCGACAGGGAATTCATGCGATAGAAGATGGCCATTTTGTTCCAGTCGTAGCCGTGGTTATCGTGGAGCTTGCGGAATTCTTCGGTGATGGCGCGGGCTTCGTCACGATCATCCTGGCAAACCAGCAGCACCGTCTTTTCCCCGACGGCGTTTTCCGTCCAGAGCCGCTTGTCTTTACGCAGCCGATTGCGGGAGATCAGTTCCGACGCCACGTGGAGAATGTTTTGCGTGGAGCGGTAATTCTGTTCGAGCCGCACAACCTTGGCATCTGGATAATCCTCTTCAAAGTCCAAAATGTTGCGAAGATCGGCTCCGCGCCAGGCATAAATGGATTGATCCGGATCGCCAACTACGCAGATGTTCCGGCTTCGCTGCGCCAGGGCGTGGGCAATCATGTATTGGGCGTGATTCGTATCCTGATATTCGTCGATCAGCACATACGCAAAACGATTTTGTAATTCAGCCAGGACATGCGGATGATCCCGAAAAGCCTCGGCGGTCAGCAGCAGCAGATCATCGAAATCCAGGGCGTTGTGCGATTTGAGAAGCTGCGAATATTTTGTGTAAACCCGTGACACATTCTTGGAAAAAAAATCCCCGGCGTGCTGGGCGAACGCCTCGGCATTCAGCAGCTTATTTTTGGCGTTACTGATGGCGGAGTGCATCGTACCGGGAGAAAAATGCGTGCTGGATAATTCCAGTGTTTTAAGGGCTTCCTTAATCAATTTGTTCTGATCGCCGGAATCGTAAATCGTGAAATTGGTCGGCAAGCCGATGGATTGGCCGAAGTGCCGCAGAATTCGCAGACACAGGGAATGAAATGTGCAGATCATCGACGAATGTTGAATAAGCTGGCCGAAATCACGTACCTGGCGTCCCAGCACTGTGCTGATCCGCTGTTTCATTTCCCCCGCGGCTTTGTTTGTGAAAGTGATCGCCAAAATGGAAGCGGGATCGACACCTTGGCTGACGAGATACGCCACGCGCCGGGTAAGGACGCGCGTTTTACCGCTGCCGGCGCCGGCGATGATCAGCAGCGGGCCGTCAATATGCGTGACAGCTTCCCGCTGTTCGCTGGTCAGGTCATCCAATAAATGAGATACATCGATCAATTCGTGATTCCTGGGGGGCTTGGGGCCAGGTGCTGGGTGTTAGAAAATCCAGATTCCATCCAGCACCTGGCCCCTATCACCCAGCTCCCAGTCGCACTATAGCATGAGTGCGATCGGTTTTCTCAGGGACGCAGAGCGAGATGAATCAGCAGATAAGACACGGCTCCGATGAACGCTGCGCAGGGCATGGTGAGCATCCATGCGGTGACGATGCGCTGCCCCCAAATCCATCGGACCGAGCGGACACCCTTGGCGGTGCCGACGCCGAGGATTGAGCCGGTGATGGCATGCGTGGTGGAAATCGGAATGCCGCCGCTGGTGGCCATGATGATGGTGCTGGCGGCGGCGGCTTCGGCGCAAAATCCACCGACGGGCGTCAGCCGTGTGATGCTCGAGCCCATGGTTTTGACAATTCGCCAGCCGCCAAACATCGTGCCCAGGCTGATCGCCCCGTCGCAGAGCAAAATAATCCACCATGTCACGGTGTGATGGTGTCCAAGCAGATTGAAGTGGTTCAAAAAACTGTGCGGATTTGGCTTCGTCCAGACTCCTCTGCCGGCGGCGAACAGGAGCATGACAATGATCCCCATGGTTTTCTGTGCATCGTTCCCGCCATGCGCCAGGGAAATGGCGGCCGCCGAGACAAGCTGCAATCGTCGAAACAGCGTATCCACTTTATGCGGCGTCGAGCGGCGAAAAATCCAACTCACCATGATCATGTTAAATGAACCCAGGATAAACCCGATGAGCGGGCTGAGGACGATGAATAGCAGCAATGCCCCCCATCCGCTGGTCCAGCCGTCCCAGATAATCGCGCTGAGCCCCTTATGAGCGATCGCGGCGCCGGCGATGCCACCGAATAGAGCATGGGACGAACTGGTCGGCAGCGCCAGCAGCCAGGTGATGATATTCCATACAATAGCTCCGAGCAGGCCGCCGAATACGACATAAATGTCGATGGCGCGGGGATCAACCAAGTCGTTGGCGATCGTGCTGGCGACGGTGGTGCCGAACAGAAAGGCCGCCAAAAAGTTGAAGGATGCCGCCCACAGCACAGCCTGGGAAGGACTGAGCACCCGTGTTGACACCACGGTGGCGATGGAATTGGCGGCGTCGTGAAAGCCGTTCAGGAAGTCGAAAACCAGAGCCACCGCGATGATGAAGATGATCAAGTTGAGCATGGGCGGCGGCGATTGATGGAATGTTTACCCGTTCTTCAGCACAATGCGCTCGATGACGTGCGTGGCATCCTCGCAGCCATCCAGCGCATTCTCGACATAATCGTAAATTTCCTTCCACTTCATGACATGCAGCGGATCGTGCGAACCGCCGTACAAATCGGAGATCGCCGCATGATGATTGTCGTCGCCGATGCTTTCCAGGCGATGCACCTCGATCAGCCGGGGATTCAGATCGGCCAGTTTGTGCGTGGTCCGCAACTGCCCGACCGCATCACTGAGCACCGTAGTGGCTTCGACGAGCACGTCGCACTGTTTGACAAACAGCGGCTCCATGCGGGTCACGTGATAGAGCGTAAACCGCTTAGCCAGGGCGTCGATGTTGTCAATGATGTCATCGAGCTCGATGACCAGTTGATGGATGTCCTCCCGATCAAACGGCGTAATGAACGTTCGATCGAGCCGTTCTAGAGCCTTGTGTGCCAGTTGGTCAGCATCGTGCTCCGCCTGGCGAATGCGGGATACGTCATCGTTAATATTGGGAAAATGCTGGGTCAATTCCTTCAGGTGCTGCGCCGACGCAATGGCCAAACGACCCATTCCCTCGAACAAGTCAAAAAAAAGCGGATCCTGAGGCAGCAAGTTAAACATAGAAGCCAGTCTCGCCAGTCGACTCCGCAGCCTTTGAGCAAAAGTTTGCCCCTCAATCGGAGGACTGTCGAGGGTGGCGGATTGTAAGTCGGCCGATGGCGGACGCAAGTTGGCATGCGGATCGGTAATTTGGCGGCGTATTACGGGCATTTTGGTACACTGTTGGTGATAACCGGCCGTTTTCGTACACTGGTTTTCGCTGAAGCACGTCGTCGCCAAAACAATCGTGGGACGACATTTATTGTGGCTTCACATGGCGTTAACGAGGCATTAACAATCGAGGAGGATCGAGTGCAGGCACGATTATTTTCCCGCAATATCAGCCGTCGGACTTTTGCTGCTGGAACTGCCGCGGCCCTTTCCGCTGCGCTGCTGCCGATTACGGCTCGGGCGGACGATTTGAAAATGGCGTTCGTCACCAACAACGCCAGCGAGTTCTGGAAAATCGCCTCAGCCGGCGTACACAAATACGAACAGGAAGCCGGCGTGAAGGTGGATATTTTTCTGCCCACCAACGGCACCGTCGAAGAGCAAAACCGCATTCTCGATGATCTGATGAGCCAGGGTTACGGTGCGATCGCCATCAGCGTGATTGCCCCGCGCGCTCAGGTGAGCATCGTGAATCGAGCCGCCGAAAAAGCCAAGGTGATCTGTTTCGATTCCGATGCGGCCAAGAGCAAACGGCTGGCGTACATCGGCACAGACAATTTCGTAGCCGGTCAGACGCTCGGGCAGGAAATCGTCAAGCTGCTGCCGCAGGGCGGGGATATGGCTGTGTTCGTCGGAACGCTATCGGCCGACAATGCGGCCCAGCGTTTGTCGGGCGTTCAGGATGCCATTAAGGATCACAACATTAAGATCGTGGCCAAGAAAGAAGACGAAACCGATCGCAACAAAGCCCGCACCAACGTCGAGAATGTGCTCAACGCCGACAGCGACGTGAAGCTGGTCTGCGGCCTCTGGTCATACAACGGTCCCGCCATCGCCAAGGCGCTGAACGCCAGCGGCAAAAAGGGGCAGGTGCTCGCCGCGGTGTTCGATGAGGAAGACGGCACGCTCGCCGGCATCGCCGATGGAACCATCTCCGTCACCGTCGTGCAGAAACCCTATAAATTCGGCTATCTTTCCTCGAAATTGATGCACGAATTGCTGACCAAGGGAGATTCCGCGTTGCCGGAGGGTGGCAAGATCGACACCGGCGTGACGGTCATCAACAAAGACAATGTCGCCGATTTCAAGGCGGAGCTGATGAAGCTCAAGAGCTAAATTGAGCGGCGGAAGTTGCTAGTTTCTAGTCGCTAGCAGTAAAACCCATTCGCATTTGCTGGCAACTAGTAACCAGCAACTAGCAACTGAATCATGTCCAATCCGTCCGCGTCGAATGTGCCGCTGCTCGAAATGGAAGGAATCGTCAAACGATTCCCCGGCGTAGTGGCGTTGAGCGGCGTGTCGTTGAAACTGCATGCCGGCGAAGTGCTGGCGCTGATGGGGGAAAATGGAGCCGGCAAAAGCACCCTGATGAAAGTGCTCGGTGGGGCAACCGCTCCCGACGAGGGGCAAATTAAAATCGATGGACAGCCGATTCATCTCCGCAGCGTGGCGGATGCAAAAAAACTGGGCATCGCTTTGATCCATCAGGAGCTGATGCTCGCGCCGAATTTGTCGATCGCCGACAACATTTTCCTCGGCGGCGAACGGCACGGCTGGGGACCATTGTTCAAACTCAGGCAACGCGAGATGAATCAGGTCGCCCGGCAATTGCTGCAGCGTGTCGGATTGAATCTTCCTTCGACCGCAGCCGTTTCCACCTTAACCGCCGGGCAGATGCAAATGGTCGAAATCGCCAAGGCGTTGTCGCTGCGTGCCAGAATGATCATCATGGATGAGCCAACAAGCTCCCTGACCCTCGGCGAATCGGAGCAGCTTTTTTCCATCATCCATCAACTCAAAAAAGAAGGCATCGGCATCATTTATATCTCCCACCGCCTGGAAGAAGTGCTGCATCTGGCCGACCGCATCACCGTGCTGCGTGACGGGAAAAACGTCGGTGATGTTTCCGCCAAAAATGCGACCCACGACGGCGTCGTTTCAATGATGGTGGGCCGGCAATACATGCATCGTTTTCCCGATCGGCTTGATGAGTTGTCGTCGGATGAATCGCTGGTGGTCGATGACCTGCGCGTTCCCGGCGCTCCGTTTGGTGTAACTTTCTCAGCCAAGCGTGGCGAAGTGCTCGGATTCGCCGGTTTGGTCGGAGCGGGACGCACGGAATTGATGGAGTGCATTTTCGGAGTGACGCCGCCGCTCTCCGGCCGGATGCTGCTCGACGGTCAGAAGTATCTGCCTCACCGACCCAGCGACGCCATTGCCCGCGGCATTTATCTGGCTCCCGAAGATCGCAAACGCCACGGCGTCGTGCTGCCCATGACCATCGCCCAAAATATGTCGCTCCCGGATGTAAATCATTATGCCCCCCTCGGCTTCCTGAACCGCAAGCGCGAACGGCAGGTCGCCGACATTGAAGTCAAACGCATGGCCATCCGCACCCCGAGCATTTTTCAAAAAGTGGTCAATCTCTCCGGCGGTAATCAGCAGAAAGTTGTGCTCGGCAAATGGCTGGCGATGCGGCCGAAGATTCTGATTCTCGATGAGCCGACCCGCGGCATCGATGTCGGCGCCAAAGCGGAAATCTATAACCAAATCGCCAAGCTCGCCGCCTCGGGCATCACCATTCTCATGGTCAGCTCCGACATGGAGGAGATTTTGGGTATGAGCGACCGAGTGGTGGTCATGCACGAGCGGGCTATTGCAGGAATCGTGCCGCGCAAGCAACTTTCAGAGGAGCGCGTCGCCAGCCTTATGGCCGGCAAAATGACCGCCTGAAAAAGGAACTGAAAAAAGCGATGAGACGAGAATTCGGCATGTTCGTGGCGCTGGTGGCGATGTGCACGGCGCTCTATTTCTGCTCGCACAATCACGCTTTCGGTGGCCAATCCAATATCGTTAACAACATCCGCGAAGTTTCGAAGCTGGCTATTCTCG
>Ga0302306_10001874_pt1 | contig 11079 bp, 12 predicted proteins | sample III_Palsa_E3_1_FD_198761 | JGI IMG/M metagenome (GOLD analysis project Ga0302306, IMG submission 198761) | Peat permafrost microbial communities from Stordalen Mire near Abisko, Sweden - III_Palsa_E3_1 | ecosystem: Environmental > Terrestrial > Soil > Palsa > Peat permafrost | place: Sweden...
TATCTGCAAACCATTCGATGTCGACGAACTGGTGCTTCGCATCCGGAACATCATTAAAAGGAATGCCGGCGTACCGGCCGGCCGCCCCGCGGTGACCATCAGGAGGGAAGACGTCGTCTTTGAAAAGGATTGTTTCAAACTAACGATCGGCGGTAAAAAGGAGATCGTGCTGACTCCCCGGGAGGCAGAACTGCTGGATTTTCTTTTTCGGCACGAAAACCGGGTCCTCAAACGGGAGGATATCCTGAGCCAGCTTTGGGGCGAGAATGACTACTTCCTGGGAAGGAGCCTCGACGTATTCATTTCACGGCTCCGCAAACATTTGAGCAGTTCTACAGCGGTCAGTATCGATAATGTGTATGGCGTCGGCTTTGTTTTTTCCGTGAGGAGAGTGCATTAGTGAAAACCCTGATTTGGCTACAATTACAGTAGATTTGCCTACACCTGTTGATTTATTTCGGCAGACCTTTGCCCTATCAAAAAGCTATAAAAATGAAACTTACATTAACAGGTTCGTTAGGTCATATCGGCAAGCCATTGACCGCATCGTTGGTCCAAAAAGGACATTCCATCACTGTGATCAGCAGTAAACCCGAAAAACAAAAGGACATTGAGGCATTGGGTGCCACCGCCGCTATCGGTTCACTGGAAGACGCTGATTTTCTTGCGGCGACTTTTACGGGGTCAGACGCAGTATATACTATGATTCCGCCCCCGCACTCTTTCAATCCTTCCTTTAACTTCATGACATACTATCGCGAAATCACCAACAACTTTATGCAAGCCGTTCGGCAGTCGGGCGTCAGACGTGTGGTTCACCTCAGCAGCATTGGCGCTCACATGGAAAAGGGATCGGGTCTTATTCTCGGTCATCATGAAACAGAGGCTACCCTGAACCAACTGTCGGATATCGACATCACCTTTATGCGGCCCGTAGGTTTCTATTACAATTTGTTCGTCTTTATACCTGCGATAAAAAATGCAGGTGTTATCTCGGCAAACTATGGTGCAGATGAAAATCTTGCCTGGGTTTCCCCGATTGATATTGCAGCTGCTGTGGCAGAGGAATTGGAAGGGCCCATTTCCAATAGGAAAGTCCGGTACGTGGCAAGCGATGAATTGACCGGTCACGAGACGGCAAGTATTTTAGGGGCGGCTATCGGTAAGCCTGATTTGAAATGGATACTCGTCAGCGACCAGGAAAGGCAAAGAACTTTAGAAGCAGCAGGACTAAGCCCCGAGTTTGCAGCAGGGTTGGTTGAAATGTTTTCAGCCCAGCGTAGCGGCAAATTAATGGAAGACTATTATCGTCATAAACCAGCGCTGGGAAAAGTCAAACTGGCCGACTTTGCAAAGGAATTTGCTATCTTGTATAAGCAATAATAATCGTGGCCTCATGGCAAAAACAAAACTTCTGCGGATTAAGACGATAAAGGAATATCACAGGTTGATGGGCCTCCCTAAACCGGAGCATCCACTGATCAGCGTGGTACATCTTGACTCTATCAGGGCTTTCCCCGTCACCGCGTCGACCAACATAGTCCTGGATTTTTACTCCATATCCCTTAAAAGAGATTTTAACGGCAAGATGAAATATGGTCAGCAGAAATACGATTTTGACGATGGTATTATGTTTTTTATATCGCCCGGCCAGGTTTTTGGAATTGAGGTTGATGAAAATGAAGAATTAAAGCATTCGGGATGGATACTTTTTGTCCATCCTGATTTTTTATGGAAGACGCCCTTGGCGAAAGCCATCAAGCAATATGAATATTTCGACTACTCGGTGAATGAAGCGTTATTCCTTTCGGAAAAAGAAGAAACGACGATTACTGGAATTATACAGAACGTCGAGCAGGAATATCATTCGAATATCGATAAGTTCAGTCAGAACGTCATTATTGCGCAATTGGAATTATTGCTCACTTATGCAGAAAGGTTTTATCAGCGCCAATTCATCACCCGCAAAATCACTAACCATAAAATTCTCAGCCGGCTGGAAGATGTTCTGACGGAATATTTCAGCAGCGACGATTTATCCCGGAAAGGGCTGCCTACGGTTCAATATGTTGCCGGAAAGTTGAACATATCGCCCAACTATTTGAGCGAGCTGCTTAAAGTACAGACAGGCCGGAGCACCAGGGATCACATCCACGAGAAATTAATGGAAAAGGCTAAAGAAAAACTGTCCACCACGGACCTGTCCGTCAGTGAAATTGCATACGAATTGGGCTTCGAGCACCCGCAGTCTTTCAGCAAGTTGTTCAAGACAAAAACCAGCCTGTCGCCTTTGGAATTCCGGCAGTCATTTAATTGATGACCATTACCCGGTTTATCATTGCCCCATTGCGATCGAGAGTAATTCTTTATCGTGATGATATTTTACCTCGCATGTATTGTCAAGTATCATCGTCGTTCAATTGATGGAAGTGTAATTCGGCCAGTCGGGTATTTCTTTACAATTAGGGTTGCCGGTCCGGGCAAATTGTATCCAGGCCGCACTCATCTTATCCGCCATCTGGTAGGCCCTTTGTCCGCCGCCGGTCATTTCTTCACATCGGGCTATATTATTGAAAACAAATGGCAGGTCCATGGTGTGAAAGGCTTTGTACGTGCCGTCCAGCACCGGGGATTGCCAGGCAAAAAGATAAACATATACAGGTGCGTGGCTGGTTTTTGACTTTTGATTGGCCTGTTTGATCACCAATGGCTTGTATTTATCGCCATAAGCAGACAGGTCCAGGAAGCCAAGCGTATTTAAACGATGGTTGATGCTGACAACGACCACATCCCCTTTCCTGCTTAGGTTTTCTCCATCCAAAGAGGAGAATTCAACCGACGAGCCTGATGAAAATCCACCACCGTGTAAGTATACCATCACCGGCTTCCTTTCAGCTCCGTTCACCTCTTTGCTCCAGATATTTAAGTTGAGGCAGTTCTCTTTGATATAATAACCGTGGGACCGGTTCAAAGGAAATTCATACTCGTCCCTGAAAACATAGGACTCGGGAGACGGGCAAGTCGGACCAAAGGTCATAGAACTACGGATACCCTCCCAGGAGGCGGCCTTTTCCGGCGGCATAAAACGCTTGGCCGTACCATAGGGGATTCCTTTAAAGGTATAAATTCCGGTATGTATATAGCCGCGGACTTTCCCGTATGCTGTTGTAACCACGGCAATTTCCTTGCCCGCAGCAATGGCCGGATTTTCCTGACAATCAGCTGTTATTGGCAACATAGTATTCTTAATTTTTTTCGACTTTACAAATAAAGCAGCAGGCCTCTGCATTTCTTACGTGGAAATATTCAACTTCCGTCTGTTCTTCGAATAACTTTGGAATTAATAGGTCTATATCGTCATCCCCGACCAATCTGGTAAAAACCATTTTTTGTTCTTTGTTGTAACCAATAAGCGTCAAAGGGAAACTTTCTTTGTCGGCTTTGATTTCAGGAGGGAAGCGGTGGATGTCCTTATAGGCTTCGACCTCTTTCTTGTGAATGAATATTGGTCCGGGCTGATCGAAGGCATTATGAAAAAAGAACGGACTGTGGGATAAAAGTAATCTTACGTCTTCGCCAACTGCGAAAGGTTTTAAAGAAACCCTGCAAGGCCCCTTGCCGGTAGCTACTTGTTCAACTATTTCGTGACCAAAATCATCCTTCTGGTTTTCACGAAGTTTTCTGGCATATTCCTCGCTTAGAGGAACAATTTTAAATTGGTTCATTTGAAGTAAAATTTTAATAGGCAAATGTAGAAAGAGGGCTGGGGTGTAAAAACCCGGAACTTGCGGACTTAATTGACCCAGAGGCTGTATAAACAGCCAGCGGGAGATGTTTTTCATGGACTAAATATATAAAATTTCTACTGAGAGGGAGGGATTGACGGCAATCCAGGTTATTTACCAAATGATAAATGCCGAGAAGATAACGTTCTGGAAATTTGTGGTGACAAAATTTATATTATGTATTCAATAATTGGCGTCACCGGCCATGTAGGCGGCATGGTGGCTGCAAAGCTTCAGGAAGCGGGCCTTCACTTTAAGGCAGTAGTAAGAAATGAAAGCAGAGCAATGGAACTCGAAAGCAAAGGATGGCAGACTGCCGTTGCGGAATTACACGACGTTGGTGCGCTGACTAAAGCCTTTTCAAACACCCAAGGTGTATTTGTGATGACACCGCCTCTGTTGGAATCGGCCGACCCTGTCGGTGAACATGACAGAATGCTGAAGGCATTGAGCACGGTCATCGACGCTGCAAAGCCCGGGAAACTGGTTTATTTATCCAGTGTGGGTGCCCAGCACCCCCTGGAAACAGGTGCGATCCGCAAGCTCTATGAAATGGAGCAGACATTTAACAAGCTCTCGCTACCGACCGCTTCCATTCGTGCTGCCTGGTTTATGGAAAATTTCGTGGGCCAGATAGGAGCGGTGGCTTCGGGTAGCCCGCTCATGAGCTTTGTCGACCCCGCGTCGAAAAAGATACCCATGGTAGCAACAAGTGATATTGGTAAACTGGGGGCGCAACTGCTGCAACAAAACTGGATTGGACATCGGGTGGTTGAACTGGAAGGTCCTTGCACTTACAGCGTAGCGGATGTAGCTATGGTATTGAGGTACCATTTGGACAAAGAAGTGAGGGTGGGTCTCATCGCCGAGGCTGAATATGAATTGGCTTACAAGTCTTTTGGGTTCAGTGACAAAGGGGCCAAATTGATGGCCGAAATGAACAGGGGCTTCAATAGCGATCATATCGTGTTTGAAGGGGGATTTTGTGAACAGGCACAGGGAGAAACATTGCTGGAAGATTGCCTGGCAAAATATATCAGGAACTGATATTTCGCCGTATCCGGCTGAGCGATTGTTGAGTGATCCCAAGATAGGAGGCGACATCGCTTAAGGGAACCTGAAGCATGATGTCTGGCTGCTGCGAAATGAATTTATGGTACCTGGTGGTGGCTTCTTCGCCCATAAGGCTGTTCCGGACCTGGATTTTATCGATTAGCGCTTGCTGGGTAATGCTCTCCACGAGGCTTTTGAAGTAAGGTAATTTGGCATACAGGGCATCTAACGATGTTTTCGAAAATACCAACAGTTCCCCGTTCGTGGCAGCTACAATGCTCTCATGCGCAACAATGCCGCCGTTGAAGCTATATAGGATAGTACAAAACTTGTTTTCTTTGATGAAGAATTGGATTACATCGTTGCCTTTTTCGCTGGTTGAAACGATTTTGAGGATCCCTGTTGCAACAAAGAATAATTCTTTTGCCGTTTTGCCTTGCTGTAGTAAAACCTGGCCGGGGGCTATATCCCTGTGCTGCAGATGCTGGCCGATCAGTTCAAAATCTGCTGCCGGAATTTCCTTAAATAAGTTCAAGAACCTATGAAAGATCGTTTTATCTGCTTCCATATTGTTTTGCTGCATATTTCCAACAAATACAAATGCAAAAATACCCATTAAATTTTCAATATCGCAAAATCTTTATGCCCAGCTTTTGGGCTGGGCACTTCTTGTGGAGATGTGCCATAGGGGTGGTTACGTGACTTTCCGCAGCCCTTCGGAATTGCATGTCTATACTCCGGTTTTCATTTTTAACCATTCAAACGACTAACTCCGGGTTAGTAATAAAGTAACTTTTTGTCTTATACGAAAATAAGAGTATACACTTACCTTATATTTATCTCATGAAGCTCCCTGTCATCTTAAACGACTTGCAATATTTTCTGCTACTGGAAAATGTTGAATACGTCGCAAAATTTATAAGGTATACGAACTGTAGAGAATTGTCAAGACTTACAGGCATTAAATACCGGCGTACTTGCCATATACTTTCATATCCAATTAAAATGACAGACAACGAGATTGAAATGCTAGCCAAAGCTATTGACATAGATAAATCTTATGTTGCGAAATTCATCGCCAAGAGGTAGTGATCGCCGCTATAGAGTTGTCAAGAAATTAATTGAATGCGGCACAATAGCTCTGTACATGGACATTTTCGAATACATTCCCAAAAGTGTAATTGCAAAGGACTGCGGATTTAATAGCGCGAGAATTAATAAACTCATCAAGAACCCTAGAGAATGGAAAGTGAGGGAAGTCATCTGGCTGAGTCAGTTGATTGGCGTAGACCACTATTTACTGTTCAGACTCATCGTTGAGTATGGAAGCCAGATGAGACATTACCGCCCTCCCGGAAGTGGAAGAACAGCACAAAAAAGACCGAAATCATTCCCTATATTTTAATAAAAACAGCCATGTTAAGAAACTATTTCAAGATAGCTTTTAGAAATATTACACGTCACAAAGCCTATTCGATAATCAATATTTCCGGCATGGCAATAGGCATGGCATCGAGTATCCTGATCCTGCTTTGGGTGCAAAATGAATTGAGCTATGACAAATTCCACAAAAATGCGGGCCAGCTCTATCGCATCATCACCGATTTTGGCGATTCAAAAACCCTCGGGACGCCTGCAGGCATGCCCGCGGCATTGACGGGGGAAATGCCCGTCGTCAAAAATGCCGTTCGTCTGTACTTCGCCTGGTCTCCCGTCCTGATGGAATCGGGTGGCAAGAAATTTGAGGGAAAACACGCCTGGTATGCCGACGCGAGTTTCCTGGAGATGTTTTCCTATCCGCTGGTGAAAGGGGATCGCTCGACGGCGTTACTACAGGAAAATGGCGTGTTGATAACGCAGGAAACGGCTACAAGATACTTTGGGAACGAGGACCCGATCGGCAAGATCATCCGGAAAGACGATAAAGAAGATCTTGTAGTCACGGGCGTGCTGGCCAATGTACCCGGCAATTCAGATCTGCAATTCGACATGCTGCTTCCTCACTCGTCCTCGTCCGGTTATTTCTGCCGGTATTTAACGGGCTGGCTGACAGAAAACTCGCCATCGATGTATCGGATGCGAAGCTTTGGCTAAGCCTTTTGGGCATTGCCCTGGTAACCGGGGTCATCGCCGGAAGCTATCCAGCCTTGTTCCTTTCCCGCTTCAACCCGGTAAAGGTCTTGAAGGGAAATGTCAAATCCATGGGCGGCAATTTACTGTTCCGCAATGCGTTGGTCGTCGTCCAATTCATGGTCTCGCTCCTATTGCTGATAGGCACCGTGATCATATACCGTCAGCTTACCTTCCTCAAAGAACGGAATCCCGGTTTTGAGAAAGCCAACCTGCTATATGTGCCGATGAAAGGGGATATGTGGAACAAGCAGTTTGCTTTTAAAAATGAGCTAAAACAAAACCCATTGACCAGCGATTACAGCATTATTGAAGACCTTCCCACCGATCTTGGGGCCTGGACGTTCGATGCCCATTGGGACGGGAAGGACTTACGCTCGCCGCTGCCGGTCCACGTGCTGGTGGTCGACGATAATTTTTTAAGTGTATTCAAGGTGCCGGTATTGGCTGGCCGGGGTTTTTCAAGTGCCTTCAAGGGTGATTCCTCTAATTTCATGATCAACGAAAAGATGCTGGGCCTTATGGGTCTGACTGCCAGCACGGCGCTGGGTAAATGGGTAACGGTTTGGGGAACCAAAGGCGTTATTGTCGGCGTTGTAAAAGACTTTAATTTTAAACCCGCTCAGCAGGCCATAGAACCATTGATCTTATCTTTTAACAGGTCGGGTGGCTATACCTTTATTAGAACACCCCCGGGAAAAACCAGCGCCACGATACAGGCTTTGGCAACGATAAGCCAACAACTCAACCCTGCCTATCCCTTCACCTTCGAATTCCTTGACCAGGACCTGGCCAATCTTTATAAGGGGGAACAACAGATGGGCAATATCTTTAACCTTTTTGCGCTGTTGGGCATTTTTATCTCCAGTCTTGGTCTTTACGGCTTATCTGCCTTTATGGCCGAACAGCGCACCAAAGAGATTGGCGTCCGAAAGGTATTGTGCGTCGGTGTTCAACCTCGTCTATTTATTATCTTCCGGCGTCACCAGGCTGATCCTTATCGCGATCGTTGTAGCCGTGCCGGTTTCCTGGTATGCGGTGAACAAGTGGTTGGCGGGTTTTGCTTATCATATTCCTGTTAGCTGGGTGCTGTTTGCCGGCGCCTCCCTGGCGATCGTGGCGATGGCGTGGTTGACAGTTAGTTATGAAACTATAAAAGCAGCCATTGTTAATCCTATAAAGAGTTTGAGAACTGAGTAAATAGATGTCGGGGAGAATCGATACCTAAATGATTTCATTTTTTGAACCATTTTGTTACATCCCAATAAACAAATGATTAAAATGAGAAAGCCACTATCATTCAAAATTTTGCTCCAGTCGGCCATTGCAGTAATGCTGTCGCCCAGGAAAATTACGCTCCCTGGAACTATAGGTTCCCTTGCAAACTGGGCCAGCCTTGGGGGGGTATGTTCCGGGATAGTGGGCACGGTATCAAAAAGATTTTGGTTGGCAGCCCTTTGCGCTGGTGGCGGCAAAGTAGCTCGAAACTTCGTCGGGATTGCTTAGCCTAACGGAGATGGTCAAGTTATGTTTATGCTGAAAGGTGTACAAGGATCTGATCTGCCGATTCATATCCGAAAAATCTCTGATTGGCTCTTTAGGGGCAAATAGGCCGTCTTTTTCCCAAAGATCTATGGAAAGACTGACGGCGTGAGGATTGATCCAAAAGGGGGTCTTTATTTTATCCAACTCTTCGGGCATACAATCTTCGAGAATGATGTAAAACAGGACTTGAACAAACTCTTCAATCTTCCTAATGGAAAAAGTATAATCTTCAATTATTTGCTCAATCGTTTTCTCCTTTTGAAGGCACCGATCATATAATTCCTTTATAAACGGTATTTTCAAATAATCAATAAATTGAAACGAAAACGTCCCTTTTGATAACCTGGACCAATCTGAAAATAGCTTTCTGACCTTGAAAGCCAAATTGTAAAAAGAAAACATTATATTCTGAATTTTTCCTGTCTTTTGTTCATCCAGATAAATAGAGTTGAACATCTGTGGAGCGGCCATGGTCCAACCGACGAAAATGTCCCAAATATAACGTAATGATTCCACCTGCGAATTACCGAAATATGGGTAGGCCGATTGAATATCGTCAACTAGCCAATCATTTTGAAAAATAATAAACTGGTTATAAAACTCTATTCTATTTTTATCAATTTCTCCATTGGATAAATAATTTGTTATCAATTGGGTAATAATGGAATTTGAATAGCCAATGAGGTTTGAGCCAGGAGAATAAAACGGATCTGGAAACAATGCGGCTTCGCCAGTACATGCCCATCGGTTTTCAGAGAATACCTTTTTAGACGAATAACTATAATTTCTTAGACCCAGGAAATCCATTATTTCAAAGCTTTCGATCTCTGTAGCTACAAAAGGAGCTTTTTCTCTAATCCATTGCACCGCTTTTTCAATGTTATTGAACTCAGTATAGTCGTGCAGGCTTTCATCGACCACTATTCCAACGCTGGTGTTACCATTTATGAGTGGGATAAGCCAAATCCAATATCCGTTACCCATTAAATGAATAGTCGAATAATATCGGATTTTGTGAGGGACCCTTTGATGCCATTTCACATTGTCGTCCGGAACAAAATCACTTACATCCAATCTTCCTTTTACTCTGAACCATACGGAGCTGCAATTGCTATTCAGTTTCCGTCTAAGCCCAAGCTTTTTTTGCAAAATGGATCTTCTTCCAGAGGCATCTACCACCCATTTGCATGAGACGGATTGTTGCGCTATACCCTTGGATCTTTCACTATACAGGATTTCATGGTTGGCATTCCCTTCATTCAAAATTATTTCATCTGCAGAAACATCGTCCTTAATGGAAACACCTAATTGCTTGTTTAAGAAATAAAGATCATTCTCAAGCTTTCCCCTATCAATCTGATAAGAATCAACTGACGCATATTCGGATAGACCTATTTCAGAGTAGTCGCCAAAATCATCAAATCCTTCTTTGAAAAAATAGCGTAATCCGCATTTTATATATTGTTCATTCTTAAAATATTGCTTAAGTTGTAAAGTTTCTCTTAAATAAAATCCAGCAATTTCTACAGTGGATTCACCGACCTTATGCGCTGCTTCCCTTAGCGGAAAGCGGTTTTTCTCGAGTATTAAAACAGTGATACCACTGTTTTCCAATTTCAGTTGCCTTGCAAGGCACATGCCTGCCAAGCCTCCCCCACAAATAACGACATCGTATGTTTGCGATTTCATTGTGCGAGCATTTTAAGTTTAAGGATCAAAATCTGAGCAAGCGGATAAGTGTGTTTGAGAAGGCAGGAAATATTGAAGATATTTATAATACAATTGACAGGCAAATAAATTTTGTCACCGGCTGATTTGCTCAGCGGAGGCTATCCGAGGGATGAGGAATCAAAAAGTAGGAGTTCGCGAAATCGGAACTAATGTTGCCGGGTAGGAAAAACATTTCTTGTCCGAAATTTCTATGAACAAGCCCTGGTTTTTGAATACACAGGGCTTCACAAAGAGGTCCTCGGGGAGAGGGAGGGATTGCCTTCGGCGATCCCGGGTTGGGGGGCTTAAATCAAAGAACAAGAGTGTCGCACTACGTGCGCCATTTTTTATCCCGGTCCGCTTTTGCGAGCAAGCTCACATCGCTCCCCGGAATAAAAAAATGCCCCCGGCAAAGCCGGAGGCAGCGTTGTTCTTTGATTTGCGGAGAGGGAGGGATTGCATCTCGTCCGCTAATATATTTTGGCTCAATATTTTATGAAAATCTGGAAAACGGAGTCTTGAATTTCGCTTTGGAAAAGAGCATATGCGACTTATCAATACTAAGATATTGAATTTATGTGTGTGACAGGCCTGATTACCAGTGAATATTTTTTGAAGCAATGAATTCGCAAATGATGATTTCATCATCCGACTCCAGGAACACAACCGTGTATTTCCTCTTATAAGGAATACATTTGTACCCCACCATAGCTCGCTCCGGTTCCCTGCAAATAGCATGCGTTTTTCTTGAATCTGCCAGTTTAATGAAGAAATCGTACACCGCATCGGTGAACCTTTCAGCTGTTGCCAGCAACCCCTTTGATTCAATAAACCAGGCTATTTCGGCAATGCTATC
>Ga0302306_10001876_pt1 | contig 11074 bp, 6 predicted proteins | sample III_Palsa_E3_1_FD_198761 | JGI IMG/M metagenome (GOLD analysis project Ga0302306, IMG submission 198761) | Peat permafrost microbial communities from Stordalen Mire near Abisko, Sweden - III_Palsa_E3_1 | ecosystem: Environmental > Terrestrial > Soil > Palsa > Peat permafrost | place: Sweden...
TTCATGAACTTGAGAATACCGTTCACCGTTTCTTCGAGAGATGGGTCGGGTCTGCCCCATGCGGAAGCATCCCGCGCCGCCTGGTACGTGGAACTGTCGTAGCGTTTGAACTCCATGGATGAGATGTTGTCTACGGAACCTACCAGGAAATCCAGCAGCGGAAAGAGAAGATCTTCCTTACGGCAACGGCGAATCAGCTCGGGAACGAACTCGGGCAAAAGGAACGAGTCAAACTGCCGTCCGGTCGATTCTGTGATGAGACGGGTGATGTCGGTCATGTTCGAGTATTCATCCCGAACCACATGGAACGTCTCATTGGCCGTCCCCTGGCTCATGGAGATTGCAACGATGTTATTCGCCACGATGTCCGCCGGTACGAAGCTGACCTGGTTCAGCGTGTCCACGCCGATGCCGTGATTGACCATGAAAGCCACGAGGCGAACGGCAATGTCGAAATTGTTTCCACCGCCATCGACCGAAGGGCTGACGAGTGCCGGACGGAAGACCCGCACGGAAAGTCCGCGGCGCTGCGCATCGAAGACCACCCGTTCCGCGACCCATTTCGTTTGGCTGTAACCGAAGTCGAGAAGCTCCATATTCGCGTTCGAATCTGTCTCATAGAGAACAGATTTCACCGCCCAGCCGAAGATGAACGTCGTCGAAACGTAGTTGAACTCTTTCGAGCGACCTTCAAAAGCAAGCCGTAGAATCTCGTTTGTTCCAAGAACGTTGGCATCGCGCATCATGTCGTAGTTGAACAGGTAGTTCACGGTTGCGCCGTTATGGAAGACTGTGTCGATCTCGGTGGTCAGGAAGTCCCACGTCTCCTGCATGAGACCAAGACCTTTCTGTCCCAGGTCGCCGCAGACGGGGAGGACACGAGCTTCAAACATCTCCATCAGATCGCCCGGAACCGATCCCATGGAATGCATGGCGCCTCTCAGGCGCTGCTTGCCCTGACTTTCATCTGACGCACGGACAAGAACGTGGATCGTAGCGTCCGTCTGCTCCAGCAGACTCTTCATCAGGAACGGCCCGATGAAACCAGTACCGCCGGTGAGCAATATCTGGCTCGGCGACGACACCTTCGGAACGGGCGCAGGCTCAGGAGGTTCGAAGAGTAGCCTGGTATCCTCCCGCATCATCTGCATCTCCAGTGCGTTCTGCTCTTCGCGGAACGCCGCGAGGAATGTGCGCAGATGCAGGAGTGCCTCTTCCGGAGCGCTCTCCAGCTGGTCGGCGAGACCGAACAGTTCCGCAACACTGACGCGCTGCACCAGCCCGATGTCGACTTGCCGTGCGAGCATGTCGGCGCCTTTGTCTTTGAGCAGTTCTTTTAACTCGTGCATGAAGCCGACGAGATCCAGAGAATCGAGACCTGCTTCCACCAGGTTGTACGATTCCTGCCCCGTCAGGTTGTAGCGTGCCTTCAACTCCGCAAAAGGCGAGTCCATGTCTGCGGTGGACTGCGTTGCATCGACATCACCGTCTCGAGAAAAGTCCGAAAGAACCGTGAACTCACCCGCCATCCACATCTGCCGAGTCTTATGACGCATGATCTTGCCCGAACTTGTCCTAGGCACGGCACGCGGTGCAATGAGGGAGATGACCGCAACTTCGACATTTAGGAAGTTCCGGACGGCAGTCGCAATCTTTCTCGCGTCGGGCAACACCTTCGGGTTCTTCACTTCTGCAACGATTGCCAATGCCGGCTCGTTGTCATCATGAATCTGGAAGGCGGCAACGCAGTTGTGGCGGATGAGGCTGGACGATTTCTCTACAACACTCTCAATATCGTGCGGGTAATAATTCTGCCCACGGAGAATGATCATGTCCTTGATGCGGCCGCAGACGTACAGCTCTCCGTCGTGCATAAATCCGAGATCGCCGGTTCGCAGGTATCCGTCGTCATATGGGCGATCGTCCACAAGCCTTGCCCGGAACTGCTTCAATGTCAGTTCGGAATTATTCCAATAACCAAGGCACTTCCCTTTGCCTGCAAGCCATATCTCGCCAACCCGTCCCGGTTCGAGTGCGAAATGGCCTTCGGGATCAACAATCTTGAGATCGAGACCGGCGAGCGGTACGCCGCAACTGACAATCTGCTTCGCCATGTCGATCTCGGAGACCTCAGTGGTCATGCGCGCCTTGCCGAGCGTGAGCGCCCGCTTGTTGACGGAGACGATATTCCGACCATGGAGCGTGACGGCAAGCGTATTCTCCGCCAGACCATAGGCGACGTAGAAGCTTTCGGCCTTGAGCCCGTACGGCTCAAAGGCTTCCAGAAATCGCGTGTACGTATCCGGCTTCACGGGTTCCGCTGCGCACATGAGTACAAGCAGCGAACTCAGATCGCAGGCCTCTAGCGTCTCCTTGGGAAGCCTGCCGGTGCGCAGACAGTAATCGTAGGCGAAGTTGGGCGCAGCGGTGGATGTCGCGCGGTACTTGGAGATCGTTTCGAACCACAACACCGGCCGCTGGATAAAGTCTGTTGGCGAGAAGCCATACGTTGTGCCGCCGCGCAGTGCGGGATACAGATAACACCCAATCAACCCCATGTCGTGATACTGCGGCAGCCATGAAACAACAATTGGGGCATCGTTCTCGATCACCAGCGGGCAGGTGTCCAGAATATTTTCGTGCGATACGACGACGCCCTTCGGCTCCATCGTTGAACCCGAAGTGTACTGCAGGAAAAGAATCTCTGAAGAAACGACCGTCGGTAAGCCGCCAGTTGTTTCGACGAAGTCTTCGGTCGCGATCCAGGGTAGACCGGAGATGTAATCGACGTCAACACCGGACGTCGAGACACAACTCCTGGCGAGATTTGTCTTAAGAGATGCGTGATAGTCAAGACTCGTCAGGACTCCGGTAGCCTGGCAATCTCTTGCGATGTGCACCATCTTGTACAGCGCGCTTTGGAAGCCCCGCGAGCTGGGTGGGTATACCGGCACTGGGATCAATCCCACGCGCACGCAGCCGAAAAAGGCACATATCATTTCCAGTCCAGGAGGATAGGCCAGGAGCAGTCTATCGCCAGCGGAGAAGCCGCGGTCACTCAGCAGATGCCCGGCGATAGCCTCCGCACGGAGAAGAAATGAAGCGTAGGTGTAGCTTTCGATCGGATCGCCATCCACGTCGAGGTACGAATACAAAAGTTTGTCGGGGTGCTCATCTGCAAGTATTTCAAGTTGCCCCAAAATCGACGGCCTGATCAATCAGCGATCCTCCAGGAGGTGTGGAACGGGATTCAAGAACGAACTCGCTTCTGAGAGAACGAGCGGACACACGTTGAAGTCTCAACGAGTTGACGTAGAAAGCAAAGCCGAATGTTACGAAACGTTCATTTCTTAAGCATTCGCGCCCTTTGCGGCTCGTGCGAAGACTATTTTCTTTTTTTTGACCGAGAAAAAAGATGCAAAGTGCTTCCAGGTGTTCATGCCCATGCGGAAGCCGTCCTTTGACGTTCCATGTAGTCGTCCTATGGTAGCAAAGCATGAAGACAATGCCGCGCTCCAGTCTTCGTGGATTGTATCCGGCGTTCGTTCTACAATCGACAAACGGACGGTGGCCGAGTCCAAGTCAGAGAATAGTGGAGGTGTCAGTGATGTTTGCGGCGGGAGCGACCATTGCTGAAGCACCGGACGCGGCTGATCTTGTGCCGCCGGAGAATTCCGCGCCGACGATCGAACCCGGTAGCGTGCCCTCCTTCCCAAAGGTTCTCCGAGGGCGTCTAGAGAAGTTCTTCGCAGAGGCCGATCTTTCCCCCAAAGCAGACCCGATGATGTGGGCAAAGATCGCCATCGGGATGGCTGTGCTGGCGGGCAGCTGGATTGCTCTGTATATGCTCCATCCTGCAGCTTGGCTTTTCGTCGCTCTCTACGTTCTAGGCGGTCTTGCGCAGACGTTTCTTTTGCTGAATATCGCCCATGACAGCAACCATAATGCAATCTCGTCACGTCCCGCGATCAACAAGAGCCTGAACTACGTCTTCGATCTCTGCGGGATTAGCTCCTATATGTGGCGCATCCTGCATCATCGTGGCCACCATTCCTGTATCAATCTGCACGGCGAAGACGATGCAATTGAGGGACGCGGTCTGTTCCGCTTTACGCCGCACGACCCTCGTGCACCCCTGCATCGGTTCCAGCACATCTACGCGCTCTTTTTATATGCGCTCTTCTCTCTGGAATACGTATTCGTGCGTGACTTCCAGAGCTTTTTCTTTCCCGGTCACGCCTACCTGACGCGGACCAAGCATCCTCTCCGCGAATACTTCATCCTCTTCGCAGGGAAGGCTTTCTACCTCACGTACATGTTGGTTCTGCCGATTCTGGTGATGAAAGAGCCTCTGCTGCTTGTTTTAGTGGCCTTCTTCGTTGTCCATCTCATCGTAGGTCTCAGCGTTGTACTTGTCTTTCAAACGACGCACGTCATCGAGGATACCTACTTCCCGTTGCATCGCAGTGAGTTTGAAAACGGCGTGTACCACGTCTTCGCAACCACGGCCGATTACGCGACAGAGAACCCGGTCGTCGGGTGGCTAGTCGGCGGACTCAATCATCATGTCGTGCATCATCTTTGCCCGTATGTGTGCCACACCCACTATGCTCCACTGACCAGGATCGTGAAGCAGACTGCCGAGGAGTTTGGCGTGCCGTATCGGCAGCACACCACCATGACGACGGCTATCTGGCATCATCTCCAGTTGCTGAAGCAGTTAGGGAACGAAGGCTGATGCGACGCCTCCTTCTGGTCCCAACAGGTCCCGATTTGTGCGGATCCAGCGTTCCCAGCCCATCTGCGGTTCAAGAGATCCATCAGAAAGGCCGGGCATGACCTCGTCCACACTTGTTCCGGCCGTTTCGCGCTGGCGTTCCTTTGCGGATTCGCGCGCCATGGCCGCCAATCCCGTGCAGGTTCTGACGAAGTATAACAAAGCCTTCGGTGACACCTTCCGCTTCTACCTGGGTGGCATCAAGGAAGCGATCGTGACCATCGACCCCTCCGTCATTCAGCATGTATTGAAGACGAATGCGGAAAACTACCGCAAGTCTGAGATACAGGTGAAGCGGATGGGCCACTTCCTTGGCAAGGGCCTTCTCACCACGGAAGGGGAAGCCTGGAAGACCCAGCGCCGCTTGATCCAAAAAGGATTTGACCGTAAGCAACTCGATGCGCTGTCCATCATCATGCAGGATTCGCTAGCAGATTCGCTGAGGGATTTTGACAGGCAGATTCGCAATGGGCCGGTCGATATTTACCCGCAATTAATGAGGATTACCTTTGCGATGGTTGCCCGATCGCTATTTGGGGCGAGGCTGAAAGATGAAGATATCGACCTCGTCAGCCACACCATCTGTACTGTCCAGGAATTCATCGTTCGGCAGACGCTTCAGCCCTATCTGAACCCCTGGTTCTCTGTCTCCGGCGAACTTCGCAAGCACGAAGAGATGCGCGCCAGCGCGGATGCCGTCTTGCTGGAATACATCAAAAAACGTCGTAACGAAGCACCTAGTCACGATCTTTTACAAACGTTGATGGACGCGCGCTACACGGATGGTGAAGGTATGAGCGACGAGCTCGTCCTCAGCGAGAGCATGCAGTTGCTGGTCGCGGGCCATGAAACATCGTCCAATGCACTCTCATGGCTCCTTTATCTCCTGAGCTCACGGCCGGATTGCCTCGAGCAAGTGCGTCAGGAATTTGATGACGTGCTGGGCGATGCTCCTCTGGGCCACGCCGACCTTCCGAAGTTCGTCTTCACAACGCAGGTCATTCAGGAGGCACTCCGGCTGTATCCGCCGTTCTGGATGGTTGATCGCGAGGCAATCGCGGACGACCGCGTTGGCGACGTGGTCATCCCTGCTGGTTCCATGGTTATCGTGCATGTGTATGGTGCACACCATACACCAAAGCACTGGCCGGACCCCGAGACATTCGATACGAATCGCTTCATCAAGGGCAACGAGAAGTTGCGTGCGCCGTTCACTTACCTGCCGTTCGGTGGCGGACCCCGAACCTGTATTGGCAATCACTATGCCATGCTACAGATACTGATGATCCTGAGCGATCTCCTTAGAAAATACGACTTCCAGATCGTGCCCCGCCAAACAATCGAAGCCAGACCAATGGTCATCCTGCGGCCGAAGCACGGTATACGCATGACCTTCACTAGCATCTTGGCGAGTGCATAGTGCGTTACCAGGGTGCTAAAGTCAGTCGTCCCGGCTACCTGCTTCATGCAGAAGCAGGTAGCATCGAACGACGCTTGCATTAATCTGGATCACGTCGCGTCGTATTTGGGCGAATTGGTCCTGATAGTCAGCTTATCGGAAGCGATCCTCCCAAGTGTCCTGGATTAGAGAGAACAGGCCTTAGCGCAAATCCAAGCTCTTGGAGAACAGGCAACCGAACCGGTCATTTACCGGTTCCTCCAGGTTCTGCTTGCAACCAAGATAGCGCTTGGTAGTCAGGACCCAGGCGTGCCCCAAAAGAAACTGGATCTGTTCAAGCTCTCCTCCATTTACATGGAAGAGCTTTGCGCAGGTCCGCCGCAGACCATGAGGTGAGAGATGATCGATTTCTAGACGCTGTGCACATTTCCGAACCACGTACCAGACGACGTTTTCGGAAATACCGCTACCCCAGGGAGTTCCATGCCGACTGACCGCTCTGAAAATTCGTCCGCCCGTCACGAGCGCTGCGGCCAACCACCTGTCAATTGCACTCTTCACCCAGACTGGCATCGGGACTGTTCTGACATGATTGCCCTTACCTACAAGATCGGCAATCGACCAATGTCCCTGCTGAATTTGAATATCTTCCTTCCTCAGGGATGCCAGTTCAGCTCGGCGAAGACCACAGCCGATCAGGATCGATATCATGGCCACGTCTCGGACACTACGTAAGCCTTCTCCGTCCGCTTTCTCAAGGAGTACCCGAGCCTGGTCGCGAGTGAGCCAGTTTCCGGCTCGTGAGCCTAGTTGCTTGACGCCCTTGACCCGTCGAATCCCTGCAGCAAGTTCCGGACTTAGAAGGCCCGAATCCGCCGCTGGTTAGGATGCCCTTTCTATTGTCTCCATAATCACGTCGGTCATACCCGCGAGGAGGGAGCTAACGGCGCTTCATCCAGCTGGCTACGCGGCCCGCAAGAGCTCCCCATGGCGGTCCGAGATGTTCGAAAACATTCAGTATCCCGACTTTGTAGACCGAACGGGTGTGGCTGAAACGCCTGAAACCGTCTCGTCCGTGATACGCGCCCATACCGCTTGTGCCAACACCACCGAACGGCAGCCCATCTTGCGCAATATGGAGAAGAGTGCCGTTGATAGTCGCGCCGCCGGAAGTGGCTCTTTCGAGAATTATGTCTTGTATGCGCCTATCGTTACTGAAGCAGTAGAGGGCCAGTGGTTTTGGCCGTTCGTTGATGAATGACAATGCCTCTTCGATCGTTTCGTACGAAACAACGGGCAAGATCGGTCCGAAGATTTCATCCTTCAGCAACGAGCAGTCTGCGGGTGCATTCATCACGACAGTTGGCGCAATCGAGTTTTGATGAGGCACTGGGTCAGACGAGAGTAGCGTCGCTCCGCCTGCCTTTGCTTCTGCCAAAGCGTGGATAAGCCGAGTCCGGTGACGCTCGCTGATAATGGTGCTGTAGTCGGGATTCTCCTGGATAGTCGGGTAAGCACGTCGAGCTTCGGCGATGACATGCTCGGCAAAAGCGTGACAGCGATCTGAAGGAACTAGAACGTAGTCCGGCGCGATGCAGGTTTGCCCTCCGTTCAGGAATTTCCCAAAGGCGATGCTCCGAGCTGCTTTCTGGACGGCGTAGTCGGCACAAACGATGGCGGGTGACTTTCCGCCAAGCTCTAGAGTCACCGGGGTCAGATTTTTCGCCGCTGCCTTCATGACCTCACGACCTACGGAGGTTGACCCAGTAAAAATGAGGTGGTCAAAGGGAAGGCTCGCGAAGTCGCGGCCCATGGCTGGCCCTCCGGTGACGACGGTCACGTCTGTCGGATTAAAGTGAACCAAAACCAGCTTGCGGAGTAGTTCTGAAAAGCGCGGAGTCAGTTCAGAGGGCTTGATCATGACTCGGTTACCCGCGGCCATTGCATCGACCAGAGGCCCGAGGGTTAGCAGCAATGGATAGTTCCACGGCGCGAGGATGCCTATGACTCCGAGTGGTTCGTAACGGATCCAGGCACGACCAGGCTGGAAGGCTATGTCGACCGGCCGTGCCGCTGGACGCATCCACGCGCTCAGATTTCGGCTGGTATGGCGAATAGCATTCAAGACCGGGATGATCTCGAGCATCTCGGTTTCAGCAAACGAGCGATTTCCAAAATCTTCGGAGATGCTTTGTTGGATCGATTTGCCATTCTCAAGGAGCAACCAGCGAAGATTCTTGAGCGATTCCAGACGTCGATTGATCGTAAAGGCCGGTGAGGTCCTAAACGCGGTGCGTTGCGCCTGGAACATATCATGCATGGCATCCTGAGTCGTTTCAGCGTGGATGCTCTTGCTGACATCGGTAGAATGCAACATTGACGTCTAACTCCGATTCGGGCTTTGCCGCCCGGTGAATGTATCCATGCCGCCGTACACGCCCAGCAGTCTGCCAACAACAAGGTCAAAGATCGGACTCGGCAAAACACCCTTGAGAAAGGGAAGAACATAAACGTGCCATGGCATACGCAATCGGGGCCGATTCTTCTCGATAGCAGTAACCACTCCGCGAGCTGCATGTTCCGGTACCATCAGTGGCAACAAGGCAGACGAGCTGACGCCTGCGAACATACCTGTCTTGATATAGTAGGGCATGACCGTCGTTACATTCACCCCGGTGTGTCCGGACTGCATCTCAACCAAGAGACTTTCGGACCAGCCGATCACGGCCCACTTGCTCGAGCAATACACGCTCATACGCGGATTGGCCACAAGTCCTGCCGCGGAGGCCATGTAACGATGTGACCCCGGCGCCGCGTGATCATTCCGGGCAGAACGGCACGCGTGAGATGCATCAGAGCTAAAGTATCTACCGCCATGGTGCGGTCGATGTCAGCCGACGTATGGTCGACGAAAAGCTTTCCTACGATGACCCCTGCGTTATTCAGGAGAATGTCAATCGGTCCGGCCTCTTGCGGCGTCCCACTTCCGCGAAGTGAGGATCTCCGCTGGCTGTCTCTGGGAAGGCTCAACAGGTTCTGTCATGTAATTGAGAGCCATCGTACCCTAACGATTCAGCCGTTTAGATTCGGCATTGCCAAGTTTAGAAACGATTGCGGAACCGCGCATGGAAATGGGCGGATGGTCGACAAGTTGGCATGAACAAGCCCGACTGGTCGCCGGTGCCGCATCCTCCCTTTGTGTTTATTTGGCCGATTATTGTTCTGAGTAAATTGTTTGAACTGTGCGTTCCAGATGTCGCGACCCACATATCTGTTGGCTATCGGAGCTCGCGGCTGTTTCATGCTTCCTAATGCTGCCTCGACGGTAACAGTATTACGAGACACGACGTGGTCTGGCAACCCACTTCGGATCTCCGAAAGAGAATGTGGGGAAACCGCACCTCCGCAGGACGCGAGATTGCATAATGAACCCAACCAGACGATCGCCGGCCCTTGTACGAAGAATTGTTAGCTTCTGGCCTGCTCCATGTGGAATCGATTATGGCCGGATCACGGGCCGCCGCGTTTCTTCGCCAGCGGCAGGCGATATTTGGCGATGCCTTGGTTATTCTCGGCGGGGGCACTGGCGTTGAGCATTCCGCCGATCTTTACCTGTCGCGGCGTCTCGAAGCCGTCAGAGCTCCGTATCAGCGAGACGAGGCAGACCCAGTGTTCGGAGATGTATTGTTTTTCTGGGCGGCGTAGAGTTTTCTCCCAGATGGCACTCCACATTGAAAAAGCCCGCTTTTAGCGGGCCTTTTCACTATTTCTTCACCTAGAATTCGGTGGCTCCAACAACACTGGCGGAGAGTGGGGGATTCGAAATGCTCTCTCTCTGTAAACTGCTGATTCTGAACTACATATTCGGCTAAGCCCTTATCGTTCAACCGTTAGCCGCCGACCTGTTGCTTACTCTCGCTGACAATCGCAAACTCCCAGCTACACCGATTATGAACGAAAATAGTAACGAGTAGTAACAACGAAAGCCTCGTCGTCTTGCAATCGCATAACTGCGCGCAAACAAGGGGTTTCGTGATTTATTTCCCGAAAGCTCTCTGAGTCCGTGGATTCCAAAATACCGACGTATTGACGTGGCATAACTAAATCTGGAACCGCTTTTGAGCCCGTGTAGGGCTCCGTATACCAAAAGCTTTCTCTGTCGGTCGTCAGAATGGGATGTCGCTCACTTCAACGTCAATCTGAATATCGAAGTCGAAGTTTCCGTCCGGCGTCACGATTCGTAAGACGCTTGTCCCTCGCACCGGGTACCTTTGCCGGCAAGGTTAGGCATGAATGGGGCGAACAGCGAGGAGCTCTTATGGGGGCCTAGCTCCATGGGATTCGAGTTGACGGGCACCGCGGTGCATATCTTCGGTCGTCGAAGCCTTGGGAGGTTGGGAATACTGAAGGGATCTTGAGAGAGTGTGGAAGGGTGCCAAGCGGCTTCAACGCTTCATATACTTTCCATATCCAGTCATTTTCGGTTGCCAGCTTTTGCGCGGGAAATGCTGGATGAACGGATATGCCTCAAATCAGCGAAATATTCCGTTCGACAGGATGTGATCATTAGTACTCATCGCTCAATGGGATTTGGCACTCCTCGACAATCATGACTGACGAAAAGCGTGTTGCTAGGTAATGATCCAGCATTGACGATGTGTTTTGCTCGATGCCCAGGCCTGCGCTTCCTGTCGAGTAGCTGATCGCCACCTTCCAATCATTGGGCGCGCTGCTACCCCTTGCGGACCTGGTGCTCCCGGCGACTGGCCGCGACTGCTGACTTTGTCGGAACGTTCTCGAATTGTGCAAATAGCGATTGCTCCCCGCGTGTGACAGTTCAACGAGCTCACGCTCGACCTTCTTTCCGGTGCAAAACATCTTTCATTGACGAAAAATAC
>Ga0302306_10001894_pt1 | contig 11017 bp, 13 predicted proteins | sample III_Palsa_E3_1_FD_198761 | JGI IMG/M metagenome (GOLD analysis project Ga0302306, IMG submission 198761) | Peat permafrost microbial communities from Stordalen Mire near Abisko, Sweden - III_Palsa_E3_1 | ecosystem: Environmental > Terrestrial > Soil > Palsa > Peat permafrost | place: Sweden...
CAAAAGTATTTTACGCATGAATAATGGCAGGCTTAAACAAAAATACATATTGACCTCTCAACAAAACAAAAAAGCTACCCGCAAACACGGATAGCTGTATAATTTTACTTTGTGCCGACTTGAAATTTAAGGTTCAGCCTATGGTCGGTGTTTTCACCACACCATTACGGTTTTTCTACCGTCACATCCTGCGCCAGCGTGGCATCATCAGGGGTTTTGCCCAATTCGTTATTTAATACAAACAGCGCGTCGTTATTGGCTTTTTCGCCGCCGGCAACCTTAATTTTCGATAATAGGTCCATCGCCAGGGTTTCTTCTTCAGTTTGTTCTTTTACAAACCACTGCAAAAAGTTCCAGCTTGCCCAGTCTTTTTCGGCCATGGCCATGTTTACAATATTGTAAATGGAGCTGGTATTATCCACTTCCGATTTAAATATCTTCTCAAAACAATCATTAATACTCACCGGGTTGGGGCCGGGTGCGGATATGGCGGTTACCACCACTTTGGCGCCGCGCTTTAAAATGTATTCCAAAAATTTCATCATGTGGTTGCGTTCCTCATTGGCATGCCTGAAAAGAAAGTTCGCAATTCCGTCATAACCTTTATCTTCGGCCCATGCCGCGTACGAAAGGTATATTTGTGCATTATGCGCCTCGTTGGTCATTTGCGCGTTTAATGCAGCTGCAAGTGTTTGTGATAGCCTGTTGGTGTCCATAAAATCGTAACTAAATTCGGCCTTAAATTGTTTGTGTTGAAACTGTTTTTTTATTTTCTATTGATAAATAACAGTTAAAACGTAAGTTTAAACTGTTAAATTAAATATGCCACATAATAAATTGATATTTGTGCTGTTATTTACTGTAATTACTTATTAACTAATATGATAAAAAATTACCCTCTTAAAAATCTGCTCCTTGTAGCGGCTTTTTTATTATTAATTGTTTTGGCATCTTGTAAAAAGGATAGTACTAATAATAATAATACCCCTGTAACTAAAACCGTTGTTGATGCAACGCCTGCAAAACTTGGCTTATATGCTGCTGACTCATCAATATTTAAATTACTGATTACAGCAATTTCAAAAATAGGCACCAACACCACCGATTATGGTTTACAGTTTGATACCGGTTCGGGCGGGCTGGTTATTGATGCAGCCGATATTATACCGGCGAATATGATTACCTCGTCCGGATTTACATTTACGGGTGATAGCACAATTGTTAATGGTATAACCATTACCAATAAAACAAATACAATTACCTATGGCGATGATGCCACCAGCCTTGATAAAGTTTACGGCAACCTGGCTTATGCCTCGGTAACCGTTGGCGATGTAGCGGGCGGCGAGGTTACTATTAAGCGCCTTGCATTTTTCCTGTATTACAAAGCGGTTGATTACCAGGGGAATAAATTCCCGGCGCATGAGTTTGATATTTTTGGCGTATCACCCGAATACGATATTTCATTTGCTGGTGGTATAAGTGTTCAAAGCCCTTTAAGCTATTACGAGCCCGGTACCGGCCTTACCAAAGGCTTTATACTATCTGCCATTCCCGCAAGCACATATTCATATGCAGGTACTTATGTACCAGGCGCTGTTACCATGGGTTTAACTGCTGCCAATCTTTCATCATCATCAGGCTTTACCATGCACGATGAAGCTAATGAAGGAAATTATGGGTATTCGCCTTTAGTACGGTCAAGTTTAAGCTATAATAATAATAGTAGCTTTGCGAGCGATGTCGTATTTGACACAGGTACCGAACCTTACAGCTACCTGGAAGACCCAACAGCTATCGATACCATAGCCCTGCTGCCTGCTAAAACTCCGGTTGCGGTTACTACAAGCGATGGGTTTGCATATAATTATTCTACCACCCCTACCGATAATTTAACTTTTGTAGAAAATCCAACACTATCCGGTGCGGAGGTATCTATCCTTAGTCTCGAGTTCTTTTTAACCAACTCTTATATGCTGGATTACGACAACCACAGATTGGGGGTAAAAAGTAACTAATAATACGCAACCACATTAAACAAAAAGCTCCGCTTAAACGGGGCTTCTTTGTTTAATGTCCCACGTAATTATGATATTGTATTGTTACAATTGTTTTTTAGCGTTAGTTGTATTTATATAGGTATTTTGGACTCAAAAATTACAGCACATGTTTAATAAATTGCGGGACTGTGGCACCGGAATAAAAGTATTATGAAAAAATTCGGGATAATTATACTGGCGGCGGGTAGCTCATCAAGGCTGGGCAGCCCCAAGCAGTTGTTAAAATATAACGACAAAAGCTTGCTACAGCACATCGTTACCGAAGCAAACCTGGCTGTGGAAAACAAGGAAGTAATAGTAGTTACCGGCGCTAACCAGGATTTGCTTGAAACGGAGTTAAGCCAGCTACCGGTGCATGTTATCCATAACGATAACTGGGAGCAAGGCATGGCATCGTCTATAAATTGCGGGTTAGAAAGCCTGCTTAAAATTTACCCTGATTTAAACGGAATAATATTTTCGGTTTGCGATCAGCCTTTTGTTTCAGTTGCGGTATTCAAATCTTTGGTTGAAAAGCATGGCCTAACCGGCAAAGGCATTATCGCCAGTTTTTATAACGATACCCTGGGCGTACCCATGTATTTTGATGAAAAATATTTTGACGAATTAGCACAGCTGCAGGGCCATAGCGGCGCCAAACAAATGGTAAATAAATATCCCAAAGATATTGGTTATATCGAGTTCCCCGACGGGGTTATAGATATTGATACCGATAGCGACTACCAAAACCTGGTGCATTTTTTTAAACCAAGTGCAACCTAAATCCACTTAACATTACATTGCCACCTTTATTTTTATCTGCCCGTTAGATAGGGTGCGAATAATCAGCTTTTCGCTGGTTGGGTATATGGCTTGTATATCCAGGCTTTGTATGGTCACGTCCGAATGTATGCCATTGCCCATATCTCGGCTTAACTGGGTTTGCAGTTTTGTTTTGCTGTCGCCGATAAATTTACCGAAGTTATAGGTAGCCTGCCGGCGTATGGCATCGGTTATTTTACGGTCGAACATCCATTTGGCAGCCTTCAGCATCCACGCCTTGGTTTGCAGGTCGAAGCTAAGATCGGGGAATGATAGTTCATGTGTCGCAGGATCATAAGTTGGTGTGCCAACTAAATAAATAGTGCCGGTATTGGTGCCTTTAAAATCAACCTGCATTACTATCTGTTTGCCAATGCCCCATATTTTGGTGTTATCAACAATAAAAGTATGCCCCGCCACTTCGGTGCTTTGGCCGGCTATCTGCTTGTTTACTATGTTGGTGAGGTGGTCGTAATTCTCCTGTAAATCCAAATAAATATTAAAACCGCTGGCAGGTACATAGGTAGTTAAATTGGGCATTGGCTTTGGCGGCTGTGCCAAACTCGCCATAGTAACCACTGGTTTTGCCGATAAGCCCACCGAGAAACTAAGCAACGATCCATTTAAGCTAAAACTGCTTAACCGCACAGTTTGCGGGTTTACATATAAATAACCGCCTACATCGGGCAGTTTGGTTTCGGTGGCCAGGCTATTCCACAATTGCTGCACAATGGGTTTAATGTTGTAGGCGGCAATACGGACGTCAACGGTTTTACCCAGTTCGTTTAGCGGGTCGCTTATGTATTTAATCAGCCTGTCGGTAACATCAATATTGCCCATAAAAACATTGCAGCGGTCAATTGCGTTAGGTGCCGGGTATAATATGGTTTTTGATTGCAGGTGATAGTCAGGCATTACATTGATGGTAGATTGGTACGATATCACCATCCTGCGCGGCGGCTCATCGCCCCAGCCGCACTGCGCCGAAACCGTTGGCACAATACACCGCGGCGCCGAACCCAGCAGCGTAGCGCATTTAGCGCAGTAAGATGCCGTAAAACCGTAGCTGCCTGTAAATTTCAGGTTTACCACGTTGTTACTGCCGGTAATGGTAAAAGGCGTACGCGTAAAAGTGTAGCTATAGCTTAAGCCCTCGCAATTTTGCTGGTTGCCGGTGTATTTATTGGGGACCGAGTTTTCGGCTTGTGTAAAATAGCTTTTTAAGTCAACTGTAACCGGTACCTCGATATTTGAAACCGGCTGAACAATTTTTGGGATGTCGGCGCCCATATCCGTTGGGGCAGGCGGTTTAACTACTGCGCACGAATAAAGTAAAAGCGGCAAGGCCGATAAAAGTATAAATTGCTTTAGGTTGAGTTTCATTTTTACAGGTGGGATTGATACCGCCAAAAATAGTAAAGGGATTTGATTTTGGACAGATAAACAATCCAAATTCACAAAAACTTCACCCTGAATTAATGCTTATAAAGAAGTTTGCTTGGTATAATGCAAATCGCCAACCACTTTAAAGTTATGGGTAGTGCTGGTGGTATAATTAAACGAGGTAACGGTGTGTAAATCGAGCGTGGTAGCGGTTAAACTGGTTAAAGCTACGGTATTGGTAATGGGAGTAGGCGGCCCTGATGAGCCTATAAGATAACTATACCAACCTGAAACACTTAGCGAAAGCGTTAATACATTATTTGCATAAGTATAAGTACCATTTGCCTTGCTGGTATTGGCCGCTGAGCCACCTGTTTGGAGTACATTATCCGGCGCGTAATGGGCCTGGGTGGTGTAAGTTCCGTTGGTATTAAATTGCATGTTACCGGCGGTAAGTGCCCCGGCGGTGTAAACGGTATCAATTTTTTGCACGTTATCAGTATACTGTACCACATGCTGTTGTTGCAAAGTCCAATTACCTACAATAAGTGATTGCGGCGAATGGTTATCTGGTTTACACGAACTAATATAACAGGCTAAAGCTGAAATTAATAAAAGGTATCGGAACTTCATTTTATAAGCACGTTTACTTTGATGAAATAAAGTTAGAAAATAAATTTCAAAACATCAAGATGCTTGTGCTTAGGCAGTTGCCACCAGTTTGCTGGCGCTACGGTAAACATAGCTATTAAAAATATGCCTGCGTGCAAACCTGCCCGGCGAATCGGCATTAATTAGTTTGCGGTATACTTCTTTAGGTACATCAAAATATTCGTAAACGTTACCATCGACAAAAGTTATTTTAAGCACCTGCTGCTGATATTCAAAATCTAAAATACCCGAGCTTGCGGTGGTATTAGCGTATTCGGTTACCGATTGGTTAATGGTTTCGGGGGCAATGCTTACCAAAAAATGGTAGGCTTCAATAATGGTTTTGCTTTTTTCTTCGGCATCAAGCTTGCTTTCGGCGCTATCCTGAAATTTATCCGGGTGCCAGGTTTTCATCAGGCTGCGGTAAACGGTTTTTAGTTCCTGTAATTCGGCTTCTTTGTTTACACCTAAAAGTTTGCGGTAATCTACTATCTTTTTCATTGCTTCAATTTGTTTTTATATTCATTGATAAAGAAAACAAACTGATTTTGAGCGCTTTTCAAGAAAATAATTTTGCAAAGGTACGCAAAAAACGACTGACTCTAAAATCGATTTTATTAATGAACCTCAACTCTGTGTTCTCTGTGTTCAATCTCCGTGCCCTTTGTGGTTAAAATTTACCACAGAGATCACAAAGAAATTCACAGAGATCACAGAGCCTTTATAGTGTAAGAATATTACTTTACCACGCTCACCTTATCCCAAAGCGCCATGGTATAAGTACTGTTCACGTTAGTACCGCTCAATTTCTTATATTCTGCCGATGTAGGGTTTAAGCCCCGCAGCATAATTTGTTTGGCATTGCTGTAATCCGACGGGTTAATGTAGCCCAAACCTTTGCTAGGCGTTTCATCCAAAAATATGAGCGATAATATGGCGTTCAGCTGCTGTAATTGCAGGTCTCGCCTTAGGGTATGGTTGTATTTGAGTATGATATCGGCAGTTTCATCAGGATGGTCCTTAGCATATTTCCAGCCACGGAAACTGGCGGATAAAAATTCCTCCAGTTGACTTTGATGTGTTGACAGGAATTTTTGATTGGTAAAAATCAAATCGCCCAAAATATCGGCATGGTAATCCTTTGGCGAAATTATTTGTAGCTGGTCGGGTTTATAGCCGCTATCGTAAATCTGGTTAAGTTCGTTATACACCATCACCTGCGAGCATACATAATCATCGTGCAAAAACGGGTCTATCGACATTTTTTGTGGAACTACCTGCACATCCTTCAGCGTAAGCCCCACGGTTTTCAGCATCGAAATAAATTCAACCTCGTCACCATCCATCCACAAGCCTACTTTTTTGCCTTTCAAATCGGCAAGACTGCTAATCCTGTTTTTCCCCTTCAATACAAACCGGTTTGGCGAATCCTGGAATATTTGCGCTATGGCAACCAGCGGCAAATTATTGCTGCGTGAGGTCAGAATTTGGCTGATGGTACCAATGCCAATATCATCAATCCCCGATGCCACATTGCGGTAGGGTGTAAGGTCGGGGCCACCCGGCTCAATATTCACATCCAAGCCGGCATCTTTATAAAAGCCTTTTTGCTGCGCCACCAAATAGCCCGCAAACTGCGCCTGGTAAGCCCATTTTAAGCGCAGGTTTATTTTATTTGAGGTTGATTGAGCGTTCGCAGAAGCTAACGTGATGAATATCAGTATGCATAAAGCGAGGTGTTTTTTCATTGTGGGTACATTAATTGGTGAAACAATGGGGCACATTATAAAAGTATAAATAATTATGCTCATCCCGCCATTTGTAAAATTTGCGCTATGGGAAATCTTGTCGCAATAAATGATAAATAATACCGTATTGCTTTAAACAACAATTCAAAAATACCTCGGGATGAAATATAAAATTGCCATTGGAGACGGGACCCCGCAAGTAGTTAAAATTACCAGCGCTTATTTTAAAGCCTGGCATGTGTGGAAAGTTGAGTTAGAGAACGGTAAGCAATTTATGCTTTTTAAAATGGGAAGTGAGTGGATGCAACGAACGGAAGACTACCTGGAAACGCATGTAGTGGAAGCGATAGGCAATTATATCGACAAGATTATTTTGAGACGGAACAATATGGCTTTTTAAAAAGCAAGACTACCGCTATCATCATCAATAAATAATACGGCGTTATTGTGCTGCCTTAAAATGGTGGAGGGGTATAGTTCGCTTACAGGTTCATTTAAAGTATGCTTAACTGCCTGCGCCTTGGTTTTGCCCGGCACCATGCAGTAGATATAGTTGGCCATTAATAGAGCAGGAATAGTTAGGGTGATGGCATTTTTGGGCACTGCATCCAATTTATCAAAACAGCCATCGTTTACCTGCTGTTGGCAACAAGCAGCATCCAACTCAACAACCTTTACTAAATGCGGGTCGTTAAAATCAGCAACCGGCGGGTCATTAAAAGCGAGGTGGGTGTTTTCGCCAATACCCATGCAGCAAATATCCGGCGGGTAGATTTTAAGCAAACCAGCATACCTTTCACATTCAATCTCAGGATCAGCGGCATTGCCATTTAAATAATTTACGCTTTTAAAGGTTTGTTTACTAAATATCGCATTATCCAAAAACTGCCCGAAACGCTGCGGCGCACCATCGGGTAAACCGATATATTCGTCCATGTGCATGGCGTTTATTTTTTTCCAAGGGATATCCTTTTTTATCAATTCGGCTAAAAATTCATTTTGTGATGGTGCTGCGGCAAAAACGATGTTTGCTTCATCTTTGATTTGCAGCAGTTGGGCAATCCTATTGGCGACATAACCCGCCGCCGCTATTCCCATTTGCTGCCGCGATGCAAACGATTGTACTTCCAGTTTATCTTTTTTGAATGTTGCCATAGGTTTAAACTCCCGATCTATACAATATCTCACCCCCAACAATGCTCATCCCGATAGTAATATCCTCATCAAACACCACCACATCCGCATCCATACCCACCGTCAGCGAGCCTTTTTTATTGCCGATACCCATAATGCGGGCAGGGGTGCTGCTCATCATTTTAATGGCATCAATTAAAGGTACTTCGGCATCAGTAATCATGGTGCGCACCAATCGATCAGCAGTGGCTACGCTGCCGGCAAAGGCGCTGCGGTCGGGTAGCTTGGCTACGCCATCTTCAACAATCACCTTAAAGCCATTTTTTATGCTGCCCAAAATGCTTTCGCCGGGCGGCATGGCTGCCGCGCGCATGGCATCGGTAATCAGCGCGGTATGGTCTGGCCCTTTAATTTTGTAGACGAGCTTTAGCAGCGGCGCGGGCAAATGTATGCCATCGGCGATTATTTCCACGTCCATATCATCAATCAAATAAGCGCTTTCAATAACCCCGGCATAGCGGTAGGCATTGCGCCTGGTAACGCCCGACATGGCCGAATAAAAATGCGTAGCCAACGTATAACCGCCGTTAAAAGCTTCCAAAACCTCTTCATAAATGGCATCAGTGTGCGCAATGGCGGGCAGTACGCCATGGGCTTTCATGTAACGGCCAAATTCTATCGCTCCCGGTAGTTCCGGCGCCGCGCTCCAGCGCACTACGGATGGCGATTGTGCCAATACCCGCTGATATTCTTCGGGATCAGGGTTGCGGATATACCGCGGGTCCTGTGCGCCGCGCTGGTTCATGGCAAAATAGGGGCCTTCGATATGCACCCCGATAAATGCTGAGCCTTTTGTGTTTTGTTTGTTGGCTATTTCGTAATCGTTCAACACGCTTAGCAAATCTTCTGTGTCGCTCGCAAGAGTGGTGGGTGTCATGGCGGTGGTGCCGTATTTTATATGGGTTTCGGCAATTTTTAAAAAGGCATCAACGCCGCTATCCATAAAATCATATCCGCCGCCGCCGTGTACATGCAAATCAATAAAGCCCGGCGAAATATATTTGCCACCAACATCAATAGCCACAGTATACGGCGCATCAATATTGCCTTCGCTGATTTCGGCAATTTTGCCATCAATAATTAAAACCGAGCCCCCGTTAATAATTTTACCGGGCGTTATAACTTTGCCGTTAAATAATTTTAATTGCTGTTGCATTTAGCGCATAATAATTAAAAAGCCACAAGCGGGACGCTTGCGGCAGCGAAAGAGATCTTCTATTACTCCTCGTAATTTTCTACCGTATCGCTGTCGCGCATTTCGGCCTGGTTGGGGTTTTCACCGGCATCGCGCAGGGCGCGGCGCTGGCGCAGCAGGTCCCAATACTGGTCAAGCTCCAGTTTAACTTTATGCAGTTCCTTAATATCATCGTCGGTCATGCTTTCTTTGCCGTACAGATGTTCTTCCCGCTCGGTTAGCTTCGTGATATGCGCTAATACTGAATTATCTTGTGTGTTTGCCATGGTATGAAGTATTTTATGCAAGCTAATAAAAATATTTATCTCCGTGTCCTCTGTGTTTTCAATCTCTGTGCTCTCTGTGGTTAATTAACCGCAGTTGTGTTAACCACAGAGAACACAGAGCGAGGCACAGAGGGCACAGAGTTTTAATCTCTAACCCAACGCCTGGTAAATCTCCGCGTACAATAAACCGCTGCCGCCGCCGTAATGCTGTACCACGGGTACTTTAAAATTCGCTTTTAACAAATTGCTTTCTTCTTCATCAACGCCCGCGCCTAACAGCACTACATTAAAATTTATTTTACCGCTTAATTCCACCGCCTCATCAACCGAAAAAGCGGCATTGCCGCTCCATTCGGGTTTGTTGTTGATAAGCCTGAGTATGGTTTTCATTATTTCGGGGTGTTTTCCAACCACCAGTATCTCCAATTTTTGCATATCAGCCGTGTTAAAATTCCATGGGGACTTCCATTAATAAAAACTCGGCATCGCTTAAGTCATTAATGGTAAAGCTGTCGGTATCCCAAATGCCAAAACCGTCGCGGGTGTTTAACACCTGCCCGTTAATTTCTACCGAGCCGTTCAATACAAAAACATAAACGCCGTTGCCTTTTGCTTTTAATTGATATTCGGTGCTTAAGCCTTTGTCAAAATTGCCTAAATGGAACCAGGCATTTTGATAGATCCAAACACCCGCATCATTAGCATTTGGCGAAAGTACCTGCTGTAGCTTATTGTGCCTGTCGGCTTTGTTTAGCGTTAGCTGGTCGTACCGTGGTTCAACGTTGCGCACATTTGGGTAAATCCATATCTGTAAAAACTTAACTTCGTCGTGCTTATCGTCGTTATGTTCTTCGTGAAAAATGCCGGTGCCGGCGCTCATTACCTGTATGTCGCCATCGCTGATAACTGCCGTATTATCCATGCTGTCGTGGTGTTTTAAGCCGCCTTTCAGCGGTATGGAAATAATTTCCATGTTATCGTGCGGGTGTTCGCCAAAGCCTTTGCCACCGGCAACGGTATCATCGTTTAAAACACGTAATGCGCCAAAATTCATTCTTTCGGGATTATAATAACCGCCAAAACTAAATGAGTGGTAACTTTTAAGCCAGCCTAAATCGGCCTTGCCGCGTGAGGCTGCGGGGTGAAATATTGTTTGTGCCATGATTTCTAAATTTTATATAACAAATATACGGCAGCGCGACCCCGTAAAACTTAATGTAGGTCAATAAATGCTAGGCCTTTTTAAGCATGCGGTGCTGCATGCGGCTAAAAAACTCCGGCGTAACGCCAATGTACGAGGCAATCTGCTTTTTAGGCAGCGTGTTAATAAGGGTAGGGTATCGTTTGCAAAAATTATGGTAACGTTCTTCGGCGCTAAGGCTCAAGTTATCAATCAGCCGCTGCTGGTTGGCTACCAGCGAGTTTTCGGTAATAATGCGGAAAAACCGTTCAAACTGTGGTATATCATGGTACAGTTTTTCCTGGCGGGATTTGGTTAGCAGCAGTACTTCGGCATCTTCCTGCGCTTCGATGTTTAATATGCCCGGTTTTTGGGTAAGCAGACTGTACATATCGGCAATCCACCAGCCAACGGGGGCAAAATTAAGCACGTGTTCAAATCCGTTGGCATCAACCGTAAAACCGCGCAGGCAGCCTTTAGTTACAAAGGTCGAGTATTTGCAAACCTCGCCATCCTCCAAAATAAACTGCTTGCGCTTA
>Ga0302306_10001897_pt1 | contig 11010 bp, 13 predicted proteins | sample III_Palsa_E3_1_FD_198761 | JGI IMG/M metagenome (GOLD analysis project Ga0302306, IMG submission 198761) | Peat permafrost microbial communities from Stordalen Mire near Abisko, Sweden - III_Palsa_E3_1 | ecosystem: Environmental > Terrestrial > Soil > Palsa > Peat permafrost | place: Sweden...
ACGCGAAGGCCCGGGAAATACTGGGATGGCAGCCCCGCAGCAACGAAGAAACCCTGCTGGCCACCGCCAAAAGCCTGATCAAATTTGGCGATATTAAAGCCTAAAGCTTATATTTACTTGCAATGACGACGGCGGTAACTAACCATAAGGGCGGTATATTTTTTAATACCGAAACAGGTGCACACCGCTTCAAGGAGATGATAGTGCCACAACATGCGTTGTCGCGCATCATCTCGGGCGAAGCGCATGTGGTGCACTTAGGGCGGCGCTATGTTTTAGGGCCGGGCAGCACCACCCTTAGCGCGCGCAACCAGTTAGCCCGCATGACTAAAGTACCAAAACACAATGAGCCTTACCGCTCGGTAAGCATTTTCTTCCCCGAGGACTTTTTGCAGCGCTACTATGCGGCCAACAAAATTCAGCGGGTACCACAGCAAATGCCGGAGGCCATCAGGTTTGAGCAGCACCCCCTGCTCGATAGTTTGTTTGATTCGCTGCTGCCGTATTTTAACCTGCCCGGCGAGCTGCCGCAAGCCGTATCGCTGCTTAAAATGGAGGAAGCAATTACTATCCTGCGCAGTATCGACCCCAACACCGATACTATATTGGGCCAATTGCCCAGTCCCGGTAAAATTGCCCTGGCCGATTATATGGAGAAAAATTACATGCATAACCTACCCATGGAGCAGTTTGGCTACCTCACCGGCCGTAGCCTTACTACCTTTAAACGCGATTTTAAGAATGCTTTTCATGTGCCTTTTCAGCAATGGATCACCCGCAAACGCCTGGAACTTGCCCATCACCACATTTTCGCGCTTGAGCGGAAACCATCTGACGTTTATATGGAGGTAGGGTTCGAAAACCTGTCGCATTTCTCCTTCGCCTTCAAAAAGCATTTTGGTTATAACCCCACCGGAAATTTTGTGCCCGAAAGTAGATAGTTGTTTTTTTTTAATTTTAACTTTTGAATTTTAAAAATCCGTTCGTCCGCTCCCGATGCGAAAACTACCGAACACCCACCTTGCCATTGCGAGGAGGAACAACGAAGCAACCTCGTAGCTGTGCATCTCCGCCAGGCATAGCAACGAGGTTGCCGCGCTATCGCTCGCAATGACATATTTGATAAAACTTTCATCCGGTACGAGCCGGGAATTTTTTTAATGATCACGAAAACGCACCTTTAAAAAATGGGAGAGGTTGTTGAGGTCTAAAAAACGTCATTTCTTTAAACCAACTATCAAGCAAAAATCTCAACAAAAATGTTTTTGTAAACCCCCTACCAGGACTTAGTGTATCGAAAAGTGTTTTTTGGCAAGAAACACCTGTTTTGTAAGCCATTGTTAAACAGCGTATTACACAATGAGCAACCGTTCGCTTGCGGAAACGCTTATTTTTGTTAATTTATTGCTTGTCAGCGGTTTAAGTGTTCGGGCTTGTTCGGGTGTTCACGATCGTGTTCGGGGGTGTTTCGGTACTGTTCGGGTTATGTTCGGGTACCGTTCGGGTTATGTTCGGGTTCTGTTCGGGCTATTGGTTTTGGGGCGTATTTTCGGGTACGGTAAAAAACAACACAATTATACCCTTAGTGTACCGAAATACAGGCCCTAACGGGTAATTAACGGGCCGAAAATCGATCGTGCGGGCGCTTATGTAACCCGCAATGGCCTCGTTTGAGCTTATTCTACCTCGCTCACCACTATTTTATCTAAATTATGCAGGTACCGGCGCCCGGTTTTAAAGTCGAGCATGGAGGCCATCTGGATGCTGGCGGGCAGCTGATCGGCTTTGGTGCCGTTCTTTTCCATAATAATATAAACATTATCGCCTACCGGGGTATTGAAAAGCTCGTTCCAGGAGTAAACTACTTTATAGCCATCGATACCCACACAGGTAAAATATAAACGACTGAACAGCTTGGGGCTGCTGATATCCCATTGCGAATGGTTGAGGATATCCTTCAGCAACACGCCCTTCAGCTGGTCGTCCTGGTGTTTAAAGGCGCCGGTATGGTCGGTTACCTTAATATCGCCAATATCCCGCAGCTGGAAACTGTTAAGCGAATCCATGGTAATAACCGAGGTGGCTTTAACCTTGCCGGTGATAGTAAACTGATGAGTTTGGGTGATGGTTTCCTGGGCTATGGCGCCGGTGCTGTACAGGAAAAGCAGGAGGAGCAGTTTTTTCATGAGTTAAGATGCGATTTTAGTGGGGGATGTATCGCAAATATAAATAAAGAGGGAGAAAAAATCGCCCCCTTTATCAAAACAACAAACTACATTTTAGAAGTGTCTTTTTTCATTTTACTCATTTTGCCCGATGACATTTTATCCATCTTTTTCTTTTTCATTTTATCCGTTTTGCTCATCTTGCTCATTTTGTCCATTTTGCCGGTATCGCTTACGGCAGCAGTAGTGGCCATTTTTAATACCGGGCGGGCATTAGCTGTAAAACAGATGGAGATAATGGCAACCATAAACGCTGCCGATAGGATGGATTTTTTTACGTTAGTTTTCATGTGTGAATTTTAATTATTTACACATTTAGTCGGGCGGCGCTAACAAACCTTACAGGCTAATTAAATTTTATTTAGCTCCTCTTCAATTCGCTCCTGCAATTCTTTTTTAAAATCATCGTCGAGCCTTATTGCCGATGGCCCGGTACTATGCAAAAGCTGGCGAACCATTTCATTTATCTTGCGGCTTTGTTTGCTGTACAGCACGCATACCGAGCAGCCGGCCAGGTGGATCCGCAGCTCTATCATTTCGCGAAATGTAAGGCTGCGGATCATTTTCTTTTCGATGAGAAAAGTGGCCTGTTTGCAGTTGTATTGAATTTTTCTTAAATATCCCATGGCACAAATTTTAAATCCAGTTTTTTTGAAGGCAGGCCCGCAGGTTAATTTTTGCCCTATGAATGATCACCCAAAAATTCGATGGCGAAACCTTTAATTCGGTACATATAATGGTAGTATCCTCGTCATCTATATGTTTCATGGTAAAAACCGCCAGCCATAGCGCGGGCAGCTTTTGCATACATTGCTGCAATATGTGGTTAAACTCTTTATTATGCAGCGGGTCCACCGTATCAATACCAAAGCTTAATGGCTTGTGCTCCGGGCTCCAATGCCCGTCCGACTCGAAAAAATCCTGTTGTTCATGTTCTGCCGCCTGTACATCTTTGTTCAGGCCCGATGACTTTTTACGGTAAACATCAATTATCTTGTTCTTTAAAATGGCGGTGAGCCAGGTACGTTCGGAACTTTTGCCTTCAAATTTGTCCACCTTTTCCAGCGCGGCCAAAAAAGTTTCCTGCACCAGGTCCTTAGCCAGTTCCTCGTTATTTATGCGCCTTATGGCATAGGCATACAGGTAATCGGCATAGTCTTTAACCCAGTGATGCGGGTTTAATTGATAGCTATCGGCACTCATTAGTTAAACTCATATATAAGATGATCTTTAGGCTTAGTCGGCAATTGGGTGGAAACCTTACAAAGATGAGTATTTTTAATCCCCGGCCCAATAGTTCGTATTGCGAAGAGCCGGGCGACAATCTTCTACCCTTGCCTAACGATTATGCGTGACTACGAGGTTGCTTCGTGCATACTCGCAATGACACAATAAGTGGGGAGCTCTCTATTTGCTATGCGAAAAGAGCCAGGGCAGCAGATCGTTTTCGGCAAAGGCATCGTCCCAGCAATTATGGCCATCGTTAGGGTATAGCGTGAACTTTGGGTCGCCGCCGGCCGCCTTAATGGCATCAACCATTACGAGCGAGTGATCGGGCGATACTACATTGTCCTTTCCGCCGTGGAAGATCCATAAAGGCACTTTTTTCGCGTATTTTTTGGCGTTAAGGGTATTATCGCCGCCGCATATAGCAAAGGCAGCCGCAAATACATTGGGTTCGCGGCCAATTATCTCAAAGGTGCCCATGCCTCCCATTGATAGGCCACCAACGTAAACCCGGTGCTTGTTAACATAAGGCTTTTGTAAAAATTCGGCCACACAGCCCATCAGCGCGTGCATGGCTTTGGTTGGCTTGGCATCAATGGGGAAAGTGAATTTATTATTGCCCAGGGAATCACGCTGGAACTGCACATCCGACCAAAAATCAGTCTTGGGGCATTGCGGGATCACCACTATAGCCGGGAAAAGCTGCCGTACGGGCCCTTGTAAAAACAGCTTTCCGCTGGGGTTTAATTGTGCCTCGTTATCGTTTCCGCGCTCACCCGCGCCATGTAACAGTATTACCAGCGGATATTTTTTAGCCGGATCGAAATTTATGGGGAACAGTATGCGGTAGGGCAAGGTATCGCTTTTAGCGGTGTAAATGCCACTATCATAAGTTGGCGGTGCCTGCGCTTTTAGCAAGGCGGGCAGGGTAAGCAGGGCGATATACAATAATATAATTGATTTTTTATACATATATAGTCAACGGCTGATATATTTTGATAGCACAGTATGTAAATATAATTTTTTACTGCGGATTATATATATTAGATTTTGTTAAATCTTGAACGTGAAAAAATTATCATCTGACATAGCATTTTATATATGGCTGGGGCAAATAATTTTACCGCTGTTAATGATTGGGGCATTTATAACAATAGGCAAGTTTCCTGTTGTTTTTGCCTACATCATTATAACTGTTATAATCATATCAACAATTACTAGTTTGTATAAACTTTTAAAAATGAAGAATGTGCTTTATACATCAACTTCATTGGTGGTTTATCCAAATTTATTCAATAATAATGCAGTTGAAATTCCCCTGGAAAATATTACAAATGTGACCGCAAAAAATTCTATGGGTCGGATATATAACAGGAAGATTTTCACAATAATGTATAATGCGGGCACAGCCCAAAATGAGCTATCATTTTTAACTTCAGGAGAAACAAGTATTTATGAAATAAAAGCATTGTTAAGCAGGGCACAAGAGCAGCAAAATGAAATAAATCGTAACCCCGAGCCTTTTAATATTAATAAATATCAAAAGCTGGATGCCTCAAAAAGGTTAGCATCTGCTATTACAGATCATTTTGTTATGACCATGGTTATAATGGTTTTTGGCCTCCCGTTAATATGGAATACAATTTATACAAATCAGGTTCATCAAAAGCCGGATATTTTTTCGTGGGTATTTATCGCCGGATTGTCCTTGTACTTTTGTAAAGACTGCATTCACGGTCAAAGTGTAGCCAAAAGACTTTTGAAGCAACAGGTTGTAAATAATAAAACCGGCCAAATTGCCAATCCTTTCCGATGCTTCGTGCGGGATTTTTTTATTCTTTTGTTCCCTGTAGAAGTAATAGCAATTTTAATAAATCCGGCACGGCGGATCGGCGATAAGATTGCAGGAACCAAAGTTATTGTTTTCGATCCGGGCTTAGAAAAGCCTAAGATCAGTTACTGGGAAATCGGTGTTTCGTATTTAACGGCCTTTGTAGTTGCTTTTTTATTACTAACATTTACAGGCACTTTTACATAATAACCCGTACCATCATACACCCGTTTACGCGGATGGTTTTGGCAGGCATCGCTGCAGCAGCCTTCCATTTGAGTGCCGCATTCGTCGCATTGGGTAAAATGCTCGTTGCACTCGGGGTTGGCGCAGTTGATCATTTTATCGGTAACGTTGCCACAGTTATAGCATTTGGAGATAACCACCGGGTTAACCGAATTTACATCGACAGACAGGCGGTTATCAAACACATAGCATTTGCCTTCAAAATCCCTGCCGCCGGCTTCCTTGCCGTATTTAATGATGCCGCCATGCAACTGGTAAACATCGGTAAAGCCTTCGTGCAGGAGCAGCGCCGATGCTTTTTCGCATTTAATGCCACCGGTGCAATAGGTTAATATCTTTTTATCCTTGTATTGAGCCAACTCGTTTATCATGGCCGGGAAATCCCTGAAATTTTCAATATCGAGCGTAATGGCATTTTTAAACTTACCCAGGTTATGCTCATAATTGGAGCGCACATCCAGAACGATCACATCGTCGCGGTCCTTCATTTCCATAAAGTCCTTTGGTTCCAAATGCTTTCCGGTTTGTTTTTTAGGGTCGATGATCTGCGGGTTACGCAGGCCGGAATGCACTATCTCCGATTTATAACGCACGTGCATTTTTACAAATGATGGGGTATCAACCTCATCAACCTTAAAATCTATATTGGCAAAGCGCGGGTCGGCGTGGAGGGTGGCCATGTACTGGGTACAAGCTTCTGCCGTGCCCGAAACGGTACCGTTGAGCCCTTCTTCGGCCACAATAATGCGCCCGGTTAAGCTTAGGGATTTACAAAATTTTAAATGATCGGCAGCAAATTGCTCCGCGTAGGCTATTGTTGAATAACAATAGTACAATAGTGTGTTATACTTTTCCATACAATCATTGATACTGCTGCAAACAGTGTTAAATGAACGGCAAAGGTAAGAATTGATTTCGAATTTCGGATTTTCAATTTCGAATTTGAGGATCGTATAAATAAATCCGAAATTGAAAATTCGATATTCGAAATTAGCGGATTCCGTAAAATATCCTTATCCCCTGTATGTATTTCTTGGTTCCTTCGTAGGAGACGCCATAATCAACCCTGAAGATGAGGCGTTGCAGGCCAACATAAAACTCCGAGTAATTGGGATTGGCTTTTTCCGACAGGTAGTTAACGCCCACAATTTCTTCCAGTTTAAGTTTGCGGAAAAATTCTATACCGTTAAGCAGTGTTCCCGAAAAATTATGCTGGTAATGCGCCTCCAAAAAGGCGTTATCGGTGCTGAAGGTATAAAAGGGCAAAAAGTGAAAACTGCCCACATAAGTTGGGTCGAAAGTGGTACCCTGGTTACCTAAAAAGTGGTAATCATCCATAAAATACAGCTTGTCGCGATTGAAAAAGTCGCCGGCAGTTATTTGGAATGAAGAGTAGCCGATGAGCCCTATCGGGATATGATCCTGCGCTATATTTAGCGAAGCGAAGTTATAATCAACGTCCGATCCCAGAATATTATTAACACCCTGGCGGTAAGCCACTGTTACCACCGGATATTTTGACGGCAGGTAAACCGTGCCGGTTGGCCGCGTAATATACTGCTGATCGAAAGTAAGCTGGAACGCGGTATAAAAAGTAAGCGCTTTATTTTCCGGGAATAATACCGAGCGGTCATCAGCCGGGGCATCAGGCATTAGTGGGTTATTGGAGGTATATTGTTTATTGCTGAATGTTTCCACATGGTTATACGATGTGTTGTAAAGCTGTGTGCGGTTGGCATAGGTTAAACTTATGGTCCACAAAACGCCGTTAGCAATTTCGCGCTGAAAACCGGCATCAACAAACTGCGATTCGTAATATTTAACATAGTTCTCCTCGCTCAACAGCGTACTCAGCGTATTAAAATAAAGCGAACGCGTACCCACATTGTTCAGATCGAGTATATCGCTGCCGAAGCCTCCAAAAAATTTAGCGTTATGAAATGGGTCGTAATTATAATCGCCGCTAACATTCGCGGTAAATATTTTGTTGGAAAAGCCGTACCGCACATCGGGCGTAACATCATACGATTGGATATCATTGAGGGCGTGGGTATATTTTGCCTGTAGGTTTAGCCCGTAACCTTCAACCGTGTTATAAAAAAAGGTTTGGATAAACGGATAAATGTACACCGAATCCTTACCCTGCCGGTAGGTGGAACTGTGCCCGAATATAAGATAGGGCAGCACCAGCAAACGGTTGTTAGAGCGCTGCAAGGAATCCATATACCCCGGCGAGCGGTGGGCTTTGGCCAAACTGTCTTTCTCGCGATAATCCTTCGCTTCCTGCCTGGTAAGCGGAACGGGGCGCATGGCAGCCCAATAACTCGAATCCTTGGTGTTCGAGGCGGTATCGAAATGCAATATTTCGCCGGTAAAATAATGGTCCGGGAATTTGGGGTCGAGGTTATAGTTGTTATAGATACCGTTATAATAACCGCCGAATTTAAATCCCAGCACATCGCCCGAAAAGCTGTATTGAACCGAAACCGGCTGCCATATATTATTTTTAATGGGTATATATTGCTGGCTAACTTTAAGCGTATCAATAAAATTAAGCTCGTTATCGGCATTGGTGAGGTACAGGTCTACACTGTATATGCGCCAGTCGCCCTCCAGTATATAAATATTGCCCTTAAAGGTTGGCGAATGTTCGTGGCGCGGAATGAGCTCTATCTTATCGATAACATGGCCGTTCTCTTTGGTGGTGCCGGCCAGCCTGTAACGGTACAGATCGAAAGCGGTTGATGCCACCGGCGAAAGAAAACTGTGATTGCTTACGCCGGGGATAGAGAAATAATTGTTGTAAAAGTTAACCTGCAGGTCCGATGCCTTGTTGTAGCTAAAGGCCGGGTTTAAACCCACCGTTTTTGATGCGATGGTAACCTCCTTTATCTTATTAGGTTGCTGAAAGCTGAAATTTGATATGGATTCCGACTGGTATAATATGCCCCTGCCCAGGGAGTCGAGATCGAGTGTGTTCCTTACATTGCGGCCCATCAGTTTTTTGGGCGCTCCTAATAGCCTTTGTACGCCTTTAATGTACACCGCGCAGGAGTATTCATTAACCTCGTTTAAATAATATTCGCGCTTGGCTATAACCTGCCGCATAATTTCATTTGCCGCGGTATCTTTTATGCGCTTGCCCATTATGCGCACGGCTTTAAGCTCAAAAACCTCATCATCCATTTTTATGTTATGCACAACATCATGGCTGGTAATGGTTACGCTCTCTGTACGCTCTTTATAGCCAACAAAGCGGTAAATAATGGCATAAGTACCAGCGGTTAGTTTAAACTGGTACGATCCCGTTTCATTAGCCGTGGTGCCGTAGGTGGTGTTCCTGATATAAACCGAGGTGAATGGAATGGGATGGCCATTATTATCAGTTATATGGCCGGATAATATGTATTGCTGGCCGGAAACTTTGAAAGCGGCAAGGGAAATAAGGGCAAAAAAAAGTAGCTTTTTTAACATAAGTAATCAACATTAAATGTTTTTTACAGCTTAAATGTTTCATGTACTGTGTAATATATTTTTTAAGGTAGGATTAAACAGCTTATTGCTTAATTTTGCCGGCGATATAACTGTTGAATAAGAGGATCTTTTAATCTTGAACAGTTAAATAACTCAATAAATAAAGCTATGTATAAAACACTACAACCGGTATTGCAGCAGGAGCTGGCAGAAATTGAAAAAGCCGGCTTATATAAACGCGAGCGGATCATCACATCGGCACAGGGCGCCGAAATTACAGTGCAGGGCGGTAAGGAAGTGATAAACTTTTGCGCCAATAATTACCTGGGCCTATCAGGCAGCGCAAAGGTGGTGGCCGCTGCAAAAGCGGTGATGGATACGCGTGGCTATGGCTTATCGTCTGTCCGTTTTATTTGCGGTACGCAGGATATACATAAAGAACTGGAGAAAAAGATAGCGGAGTTTTTAGGCACCGAAGATACCATACTATACGCGGCCGCATTTGATGCCAACGGCGGTGTGTTTGAGCCCCTGTTTAATGAGCAGGATGCCATTATATCCGATGAGTTGAACCATGCATCCATAATTGATGGCGTGCGCCTGTGTAAGGCCCAGCGCCAGCGCTATAAGCACGATGATATGGCCGACCTGGAAGAAAAGCTGAAAATAACCGCCGGCTGCCGCCACCGTATTATAGTTACCGATGGCGCTTTCAGCATGGATGGCACCATTGCCCAACTGGATAAAATTTGTGAACTGGCCGAAAAATACAGCGCCCTGGTAATGATTGATGAGAGCCATTGCTCCGGCTTTATGGGTAAAACCGGCAGGGGTACGCATGAGTATCATAATGTGATGGGTAAGATAGATATTATAACCGGAACGCTGGGCAAAGCGCTTGGCGGTGCGTCGGGTGGCTTTACATCCGGCCGTAAGGAGATCATCGATATGCTTAGGCAACGTTCACGCCCGTATTTGTTTTCCAATACACTGGCCCCGGCTATAACCGGCGCCTCGATAGCGGTACTGAACATGCTAAGCGAAACCACCGCCCTGCGCGATAAGCTGGAAAAAAACACCCAATACTTCCGCAAAAAGATGACGGATGCAGGGTTTGATATTAAACCGGGCGTTCACCCTATAGTACCGGTAATGCTGTACGAAGCCAAACTGGCCCAGGAGTTTGCCGCCAAAATGCTGGATGAAGGCATTTATGTTATCGGTTTCTATTACCCGGTGGTGCCGCAGGGTAAGGCCCGTATCAGAGTGCAGATATCCGCAGCACATGAAACCGAACATTTGGATAAAGCGATAGCAGCCTTTAGCAAGGTTGGTAAAGAGCTGGGCGTGTTGAAATAATACTTACAGATTTTTTATATTTGTACGTATAAATTAAAAAATGATGGGAGCTACAAAATTAACGCTCACTGTGAAAGAGGAATCTTTGCCTTTCGTAAAAAAGTATGCAAAAAGACAACATACCAGCGTTTCAAAGCTTGTACAACGTTTATTTGATGATATAGCTGAAAATGAAAAGAATCAACCCGACCCATTATTGGAAAAATACCAAGACGTTGAAATACCTCAATGGATAAAAGATTTGACTTATAAAAGATTGTTTGTAGATAGCGATGTTCTTTTTGGATATGCTACTGAGAAGGGAGCCGTTTTATTTTCATACCCAGTTATTACTAATGAAATGTGATAAACGGAGTGCCGAACTTAATACCTCTGCTTTAGCCATCTCTAATGTACATTATATTTTATCTAAGTATATAGGGGCAGTAGCAAGTAAACGGAATCTAAAATCGATGATAAAGACGGTAAAAGTGCTTTCGTTGGAAAATGAGGTAATAGATTTGGCGCTTGATAGTCCTTTTAGCGATTTTGAAGATGCCATTCAAAACTTGATTGCCGAAAGATATAACTGCGGGGTGATCATCACCCGGAATACGAAAGATTATAAACAGTCAAATCTGCCAGTATTTACCACCGAACAATTTTTAA
>Ga0302306_10001899_pt1 | contig 11005 bp, 12 predicted proteins | sample III_Palsa_E3_1_FD_198761 | JGI IMG/M metagenome (GOLD analysis project Ga0302306, IMG submission 198761) | Peat permafrost microbial communities from Stordalen Mire near Abisko, Sweden - III_Palsa_E3_1 | ecosystem: Environmental > Terrestrial > Soil > Palsa > Peat permafrost | place: Sweden...
AGCTGCAGCACCAGCTTTTGCAAGAACGTCTTGGGGACGGCTATATGGTCGAACTGGCCATGCGCTACCAAAGCCCGTCAATAGAATCCGCCTTAAACAGGTTAAAGTCGGCACTGGTAGACAGCATACAGGTCATCGCACTTTTTCCGCAATACGCATCGGCCAGCACCGGGTCGGTGTTCGCCAAAGTGATGGAACTCATCACCAAATGGCCCACCGTTCCAACCGTTTCCTTTGTTAACTCATTTCATGATAATGAACTGATGATTGAAACGTTCGCAAATAACGGCAAAAAACACAAGCCTGAAACATACGATCATATCTTGTTCAGTTTTCATGGCTTGCCGCAACGGCAGCTGATCAAGTGTGATCATACCGGGAACTATTGCCTGAAATCTGCGGGTTGCTGCAATTCCCTAAACCACGTTAATAAGTTTTGTTATTCCGCCCAATCGCATGATACCGCGCGATTGATCGCAGAGAAATTGAATCTCCCCAAAGAAAAATACACCATTTGCTTTCAGTCGCGCCTGGGAAGCGACCCATGGGTGCAGCCCTACACCAGCGAGGTGGTTGCCAGGCTGGCTAAAGAAGGTAAAAAGCGCCTTTTGGTGTTTTGTCCCGCTTTTGTAGCCGATTGCCTTGAAACCGTGTACGAGGTTACCGAAGAATACGGTGGCGAATTTAAAGCCCTCGGAGGCGAACACGTGCAACTGGTTGAAAGCCTTAACGATTCGCCGACCTGGATTGATGCGTTGGAGCAAATGGTGCGAGGTGATAGTTAAACCTGCACGATGGGGATTTGAATTGATTGATCTTTAAACAAAAAAGCCCCGCAAAACGGGACTTCATCTATACTGTTGGTAGAGACGCAATACTTTGCGTCTGCAATACTTTGCGTCTGCAATACTTTGCGTCTGCAATATCTTGCGTCTCCGGGATTACGTCATTTTAAGCTTTTTTTGTATATCAGCTACGTAGCCCTTAAATTTTTTATCAGTGTCGATCAAATCCTCAACCGTTTGGCAGGCATAGATCACAGTAGAGTGGTCGCGGCCGCCGAAGAAATGGCCGATAGACTTTAATGAGCTTTTGGTATGTGCCTTGGCCAGGTACATGGAAATTTGCCGTGCCTGTACAATTTCGCGTTTGCGGGTTTGCGACTTTACCATCTCGATCGGCACTTCAAAATACTCGCACACCAGGTTCTGAATATACTCCATTGAAATTTCCTTGGACGAATTTTTTACAAAATTCTTCAGCATTTGCTTGGCTAGCGAAAGGTCGATCTCTTTGCGGTTCAAGGTTGATTGTGCCAGCAGGGATACCATAGCGCCTTCCAGTTCACGCACGTTGTTGTCAATGTTATGGGCGACGTATTCGATCACGTCGTTTGACAGTTCAATCCCATCCTGGTAGGTTTTGTTTTTTAGGATGGCCATGCGGGTTTCAAGGTCGGGCACCTGCAGATCAGCGGATAGTCCCCATTTAAATCGCGAAAGCAAACGTTCTTCTAAACCGGCCAAATCCTTTGGCGCCTTGTCAGAAGTGATGATCACCTGTTTGCCCGACTGATGCAGATGATTAAAAATATGGAAGAAGAAGTCCTGTGTTTTTTCTTTGCCGGCAAAGTTGTGCACATCGTCCATGATGAGCACGTCGATAGCCTGGTAAAAATTCACAAAATCATTAATATTATTGTGTTTGAGTGCGTCGACAAATTGTTGGGTAAACTTTTCGCAGGACACATACAGCACCAGTTTATCAGGCAGCGTTTGCTTGATCTCGTTACCGATGGCCTGTGCCAGGTGTGTTTTTCCAAGCCCAACTCCGCCGTAGATCATCAATGGATTGAACGATGTTCCCCCGGGTTTGGCTGCAACGGCATAACCGGCGGATCTGGCCAGGCGATTACAATCCCCTTCAACAAAGTTGGAGAAGGTATAATTCCTGTTCAACTGCGGATCAACGTTCAGCTTTTTGAGCCCCGGTATAACAAAAGGGTTCTTAATGTCTTTGTTGATGGAAATGGGTATCGGCATGGATTGATTCTTTGATTCGGCACCGTTTCCGTTCGAGGGTAAATTCGTAGTGTACGGTTTTGCCGAAGACGACTGTTCAACAACGATGTTGTACTCTAAACGCCCGTCATCCCCTAATTGTTTTTTTATTGTTTTGCGGAGCAATCCAACATAATGTTCTTCGAGCCATTCGTAGAAAAACAAACTTGGTACCTGGATGGTTAGCACGCTTCCTTCCATTCTTAAAGCTTTTATCGGCTCGAACCATGTCTTGAAACTTTGGGCCGGTATGTTATCTTTAATGATCTGGAGACAGCTATTCCAAACGTTAGTACAAGTTTTTTCCATATGCGTTTTAGTAAAATATTGATTTCCAACCTCCCTGAACACTTTCTTTTGGCCTGCTTCGGAACATCGAATATTCTAAAAAAAAGCGGATAAAAAAATAAATTTTCAACTTTTTGCAGAAATAAATTTATGTTAAAATAATGTGGTTTATAGTAATAATTTCATATATAATATTAAATTGGGCGGATAAAGCAGCTTATTTTCTGCAATTTAACTATTTCGATACCGCTGACAATTCAAACCTGCGTTCTTGCGTCCTCAGGGTATTGGTGGAATTCGAGATCAAACAGAAATTAACTAATAATTAAGCCGGGGCCGTTCCCTCCCGGAGAAAAACCGGAAAAATCTGCTGATTTTACGGCCAGCAGCGTAAAGTTCCTGGTAAGTAACCAGGTAAAGGCAGGTATTAGTACTCACCGAAAACGGTTCGCAATTTATCGGAAATTTCACCCAGGGTCGCGTAATTTTCAACCGCATCAAGTATAAACGGCATAAGATTTTCCGACCCCCGGGCTGCTTGCTCCAGCCCTTTAAGCGCCCCGGTTACAGCCACATTATCGCGATTTTTCTTTAGGTCAATGAGCTTTTCCATCTGCATTTTCCGGATGGAATCATCCACACGGAAAACACCGGTTGCTGCTTTCTCCGCGCCGGTAAACCGGTTAACCCCGACCAGTATCCTTTCGCCCTGCTCAATCTCTTTTTGATAAGTATAAGCAGCGCCCGCAATCTCCTGTTGAATGTAATCCTGTTCGATGGCCTTGACCGAACCGCCCATGGCGTCAATCCGGTCGATATACACTTGAGCAGCCTTTTCCAGCTCGTCGGTTAGCCCTTCAACAAAATAGGAGCCCGCCAAAGGGTCAACCGTGTCGGTAACACCGCTTTCAAAAGCAATGATCTGCTGTGTGCGCAGAGCTATTTTTGCGGCAGCCTCGGTTGGAAGCGAGATCGCCTCGTCATATCCATTGGTGTGCAGTGATTGTGTACCACCCAAAACTGCGGCCAGCGCCTGGTTGGTAACCCGTACAATATTATTCATCGGCTGCTGGGCGGTTAACGTGGAACCGCCTGTTTGGGTATGAAAGCGCAGCTTTTGAGCGCCGGGATCAGTGGCCCCCAATTCTTTCGTAATGTGTGCCCACATCCGCCTTGCCGCCCGGAACTTGGCTATTTCTTCGAAAAAATTATTGTGACAGTTGAAGAAGAACGACAGCCTTTTCGCAAAGACATTTATATCCAGCCCTTTGTCAAGCGCTGCCTTTAAATAGGTTTTGCCATTGGCAAGGGTAAAGGCCAGTTCCTGCACGGCGGTTGACCCGGCTTCGCGGATATGGTAACCCGATATCGATATGGTGTTCCATTTGGGAACTTCCTTGCTGCACCAGGCGAATACATCGGTGATCAGCCGCATTGATGCTTCGGGCGGATATATATAGGTGCCGCGGGCAGCATATTCCTTCAAAATATCGTTCTGCACCGTACCCGACAATTGTTTCAGATCGGCCCCCTGCTTTTTGGCTAATGCAATGTACATCGCCAATAATATAGGCGCCGTGGCATTAATGGTCATGGATGTGGTAATATCTTGCAGCTTTATGCCGTCGAACAAAATTTCGATATCTTTCAATGAATCGATCGCTACCCCAACCTTCCCCACTTCGCCATCAGCAAGTTCATGGTCCGAGTCGTACCCGATCTGGGTAGGCAGGTCAAATGCTACAGAGAGGCCCATCGTCCCCTGGCTTAAAAGATAATGATAGCGTTTGTTCGACTCTTCGGCAGTTGAAAAACCGGCATATTGGCGCATGGTCCAGGGCCGGCCCCGGTACATGTCTTTTTGAATGCCACGGGTATATGGAAATTCGCCCGGCAGCTCATTCATTCCCGATGGCGTCGTATAAACCTCCTTGATTTCGATACCGGAGGTGGTCGTTATTTTTTTGCCGGGCATGTTTGTCTGAATGGACTTAATAATGTGTATATTATAAAAGCTCTCCTCTTGAGAGGAATGTCGCTAACTTAGGAGATTTAATATCGAATATCGAACGCTGAATATCGATCCGATAGCTATCGGGTGATGAAGTTAAACTTCGATCTTGGAAATTCGACATTCATTATTCGATATTAATTTACCGCGTTCGCAAACCATGTTCTAGTCAATTCAAAATAGGTCTTCCAGGTCTTTACGCAGTCTGCCCGTTGCAATTTCGTACGGATCGTCTTCCAACTGCGCCAGGTATCCCAGGATGGTTTTACTCAACTCCAGGCCCGATGCATTTTCTGGCAACGATTTAACCGCATTGTTTACAATGTTCAGCGTATCGTCCTTTACATGTTTTAAAACCGCCCAGGCCCTGCCGCTCACGTATATCTGCTGGGTAACATTGTGCTGGTATTCGGCGCGGATGTCCTCAGCTATCAAACCCTGCAGCTCGTGGGCGCCATAGGCAGTTGCATTCAACCGGACGAGCATATTTGCCGGGTTTATCCGTTCGATAAATAAAACCAAACGCTCATAAGCCTGCAGGCGCAAGGGTATTGTTTGGCTGCTGAACGCTTTCTTTAATTCAAGTAATTGCAGTTTATCATCACGTTCCAGGTAAGGCTTCACCAGGTAAAAGGCGATCCATACGATCCCGACACCTGCAATGGTGTATTTTATAATGTCTAACAAAAAAGGAAGAACGTTCATTATCAATCAATGTTAACCTGCGGTCATAAATAAACCGGATCGAACAAAAATCTGCATTTTGCACTATATTTGTGTACTTAATTAAAAATAAGATGAGTATTGCCGTTGAAACCGCTCCCGCACCTGTCACCTTTACCGAAGGCGCTGTTAAAGAATTGAAGAAATTGATCGACCAGCAGGAAATCAGCCAGGAACTGGGGCTGCGGGTTGGTGTTGAAGGCGGCGGCTGTTCAGGCATGACCTATGTGCTTGGTTTCGACCAGAAAAAGGACGGCGACCAGGAGTACTGGATACACGATATAAAAGTTTACATGCACAAAGCCCATGGCTTGTACCTTGCAGGCATGCAGATCGACTTCCAGGATGGGTTAAATGCACGTGGTTTTACCTTCAACAACCCCAATGCCGCCAGCACCTGCGGCTGCGGAACCTCGTTTTCCGTGTAGTCAGAATACCGCCGCAATCCCTTTTTGTCTGTTCTCCATCCTCCTGTTTCAATAAAGGTGTGATAAATATCGTTTTACGTCTTTTTGTCAAAAAAATGCCGATAATGGAACAAACGGCTCAACAGCGCTGTTGACATCCGGGTTTCAACCCTGATTTATCTTATGCGCATCCTTACCAAAACATTTCATTTGATATTATTGGTCTTTCTTTATTCCCTTCCTGATTCCTCTTTAGGAACTAACAGTATCGAAAGGCGCGGAATTGATACGCCGGGAATCTACAAAGTTGATACGGACAAAAAGATCGCGCACCGAATAATCAACAATGAATTTAATGCTATTTATGAACAAAATTTAAGGACCTCCTTCGCTGGCCAGGAGTTTTTTGACCCCAATAAGACACTTTTGGTCGCCGATCTGTCGCCAAATTTTGTCCTTCTCAACACACCGAAACTTCCGTTTTTTTTTGTAGCAGATGCCCGGGTGCAATTGCGATTGTTTGATTATCATGGTGATCCGGTGAAGTCGCCGAGCTATATGCCCGGCGGTACCTTATATTTCAGGATCAACAGTGATTACTACAATCCGCATTTCTTTTCACTTTCTTTCACCCACCATTCAAACGGGGTTGAAGGCCCAACCCTGAATCCAAACGGAACGATCAATACCGACAGCGGCAAGTTTACAACCAACTTCTATACCTTAACCTATCACACAGGCAACCGCAGCGACAAAAACAACCTGATTATTACGCGGTACGACGCGCTGGGATTGGAATTGAACGGCCCCCTTGTTGGCCTGGGATACGTCCCAGCCTTATCCGGAAAATACGGTTGGGTACGCATCAACGGCGACTGGCTTTATAGCATTGCCCGGCTTTATCCGGATGCTGTCAACCCCAATAGAAAAACGTACCTAAACTGGCAGCGCATCGAATTCCAGTTTACCTATGTTGCCGACCAGGTTTACGACTACAACTCCCTCGACTTAAAAAAACGACTGAACGTCTCGCTCAATTATTACTATCAGTTTCCCTTTATGCAAAATGTTTCGCTAATGATCGGCGGCGGTTATCGCGGACAGGACCCGTACAATATTTTTTTTCAGGACAGTTATCCCTATCTGACCATCGGTATAGCCTCGGGGCTTTCTTTTAACATGAAAGCCAGGGGACAGTGAATCCCAACCACGCGACGGCCTGATGTTTCGCTTGTTTTCGTCACGTGTTAACGTAACAGTATTAATATAATAGCCCGGTTTTTCTTTCGGATAAAAAAATACATTATTTTTACGAACCATTGTAACCGCAGTTAAACTGCCTGGTAAAAGAATTTAAAGATGAAAAAACTCCTTTTATTGATGACGGTATTTTTTGCCGCAAATTTTTCGCTTATGGCGCAAAAAGTAAGCCTTTTTGATGGAAAGACAACGGCTGGCTGGCATGCCTATTTACAGAAAGGCCCAGGTGCCTGGAGCGCGGTAGACGGGACGCTGCGGCTTGATCCAAAAGCCCCGAACCAGGGCGACCTGGTGACGGATAAGGAATACGAGAACTACGAACTTTCAATAAAGTGGAAAATTGCCGTAGGCGGTAACAGCGGTATCATATTCGGTGTTCATGAAGACCCTTCTTTTAACCAAACCTATTTGACGGGCATCGAAATGCAGATATTGGACGACAAAGAGGCCGAAGATAATAAACTGGCTACCCACCGCGCAGGCGCCCTGTACGATATGAAAGCGCCATCCCATCCCGCAAAACCAGCTGGCGAGTGGAACAAAGTAACCATTAAAAAACTGAACGGTCACCTTACCTTTTGGCTGAATGGCGAAATCGTAATTGATATACAAATGGGCGGCCCCGAATGGAATAAATTGCTCAACCAAAGTAAATTCAAAACCTGGAAAGGCTTTGCCGCATACCCCAAAGGCCACATTGCCCTGCAGGATCACGGCGCAGTTGTTTCATTTAAGGACATCACTATCAAGGAACTCTAATTTTAGTTTGGTCAGCTAAAGTATTGAACGCAAACTGGACTTAAGACTTTAGACTCCAGACTTAGGACTTAAACATGGACGATATACAACTAAAAAAATCCGCGACGCCTTACGATGCCATAATAGTTGGCTCAGGCGCTGGCGGCGGAATGGCCGGTTACGTGCTGGCCCACGCCGGTTTAAAGGTATTAATGCTCGAAGCCGGGCCGTTTTTCGACCCGAAGACAGATTCCATGCAGCTGAAATGGCCATACGAGTCCCCCCGTCGTGGCGCAAGTACCAATACCCGTAACTTTGGCGACTTTGACGGCGCTTTCGGTGGATGGGAACTGGATGGAGAGCCCTATACCACTAAGGACAAAACCGAGTTTTACTGGTTCCGGTCGCGGATGCTGGGCGGCCGTACCAACCACTGGGGCCGCATATCCCTGCGAATGGGCCCCGACGATTTTAAAGGCCATCATATCGACGGCCTTACCGACGACTGGCCGATCACCTATGATGAGGTAAAGCCCTTTTACGATAATGTTGACCGCATGATCGGCGTGTATGGCACCGTCGAAAATTTACCCAATGAGCCGGACGGTATTTTCCTGCCACCACCAAAACCCCGTTTGAACGAGCTTTTTATTATGAAGGGTGCAGCCAAGGCAGGGGTTAAAGTAATACCCGGTCGCGGCTCCGTACTAACAGAAGCGTTGCCAGGTAATAAAGACCGTGGCGCTTGCTTTTTCTGCGGGCAATGCGGGCGAAGCTGTAAGGTGTACGGCGATTTTTCTTCGTCCTCGTGCCTGGTGATACCGGCCATGAAGACTGGCAACCTTAAGGTGATTTCAAATGCCATGGTACGCGAGGTGCTTACCGATAAGAACGGCCTTGCGACGGGCGTTTCCTATGTGAGCAAGGATGACATGCAGGAATACCAGGCATCCGCTAAAATAGTGATCCTGGGCGCCAGCGCCTGCGAATCGGCCCGGCTGCTGCTCAACTCCAAATCAAGCGCACATCCCGGCGGGCTGGCAAACAGCAGCGGCGTAGTGGGCAAATACCTGCACGACTCAACCGGCGCCAGCGCCGGGGGATGGCTGCCGCAATTGCAGGACCGCAAGCGTTATAACGAAGACGGAACCGGCAGTATCCATATTTATGGCCCCTGGGTTTACGATAATAAGAAACTCAATTTTCCGCGCGGTTACCACATCGAATTTGGAGGCGGCCTCGGCATGCCCGAGTATGGATTCGGCTGGGGTATGGAAGGACTAAATGGTACAGTACCCGGTCGCGATGGTAAGAAAAAAGAAGCCGGTGGCTTTGGCGCATCGCTAAAGGATGATTACCGCCGGTTTTACGGCGTTGAATTTGGAATGGCCGGTCGTGGTACCGCCATTGCAAGGGCCGACAATTACTGCGAGATCGACCCGAACGTGGTTGATAAATTTGGCATTCCTGTATTGCGCTTCCATTACACCTGGAGCGATTACGAGATCAACCAGGCCAAACATATGCAGGATACCTTTCAGCATATTATGCACGAAATGGGCGCCGTTGCCTGGCCATCACCCGGGGCCGATACCAGCTACGGACTCGAAGCGCCCGGCCGTATCATCCATGAAGTGGGAACCGTTAGAATGGGGGATGACCCTAAGACCTCCGCATTGAACAAATTTAACCAGGCGCACGACTGCAAAAACTTATTTGTGGTTGATGCAGGGCCCTTTGTTCAGCAGGGCGATAAGAACGCCACCTGGACCATCCTGGCGCTTTCTATGCGTACGGCCGAATACATCCTGGCCCAGCGTAACAAACTGAATGTTTAACCGGCTTTAATATTTGAAACGATGAACAGACGCGAATCACTCAAAGCAATAGGTTTAGGTACCCTAAGCGCCACGGCCTTTTTGGAATCATGCAAACCCAAAGGCGAGAAGCTGGCCGAAGACACCAATACCCAAAACGGACCGGATGATGAAGTAGGACGGCTCCCCACCGAGGTTGAGCGCGATAAAAAGTTAAAGGAAGAAAAATTCTTTAACCCGCATGAAATGGCTACCATTACCGTGCTGGGCGATATTATCATCCCAAAGGATGCACGTTCCGGAAGCGCATCCGACGCCAAAGTGCCCGACTTTATTGAATTTATAGTCAAAGATATGCCCGAGCACAAAACTCCCATGCGGGGCGGCCTGCGCTGGCTGGATGTGCAATGCCTTAACCGCTACGGTAAATCCTTCGTGGACGTAAGTTCCGGTCAGCAGATCGAAATGGTAACCGAAATTGCATATCCTGCAAAGGCGGAACCCGGGATGCAGCAGGGCGTTGCCTTTTTTAACCTGATGCGGAACCTCACAGCCACCGGCTTTTTTACCACCAAAATGGGCATCGAAGACCTGGGTTACGTAGGTAACTCACCCAATCAATGGAAAGGCGTACCGATTGATGTGTTGAAGCAATACGGCATGGAGGATATGGCGTAGCATCATCCCCAAGCCGTCATCTTCCACCCGTCATCGCGAGGAACAGCCTGTCCCGACCCTTCGGGAAAGCGATCGCTACACATGCTAATCAACCAGGCATTTTTTGTTTAGCACCTCCACGCCGCCTGATGAGTTAATTAGGCTCACGCTATAATGGCCGGAGATTTGTCGATGAATAACACCGACAAAGGCAAAATTTGATTTAATCCGGCCCGGGAAATATTAAACAGATTTGTTATTTTTGTTATATGGAGTCGATAGTAGTGCGCCCCGAAAGCGCTGAACAACTGAAAACGGTTAAGGCTGTTCTAAAAGCCTTAAAGGTTCCATTTGAACCACAACCTGTCACCATACCCCCGCATATTTCAAAGAGCATCGAAAAAGGCATCCGTCAGTACGAAAACGGACAAACAATTTCGCTCGGGGAGTTTAAAGCAAAGCACTTCATTAAAAAATGAGTTTCGATATCAGGTTCTCTCCTGAAGCAGAAGAAACATATGATGCCGTCATATCTCAATTGCAGGCGGGATGGGGCTTTCAATTTGTATCGAAGTTCGAAACTAAATGGTTAAGCTGCCTTCAGAAGATATCTCAAAAACCCTTTTATTTATGGTGTTTTCGACGAAAGTTTGCAAATCAGGCAATGTGTTTTGCATTGAAACTGTTCATTGCTTTATAAAGTTTACGAAAGTCAGGTCTTAATTGTTTGTCTTTGGGACAATCGCCAACAGCCATTGTTTTTTCAATAATCTTGCAAAAGACAGCTTTATTTGACTTGCCCATTGTTTCTGCTCTTTCTTGGGTGTGTTATTTGAACCCAAATCCAGATGAAATAATGTGGTTGTTTTGAATCAACTAATTGTTGCTTTATTTCCCTACATTTAACTGATCAATCTTAACCATCATGTCACTTCGCACCTTTTGGACCATCGTATTAAAAATATTTGGCCTTTACATTCTTGTACAGATACTATATTTCGTACCCACTTTCTTTTCGGAGATAGTAGTGCTTTTCAGTGCAGG
>Ga0302306_10001903_pt1 | contig 10996 bp, 9 predicted proteins | sample III_Palsa_E3_1_FD_198761 | JGI IMG/M metagenome (GOLD analysis project Ga0302306, IMG submission 198761) | Peat permafrost microbial communities from Stordalen Mire near Abisko, Sweden - III_Palsa_E3_1 | ecosystem: Environmental > Terrestrial > Soil > Palsa > Peat permafrost | place: Sweden...
CGAGATGACCCGGCAGGGATTTAGCGGAAATATTATCCTGTTGCATGATGCGGGTGGCGACGGGCGGGAAGCCACGGTGGAAGCCCTGCCCCGGATCATCGAGTATTTCCAGAAAAGAGGTTTTCATTTCACCACGGTATCCGATATCCTGGGAAAGACCAGGGACGAGATGATGCCGCCTGTCCCGAAGGGCAGCGGTTACTATCTGTTGCAGATCAACTATTATTTTGCGGAACTAGGTTATTGGAGCGGTCATATCCTGTTTTCCACTTTTATCGTGTTCATGATATTGTCGGTCGGCCGGGTGTTGTTTATTGCTTTTATCGCTACCAAGGAGTTCTTCCGGGAGAAGAAATATGCCCTGGCCGCCTGGTGGACGCCGGATGGGGCAGGCGCTCCGCTGGTGAGCGTTATCGTTCCGGCTTACAATGAGGAGGTGAATGCGGTAAGCAGTGTCGAAAGCCTGTTGAAGGGGGACTATCCCCATTTCGAAATTATTTTTGTGGATGACGGCAGCCACGATGCGACGTATGCAAAGGTCAGCGAGGCGTTTGCCGGTCACCCGCAGGTGAAAGTCTATACAAAGCCCAATGGAGGAAAGGCGTCGGCCTTGAATTACGGCATCAGCCGGTCGGAAGCGGAGCTCGTGATCTGCATCGATGCGGATACCAAGCTGGAACCCAATGCCATATCGCAGTTGGTCATGCATTTTGGTGACAACAAGGGGTCCCGGATGAAGCAGGGAGGAGGAACCGGACAAGCTGCGGGCAGGGGCATTGTCGGCGCTGTTGCGGGCAATGTGAAGGTCGGCAACCAGGTGAACCTGATGACCCGTTGGCAAGCGATCGAATATATCAGCAGTCAGAACTTCGATCGTAAAGCATTTGCCTACCTGAATGCCATCACTGTGGTGCCGGGCGCGATAGGGGCTTTCCGGAAGCAGGCGATCGAAGAGGCGGGTGGGTTCACAACCGATACACTGGCGGAGGATTGTGATCTGACGATCCGTATCCTGCGATGCGGCTATATCATCGAAAACGACAATACGGCCATCGCCTGGACAGAGGCGCCGGAGACACTGAAACAGTTCTTCAAGCAGCGTTTCCGCTGGAGCTATGGAGTGATGCAAACGTTCTGGAAGAACCGGGATGCTTTGCTAAACTGGAAATACCGGTGGCTGGGGTATGCTGCGTTACCGAACATCTTAATCTTTCAATATATCATTCCTTTTGTCATCCCACTGGCCGACTTTTTCATGATCGTAGGCCTCTTCACGGGAAATGCCAGTAAGATCGGTGGGTATTACCTGGTTTTCATGATAGTAGACCTATTGGTAGCGCTGCTGGCCTTCTGTTTTGAAAGAGAAAAACTGTCGCGGCTTGTCTGGCTGATCCCGCAAAGACTGATCTGGCGGTGGTTGACCTGGCTGGTATTGTTCAGAGCCGTCCGTCGTGCGTTGAAAGGGGAGCTGCAACACTGGGGCGTGCTGAAGCGCACGGGGAATGTAAAAGCGGTTTGATGGGTGGGTAATTCCCTAAGCTGCCTCCGGCGGTTTGTCCGAAGGACCGACATAAGATGTTGCCGGAAAATGAGCTATTTTTTGGGAAGCGTATTTTCCGGCATTTTGTCTTAATTTCACGGCTCGATTTCAATTTCTCTTGTATCTAAATAAGACAATGCGTTATGGCTGAAGTTATTTTAATGCCCCGATTGAGTGATACGATGACGGAGGGTGTCATCGCTGCCTGGCATAAGAAAGTGGGCGATCCCGTCAAAAAAGGCGAGTTGCTGGCAGAGGTGGAGACGGATAAAGCGACGATGGACCTGGAAAGTTATAAAGACGGCACCTTATTATATACCGGAACGGATAAAGGGGGGAAGATACAAGTGAATGATCTGTTGGCCATTATCGGTGCTCCGGGAGAAGATATTTCAAGCCTGGTGAAGGGAGGGGGAGCGGCGGCAGCGCCTGCGAAAGCAGCGGCGAATACGGCAGCGGCACCTACTGCAGCTCCTGCAGCGGCGGCAACCGGCGGGAATGCAGCGACACCCAAGGCGGCCAGCGGCGGCCTGGATCTTTCCAAGCAGGAGGAAGTTATCCTGATGCCCCGGTTGAGCGATACGATGACAGAGGGAGTGATTGCTGATTGGCATAAAAAGGTAGGGGATCCGGTGAAGAAGGGGGATATCCTGGCGGATATCGAGACTGATAAGGCGACGATGGAACTGGAAAGCTATAAGGAAGGGAAATTATTATATATCGGTGCGCAGAAGGGCGAGAAGATTGCGGTCAATGATCTGCTGGCCGTTATCGGGGACGAAAAGAAGGTCAATCTTGACAGTATTGTGGCCGCATCGAAGAATAAGGGGGGCGTGGCCACGGTGAGTGAACCGGCAGGGGCTGCAACGACGGCAGGGGTGCAGACGGCAGAGGCTGGTGACAATGGTCACAGCGGATTGTCTGTCAGTGCGGATGGCCGGATCAAGGCCAGTCCTCTGGCCAGGAAGCTGGCGGCCGAGAAAGGAATCGACATTTCGAAGGTGCCTGGCAGCGGCGACAATGGCCGGATCGTCAAGAAGGATGTAGACAGTTATACGCCTGCGGCGGCATCCGCCAGTGGTGGGGCTTCACAGTCAGCTGTGCAAGTGGCGCAGGCCGGCAAGCCGGTGACAGCAGTGCCTTCAGGTCAGGTGAGCTATGAGGATGTGCCTGTATCGCAGATGCGGAAGGTCATTGCCAAGCGATTGGCGGAAAGCAAATTCACGGCCCCGCACTTTTACATCACGATGTCTATCGATATGGACAATGCGGTGGAAGCCAGGGGGAAACTGAATGAGGTATCGCCGGTGAAGATTTCTTTCAATGACCTCGTATTGAAAGCGGTAGCAGTGGCATTGAAACAGCATCCGGCCATCAACAGCAGTTGGCTGGGAGATAAGATCAGGGTCAACCATCATGTGAACATTGGTGTCGCAGTAGCGATAGAAGATGGGTTGCTGGTTCCTGTGGTACGTTTTGCCGATACGAAGAGCCTATCTCAGATTGGCGCGGAGGTGAAGGACCTGGCGCAGAGGGCCAAGAATAAAAAGTTGCAGCCTGCCGACTGGGAAGGCAGTACGTTCACGATATCTAATATGGGTATGTTCGGCGTGGATGAGTTCACGGCGATCATCAATCCTCCTGATGCCTGTATCCTGGCTGTGAGCTCGATCCAGCAAATTCCCGTAGTTAAGAAGGGAGCGGTTGTCCCGGGCAATGTGATGAAGCTGACCCTCAGCTGTGACCACCGGGTGGTGGATGGTGCGACGGGTTCTGCCTTTCTGCAAACGGTGAAGAGCCTGTTGGAAGAGCCGCTGCGGATGATGATATGATTTTATTCCGCGGGGAGCTCCGGGTTATCTCTTATGACGGCCATATTTCTGCGTCCTGGTGTGGGCAGGAATACAAATTGCTGTATTTTTAATTCACTTTATTCTATTACATTATTCCGGGTTAAGGCTTGCCAGATAGTAGTAAATCAAATTTACTGTTATGAAACAATACCTTAGCCTATTACTGGAGCTGGATCAATTTATTCGCCGCAAAGGGACGGGCTCTCCGCCCGAATTCGCCCAAAAAATGGGAATTTCTGAGCGAAGTTTGTATGAATATCTGAAAGTGTTGAAGGAGTTAGGTGCGCCAATTCGGTTTTCGCGGCAGGATCATTCATATTATTATGAGATTGACGGGCAGTTCTATATCAGTTTTTTTTAGCGAACCGGCATGGCCGGCACTACTGCAAGATCACATGAGATAGCTAACCTCGGCACATACAAAATAGCCGCCTCATGGACATGAGGCGGCCCTTTAAACCTTATCCTATTGGGTCCCCTGTAGACACAGGGCGCCCTCAAGAACTGTGTCCTTGCTGTTCCAACCAAACTTAAACTTGATATTACTGTCTTTATAGCCGGAAGCGTGTTGCTACTATGGGTCTCCGGCCCGGAAGACGGCAGGCTTGCGAAGCCCCGCCGTTCCGATCAACGGTCCAGTCTCTTTTATATACCTTAACCTGAAGACTGTAAATACATATGAACCGCTAACGAGAACAAATATAGGGAGAATTTTCAAATGCGGCCTAAAAAGACCACATAAAATTTTAAAAATATTCATTTACTTGATTGCTAACTCAATGTATTGATTATCAATTAGAAAGCTTTTGTCGCCTTTCCTTAATTTTCTTATTCCATCAAAATCACTTACCTTTGCACCCGTTAATACTCCTTTCTATCCACTTTCGTGACAACCTTCTGTATTAACTCCTGAAGGATATTGTTGAGTAGACGGGCTTTTTTCCATTTTAAATAGTATTTATTTTGTCATTCAAACATCTCAATCTCATTGAGCCTTTGTTAAAGGCTTTGGATAACGAGGGCTATACGACCCCTACGCCTATCCAGGAACAGGCTATACCGATCATCCTTGACCGCAAAGATCTGTTGGGTTGTGCACAGACCGGCACCGGCAAGACGGCGGCTTTCGCATTACCACTCTTACAATTATTGTGTGAAGATACGGCCGGTATCACTGAAGAGACGCGGCCTGGCGGCCCTCGTCCTATCCGGGCGCTGGTGCTTACACCTACCCGTGAGCTGGCCATCCAGATCGACGAAAGCTTTGCTGCATACGGCAAGTTTACGGGCATGAAACATACCGTCATCTTTGGTGGGGTACCTCAGCACCAGCAAGTGCAGGCATTACAGCGGGGTGTCGATATCCTGGTGGCTACACCGGGCAGGTTGCTCGACCTGATCGACCAGCGTTATGTAAACCTGCAGCATATCCGGTATTTTGTGCTGGATGAGGCGGACAGGATGCTGGACATGGGTTTTATCCATGATGTTCGGAAATTGCTGACTAAGCTGCCGGCAAAAAAGCATTCGTTGTTCTTTTCGGCTACGATGCCTCCGGAGATCCAAAAGCTGGCCGGCACGATCCTCGTCAACCCATCGAAGGTAGAGGTCACGCCGGCTTCAACTACAGCGGAGACGGTACAACAATCCATTTATTTCGTAGAAAAGAAGGACAAGCGGTCTTTGTTACTGCATGTCCTGAAGGACGACTCTATTGGCACGGCGCTTGTCTTCACGCGTACCAAACATGGCGCCGATAAGGTAGCCCAGGGATTGGTGCGGGCGGGCATCCGGGCAGAGGCCATTCATGGCAACAAATCGCAGAATGCCAGGCAGCGGGCGCTTGAAAATTTCAAGACCCGGCATACGAGGATCCTGGTGGCGACGGATATTGCGGCCAGGGGTATCGACATCGATGATCTGACGCATGTCATCAACTATGAACTGCCAAATGTGCCCGAAACATACGTTCACCGTATAGGCAGGACCGGCAGGGCCGGCGCCAGCGGTACCGCTCTTTCCTTTTGTGACCAGGAAGAAGGAGAGTACCTGCGGGACATCCAGAAATTGATTTCCCGGTCGATACCGGTCGTTGACGATCATCCTCATGTGATGCATGCCTCTCTCTCCTACCGGGCTCCGGTAGTAGGCACGTCAGCTGCTACAGGCAGAGACGGGTCGGGTAATGGACGGCGTAATGGCGGCCAGGGAACCGATAGGCGGCGTGAACAGGGTGGGTCCAACAATGGACGGCGCGACTCGTCAGGTTCGGGTATGGGAAGGCGTGAATCAGGCGGATCAAACAATGGTCGCCGGGAAGGAGGAGATCAGCGCCGGGATGCTGGTCATGGTCGTCGTGATGGCAACCAGCAACGCCGGGAACGGCCGGTTGAGTCCATAAACGCAGGCGACAATCCGATGGAGACGGCAGAACAGCGTCTTGAACGAATCGAACGTCAGCCGCAGCCGATGGCCAAAAGACCAGAGGCAGCCGCCAAACGGCCGGAGCCAATCACGCGCAAGCCGGAGATTAAACGTCCCGATCCCGAAGTCAGGCGTTCCCAGCCGGAAGTCAGACATACGGAGCCTCAGCGTGCAGAGCCTCAACGTGACAAGTCCTTACCAGATGAAACGAATCTCCCTTTCCGGGTCAACCGGAGTGAAGGGGATGAAAAATGGTAGAATTTGCCTAATTTGGGCGATGTCAATGATCAGAAGATATTGGCTGCTATGGGCAGCTATGCTGCCTTCCCTGTCCGGGCATTCTTCTTACCGGACAGGGGAAGGTGGTTTATCATCCGTGCTCACCAAAGTACAGTACGAAACCTTCTTCCCGCATCATCATCCGCTGTATAGTTATGAAGCCCTGGTGAAGGCGGCTGCTACCTACCCACTGTTTGCCGGCACCGGTGAGGCGATGGTTCGCCGGCGTGAACTGGCAGCATTTTTCGCAGAAGTCGCTCACGAAACAACTGGCGGAGGCCCGGGAGCGCCGGGTGGCCCTTATGCCTGGGGATTGTATTATACGGAAGAGCAAGCCTGCCTGGACGGACATTGTAAACAATACAATATCTCCGATGCCGGCCCCTACCGGGCCGTGCCCGGAAAATCTTACTATGGCCGGGGGCCGATACAGCTGACTTATCCTTACAACTACGGGCAGGCGGGCGCCGACCTGGGACTGCCACTGCTGGCCCATCCGGAGCTGGTGAGCCATGACGGGGTGATCGCCTTTCAAACGGCGCTATGGTTTTGGATGCGTGCGGATGGGTCTGAGCCCTCTTGTCACGCCGTCATGACCGGGCAGTGGCAACCGGATGCGAAAGACCGGCGGTTGAAAAGACGACCGGGATTCGGGATGACGATCAACATCATCAATGGCAATGTAGAGTGTAATAGCCGGGTGCCTGCCATCCGTGAGGAGCGGGAAGACAGGATAGGGTATTACCGGCATTTTGCCGGCATTTTGCAGGTGCCCGTGGAGAAGGATTGTGATTGTGCCGGAATGGCTGCCTACACCGATTAGACAATTCAACGAATTCATACTATCACACTATGAACCTGACTAAGGCTAATCTGCTCAGGACCTGGCAATCCAGGAGTCTTTCCATCGTACTGTTAGCTTACATATTGATATCCGTCATTGCCGCCGCGCAGGGGCTGATGGCAGGCCCGAAGATCTATGTTCCGGGAGGCCGGCCCTATATCGACTACAACAATTTCCGCATTTTCAAATTCTCTTTTTATCACCTGGTACAGGGCAAGGACATTTATCAGTTGTTTCCCGACGACCACTGGGACCTGTACAAATACAGTCCGGGGTTTGCCCTTTGCTTTGGCCTGCTGTCATGGTTGCCGGATACGATCGGTCTCCTTTTATGGAACCTGATCAATTCGTTGTGCCTGTATGCCGGCGTACGGCTTTTGCCGGGGATCAGCGATGAAAAGAAGAGCTGGATCCTGCTATTCTGTCTGCTGGAAATGTTGTTGTCGATACAAAACACGCAAAGCAACGGGCTCATGGCCGGCTTAACAGTCCTGGCCTTTGCGCTGGCCGAGCGCCGCAATTATTTTCTTTCAACCCTTTGTGTTGTTTTCTCGTTCTATATTAAGATATATGGGGCAGCGGCGTTTGTCCTCTACCTGTTTTATCCGGGCAAGCTCCGGCTGGCGGGATGGTCTTTGTTCTGGATGCTGTTGTTTGCCCTGTTGCCCCTGGTGGTTGTGGACAGTCACCAACTGGCCCTATTGTACCGGAGCTGGCTGCACTTGTTGTTAAACGATCGATCTGCCTCTACCGGCCTGTCCGTGATGGGCATCCTGGTCAGTTGGTGGCATGTGGATGCCGCCAAGAATATAGTAACCGCAGCCGGTATCGTGTTGTTCTTATTACCGCTGGTTTACGTGCGGTATTACCGGGATCTGCATTTCCGGTTATTATACCTGGCGAATTTGCTGATCTGGATGGTCATCTTTAATCACAAGGCCGAGTCGCCGACTTTTGTCATTGTGATGGCCGGGATCGGGATATGGTATTTTTCGCAGCAACCCGATGTGTTGGACAAGGTCTTGATGATCCTGTCGTTTTTGCTGATCACCATGTCCGTTTCGGACCTGGTGCCGGCGGCGGTCCGGAATGATTTTATCCGGCCGTATGGCATCAAGGTGGTGATGGCGATTGTCATCTGGTGCAGGATCTTGTATGAACAAATGACTTTCCGCGAACGGACCGTTGGCCCGTCCGTTGAGGGATGAAAAATATGGAACGACTCCAACGCTCGACATTACAGCTGTTACGACTACCTTTTTCTTTTTTCCTGATGCCGGTGTACTGGTTTGCGCTGAGCCAGGTGGTGGGCCGGGATTGGGGCCGGGCGTTGCTGATTTTCTTTATTCTGCACGGGCTGGTCTATCCTGCCAGCAATGGATACAACAGTTATATGGACCGGGATACCGGACCGATCGGCGGGGTGGCGAATCCCCTGCTGCCAACACGGCAGCTTTTTGTCGTTACATTGGTCATGGACGGGCTGGCATTGCTGCTGGGCCTTTTCATCGGGCTATATTTTAGTGCGGGGTTGCTGTGTTATATTCTGGCGTCGAGGGCGTATAGCTGGCGGGGGATCAGGCTGAAAAAATATCCGTGGGCCGGCTATCTGACAGTCATTACCTGTCAGGGGGCGCTGGTGTTCCTACTGGTGTACCAGGGCAGCCATCCGGCAGGGGGCGCGTGGGTCGGGCTGCAGGGGACCGGCGAGGCGATGGTGGCCTGTTCGCTATTGCTGGGTGGGTTCTATCCGCTGACGCAGATCTATCAGCATAAGGCAGACCAGAAGGATGGGGTGAGGACGCTGAGCCTGGTGTTGGGGTATAGGGGCAGCTTTGTGTTTACCGGGATCGTGTACAGCATTGCGGTTCTTTTATTGGCCGATTATTTCCTTTCCACGCTGCAGGTGATAGAATTTTGTGTGCTGGCAACCTGCATGCTACCCGTCATCGTTTATTTCTTCATATGGGCTGTAAAAGTGTGGAAGGATCCGGCCCAGGCCAATTATACCCATACGATGCGGATGAACCTGCTGGCCTCGGTATGCACCAATGTGGGTTTTATTGCCGTGTTGGTGATAGGGGGAATGTAGGTATGGTCTCATCTTTGCAGCAATTGAATACGTATACAAATCAAGTACATCTATTTTGAGCAAGCTCATTTCTATCGGAACGGCAGTTCCAGCCTATAAACACCTTCAAAGCGATATTCTTCCTTTCATGCAACGAATTTATGCTTTGGAGAATCATGCTACCAGAAAGTTAAGGTTCCTTTACCAGCAGAGCGGAATTGAAGCGCGGTATTCGGTCATCCCGGATTATTCCCGATCCATCGGAGAATGGGAGTTTTATCCGCCGACGGAGAACCTGGAACCTTTCCCATCTTTGGAATGGAGAATGAAATGGTACCGGCGATTTGCCGCCCCGTTGTCATTGGAAGCCGTCCACCGTTGCCTGGAGGAAGGACAGCTGGAGCCTGCATCGATCACGCACCTGATCACTGTAAGTTGTACGGGAATGAGTGCCCCGGGGCTGGACCTGGAATTGGTGGAGGCGTTGGGCCTCCCGCCTGTCGTGTTCAGGACTTCAGTGAATTTTATGGGTTGTTATGCGGCCGTGCATGCGTTGAAGCTGGCGGATGCGCTGGCCAGGTCCTCTTCAGGAGCCAGGATATTGATTGTATGTACAGAGCTGTGTACCTTGCATTTTCAACAAGAGCCTACAGTGGATAATATGTTATCGAGCCTGTTGTTTGCGGATGGATCAGCCGCTGCGCTGGTCGTTTCTGACGATCATCCGGGTAGAGGATTGAGGTTGAGGGGGTTCTATTCCGAGATCGTGCCTGAAGGCAAGGGGGCAATGACCTGGGATATGTCTTCTTCCGGGTTTCGCATGACGCTGACCAGCTATGTGACGGACCTGATCAGGGCTGATTTTGCGGGTTTGGTCGGCAACGCCCTGAAAAAAAGGGGGTTGAGCCGGGACAATATCAGTCACTGGTGTGTGCACCCGGGCGGCAAAAAGATTTTGGATGCTATCGATAAGAGCCTCGCTTTTACCAACGGGCACCTGGATGATAGCCGCCATGTCCTGAAGGAATATGGGAATATGTCCTCCCCCACCATCCTCTTTGTCCTGCAGCGGATCATGGGTCAACTGGACTATAGCCGGTCAAATTGTATATTCGGTGCGGCGTTCGGCCCGGGTCTTACGATGGAGACCTTTATCGTAGAAACAAATTAGCATGAAAATCAGTTATGCCAAAAGGAGCGCCGAGAAAGAGCTGCTCGATCGGGACGATATTCCTTTTGCGGATATAGAGAAGAATATGCACGAACTGGATTTCATCAATACCTGGCTGGGAGGGCACAGGATCAGCATCAGTGGGTTGAAGCGGTTGTTGGGAGGGCGTCAGCGGATAACGGTTTGTGAGATTGGGTGTGGAGGCGGCGACAATTTGCGGGTATTGAGCCGGTATTGCCACCGGTGGGGTATCGATGTAGAGGTAATCGGTGTCGACCACAATGCGCATTGTATTGCGGTGGCCGGGGAAAGATGGCGGGGTGGTCAGGCAGAATGGGTGCATGCGGATTATCGGCAGGTGATATTTGACAAGCGGAAGCCGGATATTATTTTTTCTTCTCTTTTTTGTCATCACTTTACGGATGAAGAGTTGATCTATATGCTACGCTGGATGGAGAAAAATGCCGGCGCGGGATGGTATATCAATGACCTGCAACGTCATCCTGTGGCCTATCATTCCATTCGTCTGCTGACGAAATGGTGGTCAAGATCGTATCTTGTCAAAAATGACGCTCCCCTTTCGGTGTTGCGGGGGTTTACCCGGGCGGAATGGCAAAAGTTATTGCAGGAGGCGGGTTTAACGGGGTATTCACTGAAGTGGAAATGGGCTTTTCGGTGGCTTTTATCCAAGTCTACCGATTCCGGGCTGCGGGTCGTCCGTTCAGGCAATCATTCTTAAACTACAATATGGAGGAGACTTCAGGCTCAGGAGCAGGAGATAAGGCTAAAAACGATCAGTATGATGTCATTATAG
>Ga0302306_10001911_pt1 | contig 10978 bp, 10 predicted proteins | sample III_Palsa_E3_1_FD_198761 | JGI IMG/M metagenome (GOLD analysis project Ga0302306, IMG submission 198761) | Peat permafrost microbial communities from Stordalen Mire near Abisko, Sweden - III_Palsa_E3_1 | ecosystem: Environmental > Terrestrial > Soil > Palsa > Peat permafrost | place: Sweden...
ATCTGCTTTGGTTCGGTAGTTTTTACGGTTAGGAGAATATCGTTCCAGTCCACATGGTCTGAAATGAAGAGGGTATCCTGTTCGTTAACCTGCAAATTCTTCCAGCCGGAGGCAAACAGCCGTTTCACATTTTTTGCCCGTATATAACTGTCAAAGGTAAAGGGCGGCACAATGTAAACAAACTCCTCCTGGTTGTTCATCAGCTTGCGGCCATACAACTGGTATTTGCCCGGCGGGAAGCCCATTTTTTCGTAGATGGCGTTTATAGGTGCGATCTTAAAGTGTACCAATATTTTCTTCTGCGGCGCATATTGATTAATGAGGCTGATGAGCCGCTGGCTCTTACCGAGCCCATAGGCGCCGAGAAGGATGTTGATTTTGATCCAGTTTAGTTTTTCTATTTCGGCGGCAGGGTCTGGATGCTCGATTGCCGGGTTGGCAAAGGTGCTTTCGGTAATCAGCACGTCTGTTTTAACCCATTCAAAGGCCTCGCAGGTCGGATCAGGCTGGAGCTTATAATCGCCGGTGTATAGATAGCGAACCCCCTCATATTCCATCAATACCTGGGCTGATCCGAGCATGTGGCCGGCGGGGAAAAACGTAATAGTTACCGCGCCATGCAGGAATGGCTGATGATAATTGTAGAGATTAAATTTATTTGCCGCGTTTTTGCCGTAACGAAGCTGCATAAATGCCGCGGTTGCCGGTGTGCAATCCACCGATTGCCGCTTACTGCGTGATCGGCATGGGCATGCGAAATAACCGCCGTTTTAACCGGCACAACGGGATCGAGGTAAAAATCGCCGTATTTACAGTACAAGCCATTTTTGTCGAAACAAAGAAAGTCGTCTTTTATCTGGGACTGAACTATCATCAGGCGCCGGCGTATTTAAATTGTATTTTCTCCATATGCAATCTTGAGACACAAAGCATCAACAGACTTAAGACTTATGGCTCAAGACTTTAGACTTAACCACCATCGGTTATTGATCTAAAAAAACCATGCAGTTCCAGCACTTTGGGTATCAGCAGTTGCGTATCGTCGTTGCGGATGATGTGATCGGCGAGCGCCATCTTTTTCTCTTCGGGAAATTGCCGGGCTTCGCGTTTTTCGATTTCTTCCCGGCTGAGACCATCCCTTTTTATGACGCGGTTTATCCGGGTTTCAAGCGGCGCCTGCACCATAATAGTCCGGTCGCACATTTTATAAGAATCGCTTTCAAACAACAATGCCGCTTCTTTTAATACATAGGATGCATTTTTTATACCCGAAACCCATACATCAAAAGCCCGGAATGTTGCGGGATGAACCAGGGCATTTAATTTTGCCAACTGTTTTTCATTGTCAAACACGATAGCAGCGATGTGTTTGCGATTTAAGGATCCGTCAGGGAAGTAAGATTCATTCCCGAAGGCCGACCTGATGCCGTCGATCAACGCCCGGTCATTCACCATTACGCTTTTGGCTGCATCGTCCGCATAAAAAACAGGAACCCCAAGTACTTCGAATATCTTGCTTACAGTGGTTTTGCCGCTGCCTATATTGCCTGTTAAACCTATTTTCAGCATTATTTTTTAATGATAAAATCGATCGTCCGCGGCTCAATCTTAACTACCTTGCAATATTCAGGCACCTTCGAGAGCGTCACAGGCAGCACTTTATAATTGTGCAGCCGCCATAGATCAAGGTCGGCTGTCGCTTCAAAAAAATCTTCATCGGCTTCTTCGTACTTTGAAAGGGCGACCGTAAACGTTACCTTAACTTTTTGGGGGAATATTTTAACCTCCTGGTAACTGTTGTTGTTGATCAGTTTTATGGGTATTTGCAAAACCTTTTCGGTAAATTCTTCCACGGGAACATTTACCTGCACATTTGGTGGATAGACGCTGAGGTTTCCCTCCCTCACCGGCTGCAAATTGATGCGGATTTTGACGGACTCATCAATACTGTCCATCTTCAGGGTATCGGAGTTCCATGACGAAATTTTATCTATGACGGCCGAGGGTCCGTTGATGATGACATAAGCCGGGGTTAAGGTAATTGCACCCGACTGGAAAAACTGGTGACTATATTTTATTGCTGATACCAGGTTCACCGGTATGCGTTTGACCTTTCGATTTGAAAAATCAAAATAAAGCGTATCCGGCATAAAGCCGCTGATTTGCTGGTCGCCCTCGCGGCGGCTGTTTATCTGGTCTTTTTGAGCACTCAAAACAATGTAGCTTTTGTTCTCCAGCGTATGAAGGTCGACGCTAATCGACCGTATGGTCGGAACCATCTTCGAGAAAAGGAGGTCCCATCCGGTTCCTTCTATTGTCGCGTTGACCGTATCGGGCTGCAGGGAATGAAAAGCGCGTTTTTGAGGCGTATTACGGAAGTCGAGCACCTCTTTAATGGTATAGGGGCGCTGGTTAGACAGTATGGTAACTATCCACGCAACAAAAGCGAGTACCAGGCAAGTAAAAAATGCCGATAACCTGCGCCGCTCAACTGCCGATAGTTTTATTATTGCCATTTTTTTCGGGAATGGGCCATTTGTCAGTGGGCAGTAGTGAGTAGGCAGTTGGCAGTGGTGAGTGGGCAGTGGTGAATAGGCAGTGGGCCTTGGTGAGTTGGCAGTGGTGAATATTTAAACCATAGAGAAACACTATTCGCCATTCACTATTGACTACTCACTATTCACCACTTACAACTCACTATTCACTATTCACTATTCACACTCACCAGCTCACTTTTTCTCCGCCACGGGCGTATTCAAAGCCTTTGATGCTTCGAGCGATATGGCTGATCTATCGTGCCGAATCTTTCCTCCGCCTTCCGTTTCGAGTAAGAACGTGCTATCGTTGATCTCTGCGATCCTGCCATGCATGCCCGCAGTGGTTACAATCTTATCGCCTTTTTTTAGGTCGCTGACGAATTTCTTCTGGTCTTTTTGCTTTTTTACCTGGGGGCGGATCATAAAGAAATAAAATACGATTGCGATTGCACCCATCATGAATAGGGTGCGGTAATCACTGAAACCTCCGGTAGCTGCTTGTAATAAAATAATAGCTGTCATTTTTTTGTTTGTATGTAAAATTAATGTGGGTTCACTTCGCCAACCAGGTGAACCATATTTTGGGCAGGGTTGGTGTTTGCTGTTATGGTTATCAGCTTATCCTGCAGGCCCATTTTGCTCTTGCTGTCAAAAGTTACGTGAATTACGCCGTTCTCGCCAGGTTGAATAGGAGTTTTTGGCCAGCTGGGTTTTGTGCAACCGCATGTGGCATAGCCATCGGTAATGATCAACGGGGATTTACCTGCGTTGGTAAACTTAAAATCGTATGAAACAAGATCACCGGGTTTGATTTTCCCGAAATCATGCGATTCTTTTTCAAACTTCATCACAGGCGCATCAGAAGCATTGCCCGTTGTGCTCGCCGTGTTGCCATTTGAATGATTGCAGGCTGTAAATAACATTGCAGCCGCCACTAAGCTTAGAAACAGTGTTTTCATGGTTATTCTATTAGTCCTCTGCCGGTTTTATTGATTTTGTTCTCTGTTTTTAGTTCGGATAAAATTTTGTCTAAGATACCGTTAATAAACGAATTGCTTTTGGGGGTGCTGAATTCCTTGGATATCTCGAGGTATTCATTGATGGTAACCTTCACCGGGATCGAGCTGAAGTTAATGAACTCAGTTAGCGCCAGTTTCATTAATAACGTATCGATCATGGCAATCCGGTCAGGCTCCCAATTTTGCGTTTTTTGGCCGATCAACTCCTGGTATTCATCGTTATGCCGTATTGCCTCTTCAAAAAGATTGGTAATAAACTCCCGGTCTTCCTCCCAATTTGGGGTCACCTCCGCGAGCTTATTTTCCGCAGGGTTGTCAAAAGCAAAATTTTTGAATGTTTTGGCAATCAGCGCCTGCAATACGTCCTTATCGACCGGCCAATACAGAAATTTATCCTCAAATACCTGTTCGGCCAGCGACGATTTTAAGATCACCTTTTTGAAAATAAACTTAATAATGTCCTTGTCGCTATGAAGCGTGTCGCCGGCTTTTTTCAGGTACTCCGCATACTCATCCGATTTTTTCAGGATGGTGAAAAGCGACTTGGTAAGCTCGGGCTCGAAATCCCAGGCGACCTTATATTTTTTTAACGCCGCGAGGTATTCTTTATTTTTCTTTAGCGAAAGAATGAACCGGTTGCTTAAAATTTTGACACTTGCGTTCAGGTCATCGGCGGTGGGCAAATGTTTGTTAGCCCTGTCTTCGGCATCGACCGCTGCATAAGCTGTAACCTCGGATATTAAGGACAACATCCAGATGTACATCTCATTTACCTTATCAATTCCCTGCAATAAATTTTTTTCATGTTGTTTTATGTCGCCGCTATGTGATTGATAATAAGCGTACAACGACTGTAAAACTTTGACCCTGAGGTGTCTGCGATTTAACATTTTGTAAGAACGATTTTAATCCGCCAGCTGGCGGACCGGGTTGTAATTTAATAGGTTGATTTAACTTTTCTGATATCTGAAATTCTTTTTTCGGCAATTTTGTTAGCGGCTTCTGTTGTTGAAATGTTTTCTGCTTTCGACAGCTTCAGCACATTTCGGGTTGCTTCATATATATTTTCGGTCAGCTGCATGGTGCGTTTTTTGCTGAATCCCATCAATTCCGAATAACAATTTATAATCCCCCCTGCGTTAATCACATAGTCGGGCGCAAATAACACGCCTTTATCCAACAGCATCCGGCCGTGCACCTGTTCGTCTTCCAACTGGTTGTTTGCCGAACCGGCGATGATATTACACTTCAGCTTTTTTATTGTTTCCGAATTTATTGTTGCCCCAAGCGCGCAAGGTGCATAAATGTCCGCATCGATATCAAATATACTATTATTTGATATTGCCTGTGCGCCATATTTTTTTGCGATGTTTTGCACAGCATCGTCGTTAATGTCGCTGGCGTACACTTTCGCATTTTCGTCGCGGAGCAGTTTTACCAGGTTTTCGCCTACGCGGCCCGTCCCCTGCACAATAACCGATTTACCTGTCAGGCTATCGCTGCCGTAATATTCCCTCACACAGGCCTTAATACCCATAAAAACGCCAAGCGCGGTTATAGGCGAAGGATCGCCGCTCCCACCAATGCTTTCCGGAACTCCCATCACATACTGGGTTTCCATGCGAATGAATTCCATGTCGCGAGGGTTGGTGCCAACGTCTTCGGCGGTTATAAATTCGCCGTTCAAGTTTTTGATGAACCGGCCGAACTTACGCAGCAGGGCCTCGGATTTATCCTTGTGCGCATCGCCGATAATAACTGCTTTGCCGCCACCGAGGTTGAGCCCCGCAATTGCCGACTTATAAGTCATGCTTTTTGAGAGCCTTAACACATCATGAAGCGCATCCTGCTCGGTTTTGTAGGCCCACATGCGGGTGCCCCCCAATGCCGGGCCGAGGGTGGTATCATGAATGGCAATGATTGCTTTTAAGCCGGTCTCCGGGTCGCTGCAAAAAACAACTTTCTTATGGCCCAGCGTTTCGAGCTGGCTGAAAATTGTGTTTGCTGAGGTAAGAACAGGCATCAAGGTAAATGTAATTCCGGATTGCGACAAAAGTAGAATGTTTTTTCGGTTGACGCAAGGTTAATTTTGCGGGGAGGGGAAAAACGTGGAAGCCGAAAATCAGATTGAAAAATGGGATAAGGACAATCACAATAATCACTGTTAAGAATGGTTATCGTATTTATTCACATGATTTATCTAACTTCGGGCAAACCTTAATCAATGAAAAAGATACCATTTTTAAAATTATATCTTTACTATCTATTCGGAGCATTACCCCTTAGCTTGTTATTTGCTTTTCTGTCGTTATTCCACAAATTCCCTATTCGGTTTAATGGCAAACCGACTTACGGCATAATAGGCTTTATCGCCTGCCTTATATTTACACCCCTATGGGTATTTTTAATTACGTGTCTGAGTTGGGTAGCATTGAGTTTAGGACGATGGTTATACGGGTTATTTTGCCGACTGATTAAAATAAAAATTGATGATAGCGATCTGGTTGCGCAAAAGGAAAATTTGTTTAACTAGATAAGTTCAAACTGAGACCTAATCAATTTTTACACTTTCCCATTCCTTCCCGCACTTTAAACCCGTACTTTTGGTTTCGCGAATATTAAAGGATAAATGAAGGATCTCGCCTACCTGAATAAGTTTTTCATCAAATACATCTGGCGCCTGATCCCGGGTGTTTTATTTGTAGCCATCTCGAACGTATTTGCCGTGCTCACGCCATCGGTTATCCGCATTGCCTTTAACCTGGTGACCGAAAACATCAGCACCTACAGGCTTTTTTCGGGCTTTCACCGGCAGGCCATGATTTACAGCATATTTGGATCGAGCCTGCTGTTATTTGCCATACTAATATTTGTTTTGGCGCTGCTGCGGGGCTTGTTTATGTTTTTTATGCGGCAGACCATCATCGTGATGTCGCGCCATATCGAGTACGACCTTAAAAACGAGATCTATCAGCATTACCAGGAATTGTCGCTGGCCTTTTACCGGCGGCACAGCACCGGCGACCTGATGAACCGGGTTACTGAAGATGTTACCCGCGTGCGCATGTACCTGGGCCCCGGCATTATGTACACCATTAATACCGTGGTGCTGTTTATCATGACCATTGCTTTTATGCTTACGGTGAACGTGCCGCTTGCCGTGTGGTCGGTTTTGCCATTACCTGTGCTGGCGATGATCATTTATTATGTGAACAGCATGATCCACTTCCGGAGTGAGAAAATACAGGAGCGGTTGTCGTCGCTGTCGAGCTTTGTGCAGGAAAACTTTTCGGGTATCCGGGTGATCAAATCGTATGTGCGGGAGGGTTTTGTGAGGAAAAAATTTGCCGAAGAAAGCGAGGGTTATAAGGAGCAATCGATGGCGCTGGTCAGGGTGCAGGCTTTGTTCTACCCCCTGATGCTGATGCTGGTGGGATTGAGCAACATCATCACCGTTTATGTGGGTGGTAATGAGCTGATGAAAGGGAATATAACTTCGGGCAATATTGCTGAATTTATTGTTTACCTCAACATGCTCACATTCCCGGTGATTGCGCTGGGATGGGTAACCTCGCTGATACAGCGGGCGGCGGCCTCGCAAAAACGGATCAATGAATTTTTACACGAGAAGCCGGAGATCGTATCCCCGAAAGTAGACAAGGTGCCGCTGGCCGGGAAGATCGAATTCCGGAATGTTAGCTTTGTATACCCGGAAACCGGCATCGAGGCTTTGCGGGATGTGTCGTTCACGGCAAATCCCGGCGAACTGGTGGCCATAATCGGGCGTACCGGGTCGGGAAAGTCGACCATTGCCAACCTGGTTATGCGGATGTATGATTGTACCGGCGGTGAGGTATTGGTTGACGAAAGGCCAATAGCAGGGCTGAACCTGGAAGGTTACCGGTCGCAGATTGGGTTTGTGCCGCAGGAGGTTTTCCTGTTTTCGGATACAATCGCCAACAACATCGCCTTTAGCGCCGACGTACTTAACATGAACAATGTTGAACGCGCGGCGAAGGATGCAGCCGTTTACGACAATATCACGGAGCTGGAAAAAGGGTTTGAAACACTGATCGGCGAACGCGGCATCACGCTTTCGGGCGGGCAAAAGCAGCGGGTTTCGATTGCCAGGGCTGTTGTGAAGTCGCCGCAGCTGCTGATATTTGACGACTGCTTATCAGCCGTTGATACGCGAACGGAAGAAGATATATTGAATAACCTGGGCCGGAACATGCAGGGGAAAACCAGCATTATTATATCCCACCGGATATCCACCATAAAAAATGCGGATAAAATTTTGGTGCTGGAAGGCGGGCGGATCGTTGAGCAGGGACACCACCAATACCTGATGGATAAAAAGGGAGTCTATTTCGAGCTTTACGAAAAACAGCTGCTCGAGGAGGAAGAAAGCGTCTAAAAATTGCTGTACTATTAATTAAAATGGTGCAAAAATTTTAATAATATTAAAATTAATACTTGTAATTTGAAAATTTATTTATATTTATGCCAACCAAAACAAATTACGATAATTTAAAATATGGGAGATTTTGACAACAGAGAACGTGAAGAGGTTTATTCAAAGAAGGTTAGGGCCGGGAAGCGTACTTATTTTTTTGATGTAAAAGCAACACGGTCAAACGATTACTACGTTACAATTACGGAGAGTAAGAAGCGATTGGAAGACGGGGTTTTTATTAAACACAAGATTTTTTTATACAAGGAAGATTTTGAAAAATTTTCTGAAGGCTTAAAAGATACTGTGGATTACATTAAGGCGAACCAGGAAGTGGCAGAAAAGCGCTACGAATACAGCGAACCCACCGAGGTTGCCAACACAGCGGCTGCCGAAGACGATTTTTCGTTTGAAATATGACACCAAGCAATCTAAACTAATCCCTGGAACCTGCCGAAAAGCAGGTTTTTTTGTTTTATGCGTGGGGTTATTGGTGCAGCGAAGCGTCCGAACCGGTTTAAGTTAACCCACAAAATACCTTCTTACGGATACCACAAAGTGTGTTCTTTTGCACAATGACGGTTCCGCTCTTGGCCGCGGAGGCCAGTCACTTTTGTCTTGGCAAAAGTAACCAAAACCGTGTCCGCAGAAATGCTTCTTTGCGCTGCAGGCCTTTGCGCACAAAACCGGGGAAAACCTTGGGCTGCAATTATTTCGCCGGGCTACCCTATCGCTTCAATACCCTGCATGCGAAAACTTGCTATGCCCTAGCCCCTTTCACCGCCTTGCCGGTTTCCCCCGGTTTTTTCCGAAGCTCTTCTGCGGACGGGGACAGCTAATAAATATTCCACGGAACAAACCCTGTGGCTATTCGTACCGACACTTAAGTTATCGATAATAAAATAATTATTTTTGGCGAAAACTACGCTTACTTCAGCTTGCGATTTTGCGGGTTTACTTGACCTACCCGAGACCGTGCGGAAACAAAGGGCAATCAAAACAATCCCTGGAACCTGCCGAAAAGCAGGTTTTTTTGTTTTTAGTGCCGAATTTTTAACTCGTTCAGGAGTGCATCGCAGAAATCCCTGCTATTGTAACGATAATGGCGATAAGGATGAACAATGCATAAAGTGCCAAAATCACAATGGTGGTGATGCCCCATAGTTTAAAAAATGATTTCAATTTGTCGAACGCACTTGTTATGTGGGCATTGTCGAAAAAGGTGATTCCTCTTTTGATCTTACTGCCGAACTGGTACAGGTAAAAAGAAAAGAAGAAATAAAATACGTCGATCAACAGGTAGAAAAAAGTTACCACCCAACCAGCACCGGCCGCTGCGGCAGCAAAGGGGCTAGCCGACGTAGCTGCATAGCGTGTAAAAAATGAGCCGACAAAAAATGCTAAAATGAAGATGATGCCACAAAAGATGAATCCCAATATGCCGAGGAAGGAAGCCCATTTGCCGGCGGATTTAAGATAGCTTTGCGCTTCGGGGCCGATGGTGAGTACCGGTGGCGCGAATGGTTGTTCAGGAGTTGGTGTGATATCCATAGGTGCATTGTTTTTGTGAAAAAAAATTATAGCGTTATAAATATAGGGAATCCCGGGCAAAAAATAAAAAGCCTTTTTAAAAAATAATTCATTTGTGTTAGGCGGTGGAGGCAGCGTTTTTCGGAGGGAATGCAGTGCAGGGTGCCGTCCACGAGACACTGCGTTTTTTCAGTCTTGTGTGGCCCAAAGTCTGATACCGGTTTAAGTTAACCCGTAAAATAGTTTAGCTTGAAAGCGATTCTACAATTCCATTAACAAGTATTCACCCTGCACTGCCAGAATGGCTTGCGGCGGTGTGGTGCTGACGACATTTTACGCATTGATTTGCATGTGCAGAGGTGGCTTCGTTCCTCGCCCTGACGCGTAATTTGTTGACTTTAAATTATTTAAATAAGTTTTATAGAAAACAAATATTATAAAACTACCTACGACTTTTGTGGATTAACTTGACCTATTGGAGACGGGGACAAAGACGGGTGTTATCTTTAAACAGAATGTTGCAGTCTGAAGGGAACTCCTCGTAAAAACCGCAGACACACCCCTAACCCCTCTCCGAGAGGGGAACTTGACACGGGGACAATGATCAGATCCATTGGTTCCGATAATGACCTTACTTTTCTGAACCGGGGCGGTTTTTTCTGTTATCTTTGCGCGATTTTTGAGCGAATATTTGATTAGGTTGAGTATTTGGTTTAGGCTGTTGAGCCGCCAATTTTTAAACCTGATCAACCATCAACTTAATCAACTTAATCAACTAAAGTAAATGGGTTTACAATGTGGTATAGTAGGTTTGCCGAATGTGGGCAAATCAACGCTTTTTAATTGCTTATCAAACGCGAGAGCACAGGCTGCTAATTTTCCGTTTTGCACGATTGAGCCGAACGTGGGCGTGATCACGGTGCCCGATGAGCGGCTGACCAAGCTGGTGGAGATCGTTGTTCCTAAAAACACGGTTCCGACTACGATCGAGATCGTTGATATTGCGGGTTTGGTAAAGGGCGCCAGCAAGGGTGAGGGCCTGGGTAACCAGTTTTTGGCCAATATAAGGTCTACAAACGCCATCATCCACGTATTGCGCTGTTTCGACAATGATAACGTGATCCATGTGGATGGTTCCGTCGACCCGGTGCGCGATAAGGAGATCATTGATACCGAGTTGCAGCTGAAAGACCTTGACTCGATCGAAAAGAAGATTTCGAAGGTTGAGAAAATGGCCAAAACCGGCGGCGATAAAGAAGCTAAAAAGACTTTCGACGTGCTCAGCATTTATAAGAACCACTTGCTGGCAGGCAAATCGGCACGTACCGCACCGGTGGCCGAAGAGGACAAGGACTATATCGCCGATATCTGGCTGTTGACCGCCAAGCCAGTGATGTATGTTTGCAATGTGGATGAAGCCTCCGTAAATACCGGCAACG